>Ga0210057_1002673_pt1 | contig 25302 bp, 16 predicted proteins | sample CryGeyCG2114_010_2_FD_183968 | JGI IMG/M metagenome (GOLD analysis project Ga0210057, IMG submission 183968) | Groundwater microbial communities from aquifer - Crystal Geyser CG10_big_fil_rev_8/21/14_0.10 (SPAdes) (version 2) | ecosystem: Environmental > Aquatic > Deep subsurface > Groundwater ...
AATTCTTCTGGTTTTGTTCCTTTAAAGATTTTTGGAGCAGAAAACATTTCAATTAAATCAAAACCATTTGAATACCTTTATTTTTTTCCTGAAACAAAATATACTGCTTTAGGAGATGTCCAGATTACTGGTTGCAGGTTAAAAGGAGATGCAATGCTTGGATTTGGTTCAGGTAATCTTCCTTTGGTTTCAATTGATGCAAACTCAATTGATTTTAATGTATTTAATCCATTAAAGTTTTATGACAGAGTTGAATTAAATGCTAATAACTCTGTAACTCATCATAAAAATGAAGTGTGCAATTTGACTGCAAGCGAAAAAAAAGACATGGTTCTGCCTTTTAACGGAAAAATTAATGGAGTCAATTCAGGTTTTGTTAAAAACATTAAAATAACTAATATTGCTAATGGATTAATTGATTTTGAATTAGACTCTACTCAAAGAGATTTTTCAAATGAAATGTTTTCCACTGAAATTAATGCATCACTTTATCCAAACACTTTTTATACAATTAATTTTACTGTTTGCAGGTCTTCAGCTAACTGCAAAGACTTTTCTTTTAATTTCTTTACTTGGAAGAGGTTATGGCAATGAGCATTAAAGACGAATTAAATGCATTAAAAGGATTAGTAAAGAAAAAACCAATTCCCGAAAATAAATCCAAAAGCAGTGAAACAGAAAAGCAAAACTTCGGGTTACAAAAAACAGAGAACAGGGAAATAAAAAAACAAAAACAAGAACTAAAAAAGCTTGCAAAAGAACAGGTTAAATCACAGCAGCCAAAAAAAGATTTTTTTTCTTTTTTAAGAAAAAAACCAAAAAAAGAGCTGGAAACTAACTCAGAAAAACAAGGAAAGTTTGCTTTCACTGAACAAACTAAAACAGAAGAAAAAAAAGACTTTTTATCGCAAGAAAAAGGAACTTCTTTTAAATCCGGTGCAGGAGCAAAAGAATCTAAATCAGGCTTAAACGAATCTGATGGAAGTTTGAAAGATAAATTAATGGCTTTTTATTATTCTTTGGAAGATGGTTATTACAATTTTTTGGATAAAGTAAATGAAAAAATCCCTGTGTATAAAGTAATTGACCCGATAGACAATATTGTCCCTTCATTTTTATTGTTTTTAGGAATAATTCTGGTTTTGTTGATTTTACTTTTATCTTTTTTTGTGTTTCCTCCTTCAGATCAAACAGGAAAATTAGTTTTAACTTTAACTAAAGAGAATTCAACTGAAATAATGTCTGGCTATAAAATTAACGTATGGGTTGAAGGAAATAAAAGAACAATTACAACTGACAAAAATGCCCAGATTACTTTAGAGAATTTAATTATAGGCTCTAAAGTCAAAGTTGAAGTAAATGATGTCCCTCAATACGAGGATTTCAATAAATCTTTTGTTACTGCAGAAAAAGAAAACTCTTTTGAAATTGAATTAAAAAAGAAGCCAGTAATTGATTCAGGGTGGAGCAGTAAAACAATAAGGTTTAAAGAGGGAAGCGAAAGCGGAAGAACTGTAACAGAATTTTTAAGGGTTTCATTTAAGTGTTCAGCTCAAAATGAAATTGAAGTTGTAGGAGAAAGTTCTTTGACTTCAACTACCACTACTGGTTTAATTCAGATTAAAACAAAAGATTCATGTGGTAATGTTTTAGTTAGTGTTGAGTCAACTGAATATGAAAAAATAGATAAACAGGTTTTGGCTGAAAACAAAATAATAGTTTTAACCAGAAAAGAGAATGGTTCAAAAGGAACAATTCATATTAAAATCTATGATGAAGAAGGAGACTTTATTCAGAAAAAAATGAAGTTTTCTTTGTTTGAAGAAGGAGATTCCAGTCCTTTAAGTGCATTTGATTCAGTTTCAGTTTTTGATGGAATAAAAGATTTTTCAATGGATCCAGGAACTTATTTTATTTCTGTTTTTGATCCAGATGCAATTCCGGAATATTCTTGCAGTGATTCAGCTGAAAAAGAGTTAACTGAAGAAGGACAAATAACTTTTGGAGTAACCTGCACTAAATTAACTCAAGGAGATTTAAATGGCTTGATTTCAGTTAAAGTAATTGATTCAGCTTCAAAGACTCTGGTTGAATCAACTATTGAATTACTGCAAAAAAAAGACAATAGATTTGAGTTTATTGCTTTAAAACAAGGTTCTAATGTTTCTTTTGCTGTTTCAGAAGACAAAGATTTTACTGTAATAGTTTCTAGTTCAGGCTACATGGTTTATTTTGATGAAACAGAAATCCTGAATAAAGGAAGTTCTTTGACTGTTGAATTAGTTAAATTTACTCCTGCTAATTCCGGAACCGCTGAAATAAAAGTTTTTGATGAAGACGGAAACCCTGCTTCTGTCGGAAAAGTGTATTTAAGGTTTGGTTCAGGTGCATTAAAGGATTACAGGATTAATTCTTATTCCAGTTCAATTGGTTTTACAGGAGAAGCAGTGATTACAGGAATTTCTCCGGGAAATTATTATGCTGAAGCAATAACTAATGAACAAAAAGGAATTTCTGATTCAAAAAACATTGATAAAAACAGGCTTGTAAACTTTGAAGTCGGAATGAAAAAAGTAAGGGGAACAGTTAAATTAAATGTAACTAAATTAAATTCTTCTGCTAAACTAACTGGCTTTGAAGTTGAATTCTTTAATGCTTTGTCTTTGATTAAAGTTCCTGAATCAGATTTTGTTTTTGATGAAAAAAATGATGTTTATTCTTTTGATGAAGGCTCTTATTATGCAATAATTTCAAAACAAGGTTATCATGTTACTCGTTCAAAGAATTTTGTTGTTAAAGCAAAAACAAGGGCAACAGTTAACATTGCTTTGCCTCAGTTAGGAGAAGCTGTTGAAATTCATTTTAATGGATTATATAATTTAAACGGAGAAAAAGTTGATTTAATTGATTTAAATAAAGTGTATTCAGCTGAATTCACTTTAGCTGTTTCGCCTGACCCTGACTTGTTTTATTTTAATTTTTTGATTGGAACAGGAAGAGGGACTTCAATGGCGCAAGATTCTTTGTTTATTTCTTCTTTTAATAATCCTTTTACTGATGAAGCCCAGATTTTAAAAACAACGTCTTTTACAGGAAACTATCAGACTGATTTTGAAAATTCAGCTAATTTAACTGAAGGGAACTCAAAAGCAGTTTTAGTGGAATTTGATGACTTTGATAAAAGAGATTTTGAGGAAACAGCTTTTACTGTTTCAGTTGAAATTAAATTAAATAAAGAACAGTTAACTAAACAGACTTTGGATGCAAATAACTTAATTTTGTTTTTCAAGGCCTTGGCTGTAGGAAATTCTTTTGCTGAACCGGAATTCCATTTGGATCCAAAAGACGACAGAGAATTCACTTCATTAAATGCATATACTTATTCTAAAACTAAAATTCAGGAATTAAGTTTTTGTGACAAGCCTTTTTGTTATTCTTATCTAGTTTCAAGTAAGTCTTCTGAACCAGACTGTAAAGTAATTTCTTTGGGTTCGGTTTCAAAAGTTAAATTAAATTGTCCGTATGAATTTTCTTCTTTGATTTTAAATAACAAAGAAGATTATTCTTCAGTTGATTTTTCTATTGAAAATTCCACTGTTGCAGGAGCCGAATTAGATGCGCTTTTATTTAATTCTTTTTTGATTAAAACAAAAAAGCAGAATTTAACTGGAAACGCAGATTCAAGAATAATTCAGGAAACAATTGATTTAACAAAAAAAGGATTAATTTATTCTGAAGCCGATTTCACTCCAATTAAATTAGTTAAAACAATCAACAATAAAATTCCTTCAATTAAAACTGCTTTATCCGACCCTGGAATAATAGATAAAAACTATCAGGAACTAAGAATAAGAGGTGACTCAAATTTTAATATTTTAATTGACCCTGAAGAAATTTCTGCTTTCACTGAAACTAACCTGACAATAGAATTACTGGATATTGAAGGAAAGCCAATAAAAGATGCGGCAGTAATATTAGAAATAACTGATTCTGTTTCAGGAGAAAAAGAATTGCGTTCTCCGCAGGAAACAGATTCATTGGGTTTAGTTGTGTTTAATGGTTCTGAAAGAATTCCTGCTTTATATCCTTTATCTAAAGTTAAAATCAGTGTTGAACTGCCTGATGGAACTATTTCTTCTAAAGAAATTACTGTAAGTGATATAAATACTTTTGATTTTGCTCCTAAATCATTAAAATTTAATTTTTCTTCTATTGATTCAAGCACTAAAACAAAAGAAATTAATTTCTTTGATTTGTCTGCAGGATTCCTTGACCAAAAAATTGACTCTTATTCAGTTGACTTTTCTTCTAATTCAGAATTCTTTTCTGAACAATCATTTAGAGAATGGAATGGAGAAAAATTCACTGTTGAAGGAATTATCACTAAACTAAATCTTGCTTTAGACACTGGCGAAACAGCAGGCTTAAATGAAAACCTTTCAATTAATTCTGAATTAATTTTGAACATAAAAATAAATGAATTTGATTTTGAAAAAATTATTCCTGTTTCAATAGTAATTAATGCTGCAGGAGGAGTTGAATCAAATTATTTAAATGCGTTTTTCCCAGTAAATTCAAATCAGGATATTAATTCATCAAATCCTATTATAGTTTCCTTGTTTTCAGATGATGATTCTAAAGCAACTCAATTTGAACTGCAAAGAAAAAATATTGGTGAAGCAGAATTAACTATAAATTCAATTGAATTATTTTCTGATTCAACTTACCTTAATTTATCTAAAATGCAGGATTCAATTGAATTACAGGAAAACAGGCTTGTTGACTCTGACGGGTTATTAATTGATTTTACTGCTTTTTTGTCTTCTTCGGCTTCAACCATTAATCAGGAAAAAATTGAGTCAGGCGAAATCAAATTAAGTTTTGATGTAAATGGAATGCCTGATTTTATTGTTCTTCCGTTTAAAGTTGAAATCCTTTTTTCAAAAGACACTTTAACAGTTGTTCCAGATGAATTAACTTATATGTTTGAATTAGAGACAGAAGTTTTTTCTCAGACTAAAACCCTTAACTTTAAAAGCGATTCAAATTTCCTTGAATTAAATTTAACTGATATTGTCTTTGATTTAAGTTCAGTTTATGTTTCAGCTGTTCCTCCAATTTATTCCAGTTCAATAACTAATTCAGGCAAAGACATTAATTTTACTTTGAATTTAACTTCTGAGGGAAAAGAAATTGATTCCAGCAAATATTTTGAAGGAGAAATTTTAGTTGAATATTCTGCTGCAGGAAGAGATTTTAATAAAACAATTCCTCTGACTGTTTCAATTTTAACTGCTCCAAAAGAAATTGAGTCAAATTCATTTAATTTACAGGCATGCATTGGAGAAGGAGCATTAAATGATAGTTCTGATTCCCAATTTGATGTAAGCTTTTGGATTGGATGCAATATAGGGGAAAAAATTTCTTCTGATCAATGTTCCAGTGAACCCCCAAAAATAAAATTAGACTGGAGTTTTTCTTCTTTTATTATTAATGACGATTACACAGTAAACGGAATCTGCGGCAAAGATACTACAGAATATAATGATTATACTTTTTGTGATGCAGCCCAATTTTCAATGGAATTATTTTACAGAATTTTTGCATTTAAAGCAGAAGATGAACATAAGACAGGAAACTTTCATTATAAAGCAACATTAATTTCAGATAATTTATCAACTGCTTTTTTTAAAGACTTTGATGAATGGGCAATGAGCACATTAGCTGATGCCCCAACTGACTACACAAACCAGGAAGACTATTATTATAATTTAGTTAGAAAATATTTTGCTGAAGGAAAAATTAATGTTAATGTTTTTGATAAAGAAAAGAATTCTTGGGGTTCAAAAATTAAAGTTCCTGGATGGTATGATGTTAATGTTAGCGTGGAAGAAAACAGAATTGACATTGACCTTGATTTAATTCAATCTTCAGCTGATTTAGAGTCAATAACTGGCTTGGAAGACAGTGCTTTTTATTATATTCCGTTTGACGGAAAAATAGGGTTAAAGGACAGCGAATTTAAAAGAGCTAATTATGGTTCAAGCTTTGATGTGCAATCTCCTGATGGATTGTTTAAAGTCAATGAAACTGCAGGATTTAATATTTTTTCTTCTGAATTAGACGGATATAAACTGCTGCAAGTAATCCAGCACGATGATTTTGCTTCTTTAAATGAAAATTTTTATAAGTCAGCTTTATTAGAGATTGCAAAAGATAATGCCAGTAAATTAAGGACAATGAATTTTTATCCAACTACTCCGACTGCTTTGATAATGGAAGCAGATTTAAATAAAACAGGAAATGCATTGATTTATTATTCAATTTATAATTCTCTGGAAGAAGAAAGAGAAGAAATTCTTTCAGATAATTTACTGACTTGGAATGGTTTAGGAAAAGAATGTGTTGACTTTAAAGGAAATTCAACTCAAAACAATATTTATGTTGACCAAAAAGCAGATAATTCAGATTCAGTTAATTTAACTAACTTGGATAATGCATTTAAATTATACTGGAATTATGCTTCAAAAACAGGAAAAACTTTTTTTACTTCAATTGTTTATTCTCCTTCAAATGCGCCTCCACGCACTTTAAAGATTCTTCCTTTTACTAACCAAAACAATAATCCTTTTACAGTTAAATTGTATTCAAAAGATGGTTTAAGTGATTCAACTAACTCTCAACAAAATTCAATTTCATTGGATTCCTCTAATTCTCTTAATTCATTAAAAGACTTGTTTGATTTAGTTGACCAAGGAAAAGCCTGTTTTAAAAATGAAGGAAATTTCACTTATATTGTCTGGAATGAATCAGAAGTAATTGCTGATGCAGGAATTGAAGATGAACATAATTTATTCGTTGAATCAGACTGCATTACTAATTGATTTTTGATTCAGAAAAGCTTTTTTTAATTTTTTTTCACTGATTTTTGATTCAGAAAAGCTTTTTTTTGATTAATATTATGTATTTTTTTTACTGCTTTTAAAGTTCATAAAAACATTTTTTTAAGTTTCCCTGTTTTTTTTATTTAGAAAAACCTTTTTTTAATTTTCATTGTTTTTTGATCAATTTTTTAATTTTCACTGTTTTTTTTGATTTAAAAACATTTTTTAATTTTCACTGCCTTTAATTTCTGTTTCTAAAATTGAATTAATTTTTTCCGGGTCAAAACCAAGTTTGATTAATTTGGTTTGTCCTTTTATTCCAGGACCGGAAGCAGAAGTTAAAATCAATCCATAAGTTTCTAATTCATTAATATACTGCCTGTACCATCTTGAACTCACGCTGGTTTCTTTTAATGCTAAACTTAATTGCTTGTATTTTTCATATACTTCTCCTGAATACAATACGCCTGCTTCTTCTTTTCCGGTAATTTTTCTTATTCCTTTAGTGCTCATTGAAAGAACTGCTATTGCCTTTAAAACTAATTGCTGTTGTTCCGGCAGAGTTGAAACCATGTTAAAAATAATGTCTTCTTCTACTTTCTTTTTTGCTTTTTGTACTTCCAAGTCAGTTACTTTTTTTGCTTTACTGCTTTCAGCTATTTCTCCTGCTCTCATCAAAAGCATTACTGCAGTTCTTGCGTCACCTGATTCTTGTGCAGCAATTGCTGCAGCCAGGTTTATTGCTGAATCTGCCACTGCATTAGGAAAAAAAGCTAATTCAACTCTTGCCTGTAGTATTGCCCTTAATTCTTCTGCGTTATACGGCGGAAAAACCATTTCTTTTTCGCATAAAGAGCTTTTAGTTCTGGCATCAAGTTTTTCTTTAAACATTAAATTATTTGAAATTCCAATAATTGAAATGCTTCCTTTTTCTATTTCGTCATTGCTTCTGCTTAAAGAATAAACTAATTCATCTACATCTTTTACTTTATCTATTTCATCTAAAATCAATACAATCTGATTTTCTTTTTTACAGTAATCAATTAGTTTTTCCTGAATAAATCCTGCTGAATAACCAATAAAATTTTCGTCTGGATAAAATTTTTTTATTCCTTTAATCAAAACCTTGTATTTAGAGTTATGGTTTCTGCAGTTAATGTAAGTGCATGCAACTTTAGCATTATTTTGTTTAACAAAATCTTCTAATTGTTTTATTACATGAAAAGTTACAGTTGTTTTTCCTGTTCCTACTTTTCCGTACAAAAATAAATTATCTGGTTTTTTTCCTTTTAATGCAGGAGTTAAAATTTTTGTTATTTCTTCAATTTGTTTTTCCCTGAACGGAAGTTCTTTTGGAAAATAGTGCTGAGAAATTGCATCTCTGTCTTTGAAAATGCTTTCTTTTTTTAATTCTGCTTCAAATAGGTTTGGCATAAATTAATCTTTGCACGAAAAATGATTTAAATTAGACTAGTTTGTTTTCTGAAGATTCAACTATTCTTTTAAAATATGTTCTTTTCAGATAGTATTGTAGAATTTCGTTTATTTTTAGGGGTGATATTTTTGGGTTTAATGGATAAAATGTTCAAGAAACAAGAAGATAATGTGGATATAGAAGAATTTTTGAATAACTTGGATGTAGAAGAAGAAACAATGGTTGAAGATGCAGATGCATATGTCAAACCTATTTCTTTAACTGGAGACGAAGACACTGCAATGGTTATAGCTGAATTAAGAAAAGGAAATATAATTCTGTTAAACATTGGAGATTTGTCAAAAAGAAATGCAATCAAGTTAAGAGACTTAGTAAAACAAATCAGAAATGTTGCAGATGAAATAAATGGAGACATTGCAAGGATTTCAACTGAAAGAATTCTTGTTACTCCTGCAAAAGTTAAAATTATTAAGAGAAAAGAATAATCTTTTATTATGAAGTTAAAAGAAAACTCTTTTCCTTTATCTTTTTCTTTACAGGAAACAACAGATTTCATTAAACAAACTTTAGAGGAAAAAAACTGGTTTGAATTTGAAGTAATTGAAGTAAAAATCGTTTTTGTTCCCTACTATTTTTATTCTTTTGAGGCTTTCTTTGAATCAGACGAAGAAGGCAAAAAAATTGTTTCTGACACATCTAATGGAAAACTTGCATTAAACGGCTTGACAGGAGAATTAGATGAAAGCATTTCTGTTCCTGAATCAGATGAATTAGTTAAAGAAATTGAAGAGCTTCCTGAAAACATTCCTTTTGAAGAAAAATCTTTTGAGTTAACAGAAAAAATTGAGCAAATAGTTCAGATTAAAACAGCGCATCATTTGAGGACAGGAAAAGATAATGTGATAATTCATTCAATCAAAAAAGTTTTGTATCCTGTCTGGATAATTGATTTTTCTGTTGAAGAACAAACTTTTCAGTTCACTGTTTCCGGAGTAGATGGTTCAGTTATTTTAGAAGAAGAAATTCCTGAAAGAGAACTGGGTTTCTGGGAAATCACTTCAGAAACATTAAATGAATTAAAGTCTCCTTCTTCCTGGATTAATTATACTACTTCAGTTATTTCTGATTCAGCTAATTTTGTTGTCAAAAATACTTTTTCAGGAAATTTAATGCATAATCTTTTGCATAACTGGAAGTATCAGTCATTTATTTTATTAATAATTTTAATTCTAATAGTCCTTTGGAGTTTAGGTTATCTTAATTTCTAGAATTAGTTTATCTGTTTTGCTTTCTTTTTAAGTTTTCTTGTAAAAGCCGGTTTAAGTTTCTTGCTGTTCCTGCAGAGACTTTTGCAGTTAGTTTCCCGCCAGTAAATTTGGATTTAACTCCAGTATTTGAAGAAATAAAATTGTTGGTTATTTTAAATCCTGACCCTCGAAGAATTTTAAATGCTTCTTGGTAAGTCAGTTCAGGAGTAATTTTTAATTTTTCAGTTGTTAATGCTTGTGTTTTTCTAGTTATAATATCTTTTGGATTCTTGACTTTCCCTGCAGAGTTTATTAAAGGTCTTGTTGGTAGGGTTCTATGCCTTCCAGAAGCAGGATCTTTGTATTCAAACTTTTTGTTTAATGGTCTTTGTCTTTTTAGCACAGGCATAGCTAATTCAAGGCAAGTAATTAATTTAAAGGTATTCGTGCAAAGATTTTTGTTCTATTTTGTCGTTTTTGAATACAGAAGAAATTTCTTTTTCTGCTAATTCAATTCTTTGTTTTAAGTAATTGCTTAACTCATATTCTTGAATGATTTCTTTTGCAATTTTTAAGTATTTTTTAACTGACCCTTCTGCAATAGTTAAAATCAGGTTTCCAGAGCATTTAGTGCATTTGCCTACTAATGGAACTCTCCTGTATTTTGTGTTGCATGCAGTGCAACGAAAATTTTGTTTTGAAAATGCTCTTGTATTTCCGATTATGTCTGGAAGGAAATGAGAGAGTAAAACTCTTTCTAATGCGTCTTTTTCTTCTACTGCACTAATTTTATGCTGTAATTTTGCCTGTCTTTTAATTTTTTCTTCCATTGTTTTCAATTGAACATACATTGACTGTTTTGGGCCCTGGTCAAATGTTTCAGTATTGTGAGTGAAATTCAATCCAGAGTATTGTCCGACTTTCCCTAATCTTTTTTTAACTATTTCAACTTCCTGCTGGCTTGGTTCAGCATAATTTAATGTATTATAATAGAATTTTAATGGATAAGAAGAAACTGTTTCCATTTCATATACTTCGTTGTCTATTTCTGATGGATTTAATACTGTGGTAAAAACTAATGGGGCGTCCATTCTTCCTCCTCTTGAGCTCGGCAGGTAATGTTCAGAAAAGTTTAGCAGTGCGTCCATTAACAGCATAATTGAATCCTGGTCTCCGTCGCAGTCATATACTGCTAGATTGCCAAAACCTGCAATATAATTTTTTTCTCCTTCAACCATTAAATCATAAACCCATTTTTCTTTGCTTGTAATTTTGTTTATTTCTTTTATTGAATCTAATGCAAAGTTTCCAATTCTTTTCAGTCTTTTTTTCCTGAAGTTATGAGTTAAATTAATTTCCTTGAATTTTTCTTTTTTTCTTCCAAATAAATTCCCTCCAATTTCCTTTAAGTCTTCTGAGTAAAGCCTTATTCCGTATGCTTTGATTAAAATTTTTTTTCCTTTTTTTTCATAAAACTCTTTTAAACAGCCTGATTTGATTTCTCTTTCTTTTTCATTAATAAAATGCGGGAACAACCCAAGCAGATTGCAGACTAACCCAAAATCGTTTATCAGGTTTTGGTTAACTGAAGTCATTTTGATTGAATTAGAATTAATATGCCCGTCTCCTACAATATATCCTGCAAGAAGTCCCTGCAGGCATTCTTTTGTTGCATTGAAAAGCAAGAAAGGAATTCTTTTGTTTTTTGCATTGTTTCCTGCGCAAAGCATTTCAGTAAAGAATTCAAAGTAAACTCTTCCACTTAAAGTAATATAATCAAGTTTTCTTTTTTGAACTGAAACTTTTCTTCCAAATATTTTGTTTATTGATTTCTCTAATTTTTCTGTTATTTTTTTTTCATTTGAAACAAAATTTACTTGACAAACAAATTTCTCTTGGTTTTTTTCTTTTGAATTTCTTGCCCATCCATCTGCAAGAAAGTATCCAATCAATTCCCCTAATTCTTTGCTGAAAGGGATTACTGCTGGGATAGTGCTTTTCTGTTTATTGTATCCAATAAAGCATTTTCTAAAATCTTTTGCGTGTTTTTTCATGTCTTTTAAAAGCAGTTCAAATAAATCCAGTGGAACTGAATCAAAATCAACTGCAGTATGCAATGCTTTTCCGTTTCTCCAGCCAATTCTTTTTGCCGTTTCAGTAAACCCTTTATTTTTTAAAACAAATTCTCTTAATTCTTTTTTTAACCCATGGACTCTCAAAAGTTTTTTTTGTAAAATAGGTTTTTTTAGGTAGTATTCAAGTGCATTGAATTCTTTTTGAATTTGATTTGATTTAATTGAATGCAATGCCAATAAGTTTTCTCCTTCTTTAAATTCTGAAGCCTGTTTTTCAAACACTTTTATTCCGTCAAAAGTCAAAAGCTTATGATTTTCTGTTGCAGTTATTTCTCTTCCAAACCTTGTTTTGAATTTAAGCAATTGTTTTGGCGCTTTTTGTTTTAGTAGTGCATTAACTTTTCTTGTTTTAAGCATTCCTTTTTCATCAATTGTATAAGTGAAAACATTTTCTAAAGGTATTTCTTCTTTTTCGCTTTTATCATCAAAATGGTTTATTGAAACGATTTTCATTTTTTTCCCATTCTGAATCAAAACAGGGGTATCTCCGGTTAAACAATTCCTTCTTTTGCAGCTGATAAAATACGGATGGCCCCAGCCAAGTCTTGAATTACTGTAACCTAAAATTCTTCCAATTATTCCTGCTGAAGTGTGCGGAGCCAAACCAATTACTAATTCTCCGATTAAATCTTCTTTTGTTTTTGCGTTATAAAAACTTTTTAATCCATAAAATTTTTTTAGCAGTTCATCAATAAAAGCAGTTACTTTCAGCATCCAGTCTCCTGCAGTTTCGTTTACAATAATGTCTTGCGGAAAAATTTCAATTATTTGTTCTTCTGAAGTAATTTCGTTTCCTTTAAAGTCTTTTTTATAACCTAATTCTTTTACTTTTTCTACACTTAAATTAATTTCTTTTGGTTTAAAATGAGTTATTGGCGCATTAAGTAATTCAAATCTCATTGTTCCATCTCTAAAAAGATGTATTTCATGTTTTGCTCTTAAAATTGCTTTTTCTATTGGTTCAGGTTCTTTTAAATCTGAAATTAATCCTTTTACCCCTTTAATTAAGTTTGGCATCCTGACATTTAATTTTTCTAATCCAGCATTAACTGTTTCCTCTAAATCTATTTCTCTTTCTTCTGATTTAATCATTATTCCTTTGCATTGCTTGCAGTTTTTTTCATCTTGTTTTCCAATCCAGCCGCATTTTGAACACTTGCTTACTCTAAGAGTTTCTATTCCGCATTCCCTGCAGTTAGAAAAAGGAATTATTTTAGTGCATTTAGGACAGCGAAATAAAGCCAGTTCTGCTTTTAATTTTTTGTTTGATGAACTCAATGCATTAATTGCTTTGTTAATACTTCTGGTATTTCCTCCGTAATTTCCTATTGGGAATAATCCGTGGGGGTTTCCTTTCATTTCTCTTGGTTTTGCCTGTTCAGGTCTTCCCATTCTTGCTCCGACAAAACTTGCTCCTTTATCCATTATTTTTATCCCTGAAATTTCTGTCAATAAATCTAAAACACTTTTTTCTTTTTCTGTTTTTTGAATTTCTTTTGTGCTTAATGCACCTAAAGTTTTAAGCAATGAATAAGCATATTCTTTTTCAATCAAAATTTTTTCTTCCTGAAGTTTGTGGGGCAAACCAATTTTTTCCATTAGTTCCTTTGTTTTTTCTGTTAACTCAAATTTTGCTCCTGTTATTTTGTCTCCTTCAAAAACTTTTTCGGCTTTTTTTGCTTCTTTTATTAATTCAATTATTTCTTCTGAATTTAATGCAGTATAATAATGCAAAAACTTTGGATGCAATGGAATTCCTGACTGCATGCTTAATTCAACTGCAGTAAAACAATCAATTGAATTTACATCTTTAATGTCTTTTTCTTTTATTCCTTCAAGTTTTCCTTCTTTTAATTCTTTTTTTAATTCTAATTCAAACCATTCTTCTACAAAAGAGCTTGGAATTAATGGATGAGAACTTTTTCTGAAATCTCCTAAAGAAACTAAAATGTCTCCTAAAAATAAAATTTTTTCTATTTGAGGTTTTACTTTTACTGCTTCTTCTTCTGAATCCAAACGCATTACATTGCCATTTTTGAGTTTAACTATTGGGCCGTCAATTGAATTACAGGGAAATAATTGAGCGGCTTTTCCAGGTCGTTCAATTCTAATGTGTGTTCCGACCGCAATAAATTCATCTAATACAACCATAGTAGCAGGATTGATTGCTTTTCCCATTATTCCTGTGTTTCTTCCTCTTCCATACCTTAACCTGAATCCGCCGTATTTCATTGGATAAGCAAGTAATGGTCTTCCTGCAGCAATTGAATCCAAATACTTGTAATTCGGCTTAATTTCTGTTTTTTCTTCACTTCCTTTTTTTACTTTAATTATTTTTTCTAACCAACTCCAATCCAAACCCAATTTTTTTGACCAATCCATTATTTTCATTGCTTTTAATGCAACTCCTTCTGTTATAACTAATCCCATTCCTCCTCTGATTCTGTTTGAAGGAATTCTTTCTAAATCTCTGTGAACTGAAACTTCTTTTTCTTCTGTTGGAACTCCATTAATGCATACAGGGCATCCTCTTACAATAGTTCTGATTTCATCTTCACTAATTTTGTATTGCCTTGAAAAAATTTCTGTCTGATAAATTGTTATTTCTTCAACATATCTTTCAACTTCTTCTTCTGTTGGCTTGTATCTGTCTAATTCCATTAAATGTCTTGCATAGTCTCCTAAAATTAATGGTAAAACAGTTGAACTTCCTCCTGCTGCTCTTATTGGTCCGGCAAAATAAATGTCAATAAATTTGCTTCCATCCATATTTTTACTGATTTTTATTTCTGGTACTCCGTCTAATGGCGCAACAACAACTCCTTCTGTTTCAATTACCAAACAGGTTTTGATTGCTTGTTCAATTCTTTTTGAGTCATCAGGAATTTCACACCAGTCTTGTTCGATTATTTCTTTGCATAAAGTAAACATTATTTTTAGTCTGTCTCCTTTTAGTTCTTTAACTAATTCTCTGTATCTTTTGGCTACTCCTTTTGGGCCAATAATGCTTTCAGTTCTTTCAGCTAAATCTGTCACAGGAACACATTCGACTTTATCACTTAAATCTAACCCTGTTTCTCTTGCATTTTTTGCTAAATTATATTGAATTCTTACTTTTTTGTCTAATTCTTTAAAATAATCTTGTATTTCGACGATTGCTTTTAGTTCTGGAATTACTTTTGTTTCAGTTGTTGCGTTTGTTTCTGTTTTTGTTTCTTTTGTTTCTGAAATTATTTTTGTTTCAACTGTTTCTTTTGTTTCTGACATCCCTTTTGTTTCTGGAATTTCTTTTGTTTCAGTTGTTGCATTTATTTCAGTTGTTGTGTTTGTTTCAGCTATTGTTTCTGTTGCTGGTGTTTTGTTTTCTTTTTCTTCCATTTTTTTCACTTTAGTTTATTTCTTTTTTTTCATTTATTTTAATTTTTTCAATTAATTTTTTAATGTTTTTTTTGTCTTTTTTTACTTCATTTTTTTTCTTTTTTTTGTTTTTATTTCTTTTTTTCAATTAATTTTTTTGTTTTAATTTTTTTTTCTTTTTCTAATTTTATTTTTGTTAAACTTTTTTGCTGAAGGTTTTTTTTGTTCAACCTTTTGTTTTTGATAAACCCTTTTTCTAAAAAGGTTTTTTTGATACAACTTTTTTCTAAAAAGTTGTTTTTTCACACCGTTTTTTCTAACACTTCTTCTTCTTTATAAAAATTTTTTTCATAAACTTTTCCTGTTTTTAGTTCTAATAATATTACTGCGCCAGGAGTCGGAACATGTCCTTGTTGTGTCTGAAAATTAGTTCTTTCCTGAAATGTTCCGCAGCTGATTATTTTTGTTCCCCTGTAAGTTCCAATTGAATAATGGTGTAAGTCTCCGCCTAAATAAATATCCGGAACTTCTTTGATTACCATATAATTATTTTTTTCCGGAACATAAGGTCTTTTCAATCCATAAACTGGCATTAAATCTCTTTTTTTTATTAGTTCTTCTATTGCTTTAGCCGGATTAGAATAACTTAAAAAACTCACACTAGAATATAAATCGTGTAATGATGGACCATGATAAAACAATACTTTTAGTCCTTCTATTTCAGCCCAGCCAGGAGAACTTAAAAAATGAAAATTCTTTTTTTCATATAATTTTTCCACAAATTCTTTTGGGATTGCTGGTTGTGGGTCAGCAAACCTTACTGCATCATGCTGTCCTGGAATAATAAATACTTCAATATGATCAGGAACTTCTTTAATTAATTCAACAAATTTGTCGTATTGTTTTCCAATGTCTTTAATGCTTAATTCTTTTATTTGGTCTGGGTAAACCCCTATTCCGTCAATATTGTCTCCTAAAACACACAAATATTTTATTTTGTTTATTATTTCTTTTTCTTTTGGGTTATCAGTGTTTCCTTTCAGCCATAAAAGAAATTTTTGAAATGAATCCTCTAAAAACAGTTTGCTTCCGACATGCATGTCTGAAATGCATACCATAAAAACATCTCTTTTTGATCCTTTAAAACTATTTACAGGAATTTCAGGAAAAATCACGTCTTTGATTATAATCATTTCTTCGTTTCCTTTAATTCCTTTAAATCCTAAAACATTATCGCATAAAATTCTTTCACTTTCTTTCATTAAAGCTAAATCGTCTTTCAAAATTATTCCAATGCAGTTTGCTTCTAAGTCCTCTAATTTAAATCCAATGTGCCCGTTTTTTGTTTTCCATTTTTCTAATACCATTGCAATTAATTCAACTTCATTGCCTTTTGAAACAGTTTTAATTCTTTTAATCGGCTTATTTGTCATTCCTCTTGCTTTAAGCATTTTTTCTATTGAAGTGAATTTGTCTCTGAAAAATTCCAGGAAATTTTTTACTTTTCCTTCAGAACAAGACTGGTTTGTCACATTTAATTCTTCTAATATTTGATAATCTGATTCAATTTCTTCTGCTTTAGGAGAAAAAGATTTTATTGTTTCTTCTTTTTTTGTTGAAGACAGTTTAGTTGAATCTAAAACTATTTTTTCTTCAATCATTTTTCTTTTAATTACAAACAATCCTTTTTCTATTGCTTCTTCAATTATTTTTTTGTAATCCAGATTTTGTTCTATGATTAAATCAACTGCTGAATTTTCTATTATAATGTTTTTTTCTGACCCAAATTCAATTATTTCTTTTTGTTCCATTTTAACTACTTTATTTTTTCTTTTAGGTTTTCTAACTCGCTTATTATTGTCCAGATTTCTGTTCTTGTATGCTGGGGCATATTAATGTCATTGCTTATGTCGTCAAGCAGGTATATTGCTGAACTAATATTTACTTCTAATTCATCTTTTGCCTGAATTTTTTCTTTTGATTCATCCACTGCTTTTCTTATGTTTCTTGGAACTCCTGTATCCTGAATTACTGCTTCCATTAATTCTGATACAAAACTTACATCTGTTTCTTTTTTTTCTTTCATATGAAAACCCCCTTTAAAATCAGCTTAAACCCGAAATAAAACATCTGAAAGGAAATTAATTTAAAATCAATTAAACCCCTGTTGTCATTAATAACCTGAATTTTACTGCATTTAATGTTCTAAAAACAATAAGATTAATAATATAAAAACTCTTTTTTATTAAATGAAAAAATTAGTTTTAGTTTTATTTTCACTTATTTTCTTTTTGGGGGCAGCTTTTGCAGCTTGTGGTGCAAATTCAGTTATATATACTGTTGACAGTCCAGTAAATAATGAATCATTCTCTTTAGGAGTTCCTTTTACTCTTCAAATTTCTGCAGACACTTTTGCCGCAAAACCTTGTGATACTGATTTAGAATTTCAATATGATGAAGAAACTGGAGGAGCTTCTTTTATTAGAATTAAAGATAACAGCCCTTTTAATCCGCCAACAAATTTTGTTGAAGCACAGGATTTTCCGGGAAACATTACTTTTTATCCAACTTTTACTATTGCTGACCCTACTCCAGCAGTAAAATCAGTTTCACTTGTCTGTAATAAAGCAGGAACTTATATTTTGAAGGTTTATTCAAGCGAGGTAATCGGAATCTCGACAGAAGTAACAATTAATTGTCTTTCTAATTCTCCTCCAAACGGCCAGTTTTTGGTTCCTGCATTTGACACTGTAATCTACAAAAAAGATAATGGAGGAGGAGTTCCTGATTCATTTCCTTATACAATTCAATGGGAAGCAAATGATGCTGAAGATACTTTGAAATATGATATTAGGGTAATAGAAGCTGGAAATCCTATTCCTTATGATTCAGCTTCAGGTCTTGTAGTGCCTTCTTATCAGACAACAATTTCTGATTTTAATAAATTTACCTTTGAAGTAGATATAATTGAAGATCCTCCAGGAACAAATACAACTACAATTTACAGTGAAACAGTTTTTGTTAAAGAACAAAATTTCAGCACTTTATCAATTGAAGACTTAAATGTTTTTCCTGAATCCCTTCAAGGAAACGAAAAAATTTATGCCAGTGTTACTGTCAGAAACAATTCTCCTGACACAGTAGATATTAATGCTTTATTTAATTTTTTTGATTTTCCCGGAGAACAATATGCTTTTCCTGGTTGTCCTACTTGCGCGCAAGCAAATGTTCCTCCTTTCTCTAAAGCAACTTTATATATTTCTACTTCTACAGAAACAGGTCATGTTCTTTCAGTTGATCCAGGGGATTATAATATTCATATTGTAATTCAAGAAAGACTTGTTGGAAGCACTGCTATACGAAATGAAATTCAGTCTTTTGGGCATTTTGTTGGGTTATACCCAACCAAACCTGTTTCAGTTCCAGAAACAAATTTCATTTCAGTTATACTGGTTTCTTTGGTGGTAATTTTGATTACAACAAAGAAAAGAAATAATAAATAAATTTTCTTTTTTTTAAATTAATTCTTTTATTTTTTTACTTCTTTTTTTTATTTTTTGAATTAATTTTTTTTAACTCATTTTTTCAATTAGTTTTTCTTTTAGTTCTTTATCTTGTTCTCCGGTTAAAATAAAATCAAATTCTTTGAATAATTCTTTTGCTTTATCTATTTGTTCTTTTGAAGCCAAATCCTCTTTATTTAATGCAACAATGATTTTTTTCTCCAGTTTCTTCATTTCATCTAATAGTTTTTTTTGTTCTTCAAGAGAAAAACTTGCTTCACTTAAATCAATTACAAACAAAATTATTCCTTCAAGATTAGTTAATGCATTAACTGCTTTTCTTTCAATTAAATTTCTTTCTTCTTCTTTTCTGTCCAATAATCCAGGAGTATCAATTACCTGAACTTCTTTGTATTTATCAGTAAAATAACCTAACTCGATTTTTTTTGTGGTAAATGGGTAGGCTGCAATTTCTGGTTCACTTCCGGTAACTCTCTTCAAAAGAGTTGTTTTCCCTGAATTAGGAAAACCTGCAACAATAACTGAAGGAATTAATTTGATTTCAGGAATTTCTCTTAACTTTTTTCCGATTTCATTTAGTTTTTCTACTGACCTAAGCACATCTTTTTTCAGTGAAAGAACTCTGCCGTAAAAAATTCTTCTGACTGCTTCAGGTTTATCGCTTCTCTTAATTGAAGCCAAATTCTTTTTTTTCAGGGTTTTAATCACAGTATTTAATTTGTATAAATAACCTAACTCTCTTTTGAATTCCTTTAACTGAATAAGGGAAGCAAGAGATTCTTTTTGGAATTGGTCTAATTCTGATACAACAGGAAAAGAGGTTATGTATATGTCTAGTTTGTTTATGATATATTCCCCCATTAAATTTATTCTTGCTTTTTCTTTTGAGTAAATCATTTTATTTTTGTTTCTTATCCCTGAAATTTTGCTTGCTTCTTTTCTTGCATAACCCATTGCGTCTTCAAATAAATTTTTTGCGTCAAGGTATTTTGGTTTTTTTATCTTTATTGTTTTCATTTTTTTCACGATTAATATTTAAATTTCCTTTCATAGTTTTTGTGGTCAAACCATTCAATCAAAACTGAAACTATTTCAACTTCATTTCCTTTTATTGTGTATAAAAGCCTCCAGGCATTAGGTAAATCATATTTTCTTAAGTTATTTATTCTGTATTTTTTTATGTATTCTTTTGGCCAAAGCTTTGACGGAATTCTTATTCCTGCAAAAGGATTTGATTTTAAGTCTTCTATTGCTCTTTGAAGAAATCTGAATAATTGTTTGTCTTCGTTTTTTCCTTTTTCTAAATCATTAAATGCTTTTTTTATTGAAGGTTCTGCAAAACCTATTCTTTTTATTCTCTGCTCTTTCATTTGACCAGCAGCCCTTTCTTTTTTAGTTCTTGAATTCCTTTTGGGTCCCAGATCCAGATTATGTGTTTATCTTCTTCAATAAAGATTTTTCCTGAGTATTCTAAATAATCAAGTGCAGCTAAATATGTCTGCCACATTGCTTTTTTCGGAAGTTTTTTCCAGATTTCTCTTACAGTTAAATCTCCTTTGGCTTTTCTTATTGTTTCTTCAATCATCAGCAATGTGTCAAGCCTTGGAAACCTCATTACTTCTTTTTTAAATATTTGCAGTTCTGCCTGCATCAAATCACCATATATCAATTGATATACAAATCTATTTAATCTTTTCTATTTGCTGGTTTTTTTATCTTTATTGTTTTCATTTTCTTCCCTTTTTATTATTTTGTTTTAATTAACTTTAAGCCTTTCTTCATAAATGCTTTTTTATTCTTTTCTCAAGCTAATTGTTTAACTTTTAACTTTTATAAGTGATTTAATGGAGTTATATTCTGGTAATTATAAATTATATTTGGTTGTTCCTTTAATCTTAACCTTGCTTTTTGCTTTTATTGTAGGGGTTTATCCTGGGGTAACACAGGGAATTGACTTAAAAGGCGGCACTCAGATAATCCTTCGTGCAGACAAGCCTGTTGATTCAGTTAAATTAAAAGAGTTATTGGATGCAAGATTTCAGTTTACTGAATTGTCAATTAATTCAATTTCTTCTCCTGTGACTAATGGAGTAACAATCCAGTTTTCTGAAGAAACAACTTTGAGCCAGTCAAAACAAGAATTAGATTTGGCTAAATCTTTATTGGATTCAGACCTTTCTCAGGCTGAAATTCATGCAATAAATTCAATTAATTTTTCTTCTGCTTTTTTTGAGCCTTCAGGTTATGCTGATTTAACCGGAAAAGATTTAATTGAAAAAGCAGATGAAATTTATTCTAAAGCAAAAGATTCAATGAATCAGGAAATAAAAAACATTATTTCATCTAATTTTGGTTTAAATCCAGATTTTTCTTTTTCAACGAAAGAAGTTCCTCCTGTTCTTGGACAGACTTTCTGGGATAATGCTTTGTTTGTCAGCATTCTTGCTTTAATTGGAATTGTTTTAGTTATTTTTTTGTTTTTCAGGGAAGTAATTCCTTCTGTTGCAGTAATTTATGCAGGAATATTTGATGTTTTAACTGCGCTTGCTTTAATGTCTTTAACTGGAATTGCTTTAAGCCTTAATTCAATTCCTGCACTGCTTTTGTTAATTGGTTATAGTGTTGACACAGACATTTTGCTTACAACAAGATTATTGAAAAGAAAAGATAAAACTCCTAGAAAGAGAGTAATTGATTCAATGAAAACAGGTTTAACCATGACTTTTACTACTTTGGCTGCTGTATTAGTGATGCTTGTTTTGTCTTTCATATATCAGATTGATGTAATGTTTAATATTGCTGCAGTAATCTTATTTGGTTTGCTTGGAGACTTAATTGTTACTTGGATGATGAATGCCCCAATTCTTTTATGGTATGTTGAAAGGAAGGGGAAAGCATGAGAGAGTTATTTAAAAACTGGAAAATTCTTTTGCTGTTATTTTTCTTATTTATTTCCTTGCTTTCAGTTTCATTTAATGGATTAAAATATGGAATTGATTTTAACGGAGGAACTCAATTTCAGATTCATTTAGAAAAGCCTTTGCAAAACCCTGAAGAAATTGCTCAGGTTATTTCAATTCTTTCAAGAAGACTGGATTGGACTGGCTTAAAAGACACTAAAGTAACTGCCTGGGGTGACCAGTTTATTATTGCTCAGGTAGCTGAAACTGATCCTGCTCAAGTTGAAAGAATTGAATTATTATTAAAAAAACAGGGAAAATTTGAAGCAACATTAGAAGGCAAAACCGTTTTTTCCGGCAATGACATAGTTCATATTTACAAGGATTCTCAAAAAGGTTATGGGGTTTTAACGCAAGCAGACGGATTTGAATGGAGACTTCCTTTTATGTTAAGTGAGGAAGGTGCAGAAAAATTCACTGAAATGACTTTTCATAAATGCACTATTGCTGGTTTTGATCAGGGAACCGGAAGAACTTATGACTGCGAAAAAACATATTTTTTCATTGACAGGCCTGATGCAGTAATTTTAATGCCCAGAGAAATTCATTCTAAAGACAAGGATTCATTGTTATTGGGTAATTTAGTTGAAAATATTCCTAAGGGAACTGAAATAAATGAATTGCTTTTAAATGCCCAGACTCCATTAGTTTTATCTGACTCAAATTTTTCTGTTTTAGATTCAAATGAATTAATTCAGTTTTCTTCAGAATATGAAAACATTATTGTTCCAAAAGACGTTTACACTGAAGAATTATTGCAGGATTTAAATGCATTAGGCTTTAAAGTTTTGGAAATCCCTTTGGAAGAAAACATTCCTTGGGTTTGGACTGCAACCGGTGCAAAAGAAATTATTTCTTTAAGCGAAGATGTAACAAATATGCAGCCTTTTGTTGAAGATTTAAAGGATGCAAAAACTTATTCTGAATTAGTTATCAGAGGTTTTGGTTCAGATGAAAAAGATGCATTAGAAAAACTTTCAAATCTTGCAATCCTTTTAGAGTCTGGTTCTCTTCCAATTGGAGTTGAATCAATCGGAAAAGAAACTATTTCCCCTAATTTAGGAGAAGAATTCCTTAATGTTGTTTCTTTAATGGGTTTAATTGCATTATTTATTGTTGTATTAGTTTTATTTATTCGATACAGGGAACCAAAATTAATTATTCCAATGGCTTTTACTGTTTTTGCTGAAGTAGTAATTATTCTGGGTTTTGCTTCTTTTATTAAATGGAATCTGGATTTGGCTTCTTTAGCAGGAATTATTGCCGCAGTTGGAACAGGAGTAGACGACCAGATAGTTATTTCAGATGAATTACTGAGAAAAGAAGCAGATTATGATACTTCTTCTGTTAACAGAGTTAAAAGAGCTTTCTTTATTATTTTTGCAGCAGCAGCAACTTCTTTGGTTACAATGGCTCCAATTATTTTGTTTGGTTTTGGCTTGGGAAAACTAGTTGGTTTTGCAATAACCACTATTGTCGGAGTGTTAGTTGGAGTATTTATTACTCGACCTGCTTTTGGTGAACTAGCAAAATACTTGTTAGGAAAAGGAAAATAGTTTTTGATTGCAGTAAAAAAATGGTTTAAAGCAGTTCATTAAATTCTTTTACTTTTGTAATCCTTTTTGTGAAGTAATACCATAACCCGATAATAAATATTGCTGTTGTCATCCAAGAAATTTCGTGTAATACTTCAATTAAATCTTCGCCGAAATTTATTCCTGTCCATAAAACAAAATAAATTCTTAAAAGATTTAAGACAAACATTATACTGCCTGCTAAAACAAATATTTGGATTTTCTTTTTCATTTCAGGTTTGGTTAAAGAAAAAATTATTGCTGCAAGAATGCTTAAACTGATTAATCCTGTGCAGGAAGGATTAATTAAAATCTGTTTTTGATTTAAATAAATCAAATTATCCTGTAAAGGCAGTTCAAAAAAGCCTGCCTGAAGAAATGCAATCCAGTTCTGCAGAAACAAAACAGGAATACTCCAGACTAAAAAATGAAGCACAAAAAAAATTACTCCGAATTTAATCAGAAAAAGAATTGTTTTGTTTTTTTGCATTTCTTTTAATTGCATTTTATCACATTGTTTTTTTAATTTTGTTTTACTGAATTATTTTTTTAATTGCATTTTACCATGGAACTTTTTTTAGTTTGAATTTAAATGCAATAAAGTTTGCTGTTTTATGCGCAAACAAAGTTATAACTGAAATCAGAAAAACCAATTGAATTGAAATATTATATGCTATACTTCCTAAAAGTAATCCAACAAAAACAAAGTCTAACTGGTCTAAAAGAAAAACAGGTTTTCCTCTTTCAACTCCTGCTCTTCTTTTAATAAAGCTTCCAATTATGTCTCCTAAAATTGCTCCAACTGATAATAATGCTCCGTAATACAGGTAATTTGGGATTATAGGGACATTCCCCTGAAAAAAATAGTTTACTATTATTACTGCAATTATTCCTGTTAAAATCCCAAAAAAAGTTCCTTTGATTGTTTTTCCTTCTCCAAACAATGGTTTTTTATCCAAAAACTTTGAATTAAAATCAATCGGAGTTTTTCCTCCTAAAAGCATTGCAGTTGAATTAGCTATATATAATGGAATTAAAATTAAAATTATTTCTGTAGCCAACAAAACATAATCCATTAAATCAACTTTTTTTGCCTGTAATCAATAATTTTTTTGTCTATAAATAATAAGTGTTTTTGATTTATTAATCTTGTCATTTTTGATTAATCTTGTTTTTTTTAATTTAATTCCTTTTTTTTATTTTAATTGTTTTTGTTGTTTTTGATTTAATTCCTTTTTTCTTTTTTCATTTATTGATTTTGCGGTTTTTTTTGATTCAATTCCTTTTTATTCTTTTTCAGCTAACTTCTTTTTATGAAAAAGCTTTTATTGTTTATTGGTTTAGGATTAATTTTTTTGGTTTTCTTAGCAGTATTTCTTTCTGTTGTTTTTTCTTCCAGTTTTTCTTCTGGAGAAATAGCAGTTATTCCAATTAAAGGAACTATTGCTTCTTCTTCTGATTCTTTTTCTGATTCAATGAGTTCATCTTTTATTTCAGAAAAAATCAGGGAAGCTGATGCAGATCCTTTTATTAAAGCAATTTTTTTGGATATTGATTCCGGAGGAGGTTCAGTTGTTGCAACAAAAGAAATAGTTTATGCTGTAAGAGAAGCAAAAAAACCTGTTATAGCTTATATTGGTGAAGTTGGCGCTTCAGGAGCATATTATATTGCTGCAGCATCAGATTTTATTGTTGCAGATGATGACTCTTTAACCGGAAGCATTGGAGTAATAAGTACTTCAGCAAACATTGAAGGTTTAATGGAAAAACTTGGAATTAAAATGCAGGTATTAAAAGAAGGAGAATTCAAGGACATGGGCTCTCCTTATAAAGAATTAACTTTTGATGAAGAACAGATTTTAAATGAAATTCTTCTTCAGGCTTCAGCTAACTTTAAGCAGGACATTCTGGATTTCAGAAAAGACAGGCTTACCGAAAAAGACTTTTATTCTGTTGCTGACGGCAGAATTTTTTCCGGAAAAAAGGCTTTGGAATTAGGTTTAATTGATTTAACCGGAAGCAGACAGCAGGCAATAAAAAAGACTGCTGAACTAGCAGGAATTACAGGAGAACCTTCTTTAAAAGAATTTTCTCAGCCTGAAACAGATTTGCTTTCTTTAATGGCTAAAACAGGTTATTCTTTTGGAACAGGATTTATTTCTGCTGTAAAAGCAAATCAACCAGAA
>Ga0210057_1002675_pt1 | contig 25294 bp, 28 predicted proteins | sample CryGeyCG2114_010_2_FD_183968 | JGI IMG/M metagenome (GOLD analysis project Ga0210057, IMG submission 183968) | Groundwater microbial communities from aquifer - Crystal Geyser CG10_big_fil_rev_8/21/14_0.10 (SPAdes) (version 2) | ecosystem: Environmental > Aquatic > Deep subsurface > Groundwater ...
AGATAAGAAAATGTTTGGTTGGAATGTTAGGCAGAAGAGAGCAGATAGAATAGACACTGCTCTCTTTGTCAGAGCAATTTGGCATAACTTATTTAGATTATAATTTAGTTAATCCTGTCCCAATCCCTAACTTGATGGCAGGTTTAAATATCTTGGCGTCCCTGGCTAGAGCAATACGTATAAAATGCTCTCCACTTTCTCGATTATTCCAGAAAAAATAGGTACCTGGCAATACATAAACTTGCTTTTTTTTCAATATATACTTTTGTAATTCTGTGGATTTTATCTTTGTATTTTTAATCTTAAACCATGTGACACTGACTGCTGATTTAGGTTCTTGAAACTCTAGTATAGACCCTTTCATTATTTCTCTTGCCAAATTTCTATTTGTATTTAATAAAGAATATATTGATTTACAATTGTCTTTAATAGAGTCTTTTATGTATTCTGTTACGAAATTTAAGATGAAAGGGCTTGTATTTAAAAGATATGCCGTATGAATGTTATAGATATCTTTATGTAGGTCTTTACTTGTCTTGATTAATGCAATTTTTGCATCTTGGAGAGGCCAAGTTTTACCAGTATCTTCTACGGAAATATAACTTACACCAGATTTCTCCAGCAATTCATAAACATCAAACATCTTTATCCCACTATCTGGAAGAACAAATGAATAGAAACAAAAGTCGAAGGCAAGAATCTTATTGTATTCTTTAGCATAACGTATTATCTCAAGGTATCTTATTTTATTTTCTTTATCTTCTCCCATTAATTCAAACCCTGTAGGGTTATTTGGAGAAACTAAAAAGATTACATCTGTTTTAATATACTTTTTCAAATTTTCGTAAATCTTATTAGGATTATGCAACCAGCTCTCTTCAACTGGCTGTAATTTGATATTATTATGTTTTAAAAGATCATATAAATTGTCAAAGCAAGGAGTGATCAATCCAACAGAGAGATTCTTTTTCTTAAAATAATTAGAAAAAATCGCCATTGCAATAGAAGAAGCATAAACAAGTAAAGAGGGTGTTCTTTTAGCAGTTGGCTGTTTATGAAAATCGAAAAATGCCTCTATAAAATCCTCTTCTAATTCTTTTTGTTTAATCTTCTCTGATTCATACCATAGTTGGGGAAGACGTTCAACAATCTTTCTTTGAGAAGAAGATTGAGATTGATGTGTATGTGCATCAGCAAGATTATATTCCTTAGTAAGTGCATGAATCTCGTGTTGTGTTAAGTCTAAATATTCTGAGACTCCTATCTTGCTCAACTTCATCCTCTTTCTCATCATCTTTGTGCAATAAATAGATTTTATTATATAAACCTTGCTTTAAAAAAATAAGTTTTACGAAAGAGGTTACCTGAACCTAAAACCCACTACTTGACCCATTCTGTCTATATATGCAATAGAGTCCTTAAACTCTTCATCAAATACTTGGTTAGGACTTTTAGATACTCCTGCCCTTTTCAAAGCATATGCTGTTCTTTCTGCATATTCTTTACTACTTATTCTATTATTTAGTCTATCAGAATCCCAATTTCCTGGAGTATAGGCTCCCCTTATATTATTTTGTAGCATTTTAGCTAATCCTTTAGCTAATTCTATTTGCTGTTCTTGTGTACTTAACTTATCCATTGCTTCATCAAATGAGGAAAAACATCCCTCAATAATTGCACATTTTGCAGCTTCAGAGTAGTTTTCATCTGCTTTTTCTATCTCTCCAGCTTTTTCTCTTAATTCTCCTGCAACCAAATAAGGAGATATAGCCGAAGAGATGTTGTAGAGTTTATAATCATATCCGCTCATTCCTCTTGCACTACACTCTAATTTTTCTACTGGCAATAGTCTAACATCGGTTTTCATTTTAATTTCTACCTCCTTTTATCTTATTTTCATAAGCAGAACTAAGTGAAGTGTTAATTTGACCTTCGCTTGTAGAGAAAGCAAGATGCTCAGCTATTCTTCTATCTACTACTTCGTTAGGGTATTTTTGTTCGTTATTGTTTACTTTATTTGTCATACTATAGTAGTAAATTAATATCTATATAAAATTATGTCGTACTGAATGGGTACGAAATAGTTAAATAGATGAGAATCTAAATATATTATGTGGACACTGAAATACTCCGAAAGATAGGTTTGACAGAAAACGAGATTAAAATATACCTCGATTTGCTTAAGTCTGGCTCAAGCACTGCTTACGAGTTAGGAAAGCATACGAGCATTTATAGAGTTCATATCTATGATAAGATTGAACAACTTATTAATAAGGGATTAGTTAATTACGTCTATAAAGGTGCTAAAAAATACTTTCAAGCAACACATCCGAGTAAGATTAAGCAGTATTTAGAAGACAAGAAGAAAGAACTGGAAATACAAGAGCAAAAAATTGATAGTCTTCTCCCTGAACTTGAGGCAATGATTAATCTTCCTAAGGAGGATACTTTTGTCGAGGTCTTTAAAGGTAAAGAAGGATTGAAATATTTTCTTAAAGACATAATAAAAACGGGAGAAGAAGTATTGGTGACTGGAATTGATGATGAAAAGTATCAGGAAACTTTGTCTTTATTTATGGATCAGTATTTTAGAGACCTTAGAAATAAAAAAATTAAAGAAAGAATAATTACCTTGAAAAAATCTAATGTATTTCGTTTTAATAAAAAAATGGCACCTACTACAAACTATAGATATCTGGAGGAAAAGCAGTTTAATCCTACCAACACTTTTGTTTATGGAAATAAAATAGTTATTGTTACTTGGGATACTCCAGTTACTGCTGTAATGATTAAAAACAAAAATGTTGCTTTAACTTATAAAAATCATTTTGAACACTTATGGAAAGTTGCTTCTGTTAAGATTTAATGCGAAAGAATAAAAACCCTTTTTTGTAGATATATTGATGGAAAACGAGGTTGCTGGAACTGATAAAGTAAAGAAAGGATTGAAGAATCCGTATATTCTAGGGCTTATTTTAATATTGGTTTTAGGATTTCTTGTTAGAATATATTTTTTTAATTTAACCGATGGACAAGCTTTATGGTGGGATGAAGCAGAATATGGTGCATCGGCTAAGAGATTTTTGGGTATTGTCGATTTCAATTTGAATAATGAAAGGCCATTCTTATTTCCCGCATTGATTGCAGGATTATTCTTTTTAGATATTTCAGAATATTGGGTAAAGTTTTTACTTGGTGTTTTGCCATCTACATTTTTAATTTATGTAGTTTATTTATTGGGAAGAGAAATGTATAATCAGAAAATTGGAGTAATTGCAGCGTTTCTTTCTGCAGTGAGCTGGACATTTTTATTTTGGTCTAATAGATTACAGCCTGATTTTATTTCTATGTGTTTTCAAGTTTTAGCAGTATTATTTATGTGGAGATATTGGAAACAAGGATCTAGAAGAGCAATAGTTGTGTCAGCCATATTTGCATCATTAGGTTTTAATTTTAAAGTTTCCGGACTTTTAGTTCCTTTGATATTCTTTGTTTTTATGATTATTAGGGATAAAATTGGAATGTTGAAGAATAAGGATTATTGGCTATTTGCTTTAGTTTTTGCATTAATTTTGATTCCTCAAGGAATTTATTCGCATTTTATATTTGGAAATTCTTTGGCTTTGTTTACAGATACTGGATATGCTGATGAATTTTTAGAAGGTAAACCTATTGGATGGTATGTTCTTAACTTTGCTTATGATTTGAGTGAGAATGTTTTATTTATTTTATTTTTAATTGGGGCAATATTAGCCTTAAAATTTTCGATATACTTTGATGTAATTTGGAAAGATAAACAAAAAGCATTAGATGCTGGAATGTTTTCGATATTGACTTTTATAATTGTGGCTTTATTTTATATATTTTATATTAGAGGTGCTGAAGATAGATGGGTATTTTTATGGTTGCCATTTATGTTCTTTATGGCTGGAGAGGCATTAGAATTGATTTATAATGAAGTTAAAAAATATTCTAAGCCGTTGGGAATAATTGTAATATTGGGATTATTATTATTTATAGGCTATTCTCAATTTAATCATGCTAGCTCAGTGATTCATGGTAAACAGAGTAGTTATTCACAAGTTAAAGATTCAGGATTGTGGATTAAAGCAAATTCAGATGTTGATGATATGGTAATTACTCAATCTCAAACACAAATAGCTTATTATGCTGAAAGAAGCATAGACCATTGGAGTCACTTTAATGGTCCTGAAGAATTTAGTGAATATGTAAATAATGAAAAACCTAAATTTTTTACTTTAGCAGTATTTGAAAGTCATCCACCATGGGTTCAAGAATGGCTACAAAGTAATCAAGATAAATTAGAAGTTGCTCATGCCCTATTTGAAGATCCTGCTAAACAAGAACCGGTTTTTATAGTGTATAAATTGAAAGAGCAATAGACTACACTCAAATTTAAAAACTTCATTTTAGGTTTAAAATTATGAAAACTATTGACCATTATGGACATTGGACTAAAGCACGCACTGGAAAGCAGAAGATTTTATCTAGAGAAATAAATTCGCTTAAATTGATTTCTAAAGTTATGAAAAGGGATGGTTCATTTCTAGATGCTGGCTGTGGTAATGGATTTTTTATGGAATTTATTAGAAGATTATTTCCTAAGGTATACCTTTCAGGATTAGATTATTCAAAGAGTGAAGTTTTAGAAGCTAGGAAAAGAGGATTTAAAGTTAAACAGTCTGATTTCGGAGAAGGAATTGATTTTCCAAAAGATAAATTTGATTTAGTTTATGCTGGAGAAGTCATTGAACATTTATATGATCCCGATTTTTTTTTAGAAGAAGCTAATAGGATTTTGAAGCCTAATGGATTTTTAGTAATATCTACGCCAAATTTGTGTGCGTGGTTTAATAGAATATTTATGTTTCTAGGTATTCAACCTTTATTTGTTGAGCCTTCTACAAAATCTAAATTTGTTGGATCAGGATTTTTAAAGAGATTTAAAGAAGATTCAAATCCTGTAGGGCATGTTAGAATTTTTACTCTTGAAGCACTTAAAGATATGTTTAAGATGTATGGCTTTAAAGTTTTAGAAGTTAGAGGTAATCCTTATGAAGAAGGTTTTCCTAAGAAACTTTCTTTTATAGATAAAATATTTGCGAAGATATCTCCAGGATTAGCAGGGCAGTTTGTTATTTTAGTTCAGAAAAAATAGAACACCCTTAAATTTAACTGGCGAAGTCAAGATAAAAACGAGGAAAAAAGTCTTATTCAGTTATGAAATGAGTGTTAATTTTCATTATATTTTGTAGTAACATTATGATTGAATTGTTTACTACTATTATAGATGATTATCTATAACAAACCTTAAAAACGGTTATCTTTTAAGAATAATGCATGAGATGCTTAATAACAGGGGTAGCTGGATTTGTTGGAACGAATCTTGCATTGTATTTATTGAAAAAAGGTCATCAGGTAATTGGAACTGATTCTTTGTCTAGAAAGGGTTCAGAATTGAATTTGAAATATTTAAAAGAACAATTTCCAGAGTTTTCATTCATACATGTTGAAATAGAAGATTTGCCGTCGGTAATTCATATTGTTAAACCTGAGTTAGTTTATCATTTTGCAGCACAAGTTGCAGTTACTTCTAGTTTGCAAAACCCTAGAAGAGATTTTAGTATAAATGCAATCGGAACTTTTGATGTTGCTCTCGCAGCTAAAAATATTGGAACACCTGTTGTGTATACTTCGACAAATAAAGTTTTTGGAGATAATGTTAATAGTGTTCCATTGGTGGAATTAAAAACTCGATATGATTTTGAGGGTAAATTAAAAGAAAAGGGAATTGCTGAAGATTTTCCAATAGATGCTAAACATCATACTCCTTATGGATGTTCTAAACTTGTTGGTGATATCTATGTTAGAGAATTTGGAGGAGTAGTTAATAGATGTTCGTGTATGTATGGGCAGAATCAGCATGGAATTATGGATCAAGGATGGATTTCTTATTTTGCAATAAATAAAATTCAAGGAAATCCTGCAATAATTTATGGAGATGGAAAACAAGTTAGAGATGCGGTTCATGGAAGTGATGTTGTTAGATTACTTGAGATGCAGGGTAAGAGATTGTTAGATAAATCTCAGCAGAGTATTGCTGGAGAAGTATTTAATGTTGGAGGAGGTTTTGAAAATAGTATTTCGTTGTTAGAATTATGTAAGAAATGGGATATTAAACCTGAATTTGGTCCTTGGAGACCAGCAGATCAAAAAGTATTCTATTGTGATATTTCTAAAGCTGAGAGGTTGTTAGGATGGAAACCCGAGATTAAATTAGACCAAGGATTAGATGATATATACTCATGGACCGAAAAAAAACTATCTGTTTAGTATATGAATTCCTCACAGAACAGGGAGGATTAGAAAGAGAAATCATTAATCATGCTAACTATCTTAAGGAAGCAGGTTATGATGTAACTATACTTACTTGTCATTTGGATGAAAAATTATTAAAATTATTGCCTTTTGACGGCTTAAAGATTAAAGTTCTTGCTAAAATTAAAACTGATTATGAAACTGTAAGTTTGGCTCAGTGCTTTATGGGATTAAGTAATATTGATAAATATAATCCAGATTTATTTTTGACTTATAGTTTTCCGGCTAATGTATTGATAAAGAATAAAAAATGTAAAAAGATTAATTATGTTAATCATTTTCCACATTTCCTTTATTTAGATAAGGAAGAAAGAGAAGAATGGGCATCATCTACTCAAGGAATTAAGAGAAAAGCATCTGTATTTATTGCTAAATACTTTGAAAAGGGACTTAAAAAATTAGATAAAAAACTTTTGAAGAAAAATAGACTTATATTTATGAATAGTAAATTTACTCAAGCTAGATTGGAAAAGATTTATAGGATAAAATCTATTGTTAGTTATCCTCCTTTGGATCCTAAATTCAAGGTCGTTCCCGGAACTATCAAAGAAAAATTTGTTTTTAGTTCTAGTAGAATAATTCCTGATAAGAAGTATGACTTGCTTATTGAAGCGATGTCATATATGAATAATAAATTGCCTCTTTATGTTGCTGGAACTGTTCAAGAGGATTATAGGAAAAAGCTTGAGAGCTTTGCATCTAAATGTAAGGTGAAATTGAATTTCTTAGGAAGATTAAACACTGAACAGATAAGAAATTATTATGCTAGTGCGAGCGTGTTTGCATTTCCAACACCTGGAGAAGATTTTGGATTAGTTCCTGCTGAAAGCATGATGTGTGGAACTCCAGTTGTAGCTTGGGGAGATGGTGCAGGACCTACTGAACAAATAATTGACGGAGTTAGCGGATATTTGGCTAAACCTTTAGATGTGAAAGATTTCGCTAAAAAAATGGATTTGATATTAGATTCTAATATGAAAAAGAAAAATAGTAAAAAGATTGTTGCTGCGGGAGAAAGATTTTCTTATAATAGTATAAAGAAGCAATTCTTAAATGAAGTTGAGAAAGTTTTTATTAATTGAATATAAAAGTTTCCTCGTGAGTTTAAAATTTCATTTTAGGGTTGGGGATGAGGATGGTTGTTTCTGATGACCAAAAAATTAGAGAGAAAGGCCTGCCTTTTTTGTTTCTTTCCTCAAGAACGAAGTTCTTGATGGCCGTCAAGAATTGAAAATTCTTGAGGTTTCTAAAAAGAAAATCGAGATGGGGGCTTAGATTAATTCAACGAAAGATTTGAGTATTAATATAAATTCTAAAGAATATGGCAATTAATAATGAACTCAAATGCAAAGTTAAAAAAACAGATTCCGGATTTGAATACGATTGTGGAAAAGAAAAAAAAGGGATTTGCCAAGTTTCTCAAAAAGGAAAGGGAGTTAGGGGGGGGGAGCATTTTAGGAAATGGGCTAAATGGAAGTTACTCAGATAGTGATTTAAAATGTTTTGATAGTCAAGACCTAAAAAACAAACTCTCAAAGAAATATAATCAAAAAGTTGAACTTGATTTGGAATAAAGAGAAAATAATTTTCAATAACGAGAGTTTATCCTAACAAATATTCAAATTTTCGTCTAAAGGGTTATAATTAAGATTTATTGTAAACTCTTTAACAACTTCCCTTTGGTCTTCTGCTCTTTTACATTTAACAATATATTTTACCTCTTCGGGTTTTTTATCTATTTCATAGTTGAGATTAATACTCGTATCCAAATGCCATTCCGACCATGCTAACTCTCTGTTTATGACTTCACTTAGTGTATTACCATAATATTCTTTTATTTCGCAACCTACCTGTTTGTTATCAGGATTAGTATCAATAAATAGGGAGATTCCGCCATAAACATCATGACAATCGTCTCCATTCAAAATTCCACTTTTTCTTGTTATTAATGTTGCTTCAGAAAAAGGAACATTATCTTCCCAAGAATAACTTTCCAAACCCTCATAAACACTGCTTGCATATAGAATAAAATCGAAGTTGCCTAACTTTTCATCACTATCACAAACACCATTAGAATTTTGGTCTAAACAACAATTAGTTCCGACTTTAATATAAGGAGAATTACAAGTAACCTCATTTGAAACATTTTTATTTGAGTTTGAAATAAAAACAATAGCGAGAACTATAACGGCAACAACCACTATTCCAATCCAAATATAATTTTTATTTTTGTGATGTTCTTCTGTCATCTTAAATATGGTAAAAAGTCCATATTTATAAAGCTTTGTCTAGGTATTAGGAAAAAGGCGACCTTGCCAATAAGAATTAATTATCCCTAAAAAAATAATTGTTACCATCAATATTCCCAAACACCACCAACTTATTTTTTTGAAGTATTGTATTAATTCTTCATCTTTTAATCTTATTATTTGGGGGTTATCTCCCAAAATAAAAAATACTATTGTAACTAAAAATAGCAATAGCATAAATTGGTAAAAGAAATTTAAATTTGAATATGGGAATTGGTATTGAATTAAAGATAAGGGGTAATTGAATAAAAAATCAAATGCCTTAAAGAATACCGATATAACAAAACCTAAAAATGCTGATTGAATTAAATCTTCTTTTTCCATAATTAAAGGTATTCTTTCGGATTTATAAATATTCTTTAATGTTTGTTCGTGCCCCCATCTCGTAATATAAATAGAAAAATTTGGGTGTAATGAAGTGAAACCTTTTACCCTTTGTTATACAAAGTGCGAAGCATTTTATTGGTTTTCTCGTGGGTCGGATAAAAGAAGTTTTTCTGCTTGACGAAGTCAAGACTATCTGTCCGAAGGACGCAGGCTTTTCTCTCGTATCTTGGGCGGGTAAAAAAATGAAATTTTAAATTTGGTCGATTTATCGAAGCTGGGAACTAGAAACAAGATGACAGAGATAATAAGTTTAAAGAATGAAAGAAGTACCTCGTATCGAGTAAAGAAGAATTCTGGAGTTTCCGTCAGAAGAGTTGATCAAATTTTGCTCTGGGGACTTTTTCAACAGAGCTTGAAGCAGAAAGTTTTAAAAATGTAGTTTGAATAAGTTTTTTATGAATCGTAAGAGACTTTCTGAACTTTTTAATGAAGTGGTGGAAATTGTTGGTCCAAATTTGGATGATAGTTTACCTCTTGAATTATATGATTTTTCTAGGAGATATTCTCAGACGTATTGTGTGGATGGAGTTCCTGTTTTGTCTGATGGACCTGAAGTTATACTGAGTAAAAGACAGCAAAAAGGGCTTTTACCTGGCTTTTTTTGGATTATTGGAGGAAGAGTAGAAAAGGGAGTCTTTCGTGAAACTGAAGTTTTGGAGAGAAAGTTTAAGTCTGAACTGGGTGCTACAGTCAAAATAGATGAACAAGACTTTATAGGGAGAGGTAGATTGATAATGCTCTCAAATACTAAAGAAAATGAAAAGAATTATACTATTAACACTCCAACTATGGTTTATGCAGTTAAAATACAGTCGGCAGTCTTAGATACTCTTAAATCTGGAGATGGAAATGAAACATGGTCTGTTCGAAGAGCCGAAGAAATTGTTAAGGATTCAACCTTACATCCTTATGTTAGAAATAGTTCCTTGGTGGCTGTTGATAAAGTTCATGGAACTTCTTGGAGACATAAATTGGATTATGATCTTAGAAATATAGGATATCCAAAAGATGGGGAGGAATTAGCGCAGACTAATTTCATACCTCTTATTATTGCTCAAGATTACTTAGGAAGATCTTTTTAGTGTTATTCATTTGGATTAATATTTTTTAGTTCTTAATTTTACTATAAATTAAACCTGAATAATATCCTAATCCTTTTATTGCGATAATTGGCATATTGAGGAAGAAGTTTATGCTTAGGAGCTGAACACTCATATATCTGTGATTTAATTTCTTTTCAAACATGATTGAATATTCTCTAGGAAGAGTGTATACTTTTTTTGATGAGCGAGTTCCCCACTTATAATAATGATGAAATAGTTCTGAAATTGAAGTTGGTTCTCGATGGAAAACTGCTTGAGGAACATATCCCACTTTTTTTGAGATTTTGTAAGATTCATAATATGTTATCGCATGATCATGAAGAGTTACATAATCGAATAAAGTTGGATCTACCGACTCTATTTTTTTGAATACTTTTAATAGTAAATCTTTTTTGAATACTCTTGGAAGTAAAACGCTAAGGGAAGGATCTATTACTTTTTGTTTATGAGTTGCCTTTCTGTCTATTGAGCTTAATTTTTCGATTATATTTCTAGGTTTGTAAGAATCTTCTTCTAAGAATAACATGTCGTAATTTTTTGTTTTTATTAAATTAATGGCTCTTTCTAAAGTAGTTTTATGAAGAATTTGGTCCGAATCTAATAAAAAAACTATTTCCCCTGAACTATTTAGTAATCCAGTTTGTCTTGCTCCTAAAAGCTTTCTAGGATCGTGATAAATCTTAGAGGTATATTGTTTAGCTATTTCTAGAGTTTTGTCTTTTGAGCCTGAATCGACTATAATTATTTCATAATCTTGGAAGGTTTGATTTTTTATAGACTCTAAAGTAATCTTTAGAGTTTTTTCTGAATCTAGAGTAGGGATTGTTATGCTTACTAATGGGTTTTTGATACTGTTTTTCATTGGTTTAATATAAGAAATTTATCATATAATTTTATTAAAGATTTGAAAGGAGAGTTTAATAATCTTAACCTTATTATTCCTAAAGCCATGAATGTCCCATTTTTGAAAAAACTAATTTTTGAAAGAGTTTTATCGCTCCAGATTGTTTCTACTTCTCTTATATAATATCCTTTCTTTCTTAAATTATATAAAATATCTACATCGAAAGCCCATGTAGATAATTTCAATTTAGGGATTACTTCTCTTAAGGCATAGCTTTTGAATAGTTTAGCGCCACATTGAGTATCTTTGTAGGGCATTAAAAACAGAATTCTGGCTAATAAATTAAAGACTCTTGAGCCGATAATTCTTTTAATAGATTGTTTAGGATAAACTCTTGAACCTTTAATGTATCTACTGGCTATTGTTCCTTCTGCAGAACCCATTTTCTTTATGAGAAGATGAAAAGCTGAAGGAGGGGTAGACTCATCTGCATCTACAAAACCTATAAAGTCAAATTTTCTGGATAATGCTGATTTAAAACCTTCTATAACTGCATAGCCTTTGCCTCCTTGAGAAAGAACGATGGAATTTACTGAACTATTGTTTTTTGAGAAACTTTTTACTATCTCTAGAGTTTTGTCCTTACAATTGTTAACTACTACTAAGATTTCGTAGTCTAATTTGCCTTGTTTTTTTAAGGAATCGAAATAAAATGTGTAGTCTTTTAAAGTTTGAGTTATTCTTTTTTCTTCATTGTGTGCAGGTATAATTATGATCATTTTCATGTTTTTAGCTGTTATTTTGGTAATAAAAAGATTGTTGTTGAGCAAAATCTACTTCTTTAATTTGCGTTGGTTGAATTAAAGGTATAGTTTTACATTTAATGAGTGTGGAGATGCGGTGCCCTAGACTTTAATGGCTTTAAGATAAATAAAGAACCTATGAAGAATATGGCTGCTGACGCTAAATACGCTAAAGAAAATATCATTATAGTATCTGAGAAGACTGATAATAGAATTATTTCTATTACTACCAACCATAGAAGGTGGAAATAACGTGAGGTATGACCTATAGATAATTTATATAATAATATTAAATTGGCTAGAGATATTAATCCTAAGGCTGATGCAGTATAGATTAATATTTCTGAGGATTCTGGAATGAAATCTCCAGAGAATACTCTTATTATTAAATCTGAGAAGAAATACATCATTATTAAAGCGATAAAAATGCAGGATAATAATAAACCTAATGCGTTTAGAAATACATTAGGAGAAAATTTAGTTGTTGAGTTTTCTGAAGATATTGGGAACATGGCTTTGCTGATAGGTACTGTTCCCCAGAAAATTATCTTTGATAGAATTGATGCTATCGCATAATATCCTGCGATTTCCTTTTCAAAAAAGATATTTGCAATAAAGACATCTATGCTATAAAAGGCAACTATTGCAAGAGTTGCGATAAATACTGGCAATGAATATGTATAGATATCAGGTATATGTATTCTTTCTTCTTTTGATTTTAATATTTTTATTAATGAAACATAAGATAATGCGGCTGCTATTCCGGCACCAGCTACTAATCCGAATATTGCCCCATATAATTTCAATTCAGGGTAAAATGTAGAAAATGCATAAACTAATAGTACTGCTATGACTATTTTTGATACTGCTTCTATTATAAGATTTGCACCAAGACTTCCAAACATTTTTCTGCCTTGCATTGCTCCTCTGTTTATTGGGATAATTAATACTGCGAAGATTAATAATCCTGTAAGGGCGAATAAAATATAGTCTATCTTTGTTAAATAAGATAAAAATATTGCAATTATTAGATAAAATATATAGAAAACTGCTGCGAAAAAATATGCTTTTTTAAGAGCCCGTTTTAATAGATTCTTTAGTTTTCCAAGATTATTTTCATTAGATGTAAATTTGGTGATTATAGTTTGAATTGCTTCTATAAATGTTGTAAAAATGTAAACTATTAAGAAGATTCCTCCTAGAATGCCATATTCTGCAACTGAAAGCATTCTTACCATTGTGAATTGAAATACGAAATTAAGAAAATTGAATATATTAAATGTGATGAGTAAAATTATGCTTCCGTTTAATAATGATTTATTTAATTTTGCCATTTATAGAAATATTCCTTCTTTAAAGATAATAAATGCTAAAATAATAACTATAATTTGAATTAAATTTACAAATAAGATTACATCATTTTCATAAACTTTCTTAAATTTACCGATGATATAAATTCCTAAGTGTTCTAAACCATATATTTTATTATATCTTTGCTTTATACTTCCATCTTCTTGAGCTAACGCAAAAGACTCTTTCTTTAATTTTCCTTTAAGTTTTAAGAACACTTCTAAAATATTAGGGATGAATATGAATAAAGCAAATTTTTCTAAATTTCCAAGAATTGCGATTGAAGCAATTAATGCTCCAATTGAATAAGTTAAAACATCTCCTGGAAATACTCTTGCAGGATAACTATTGAAAATTAAAAATGCTAATAAAGATGCAATCATGCAAGTTAATATTACTGATAACCAATGGCTACCTGTAAACCATGAAGCGAAAGCCAGTGCTCCTAAAATTAATATTCCTTGTCTTGCTTCTAAACCATTGTATCCTGCTAAAAAGTTAAAAGTTGTTGAAGTTCCTATAACTGCTATAGGAATTACTAATAGTGGATATAATAAGCCCATGTTTATTGCTCCAATGAAGGGTAAACTAACTTCTGAAGATCCGGCATTTATTACTATTAAAGGTATTGCTGCAAATAAAACTAATCCTAATCTAACTTTATTACCTAATCCTATTTTCCAACCTAATAAATCATCTATTAAGCCTATAAATGAAACCATCATAATTACACTAATTAGTGCGAAAGTTTCTAAAACATCTATACTTTGTTCGAAATAAAATGTTTTTAGAGCAATATATATTAGAACCCCTATAATAAATCCTGCAACTACATTTATTCCTCCAGCCTCTGCAACAAGATTGCCCTTAAATTTGTGCATATCTTTTCCTACTAATCCTGCATTGTGTGCTCTTCTAATCCAAGAAGGAGTTACCATTAAAGTAATTAGAAAACTTACAATGATTGGAATCAATAAAATATATTCTTTCATGCTGATCTTAACAATTTAATGTCTGGATAATTCTTTTGTAAGTATATAGGATCTACTTTCATATCTGAAGGATATTTAATTTCCCAAATTCTTATTGGACCTCTAATTCCTTGATAATACACAAAATCTTCATCTTTTCCTAATATTCCTGCATCTTTAAGTTGTTTAACTAAAAGATCATCCTCCGTATGGACTAATTTAAAGTATGGATCGTTTTCTTTGTATAAATACCATCTTGCTAAATTAGATTGTGAAGTTTTATTACTTAAATACATGATAACATTATCATCTTTTTTAGTTCCAGTTTGGAAATCAATTGTAGGCATAAAGAATATTCCTGATTCTATTCCAGATTTATGGTCTACTAATTTATTTTTTTGATACGAATATCTAAATGGAATATCATATCTTACTTGTTGTCCATTCTTTTGATCTAAGAAAATTCCTCTAGGTTGAGTTACTAGATTTCCAGACTTATCTTTTTCTACAATAATTCCAGCTAGGCCTGCTCTTCCTTCTGGAAGAATTAATGAAACATTTTCAGTATTGTAGATTATATCTTGATCAAGAGGAGCCCCTCCAGTGTAAAGATATAAAGTGGTATTCTTAGTTTCTTCAGCAGATTGTAATTGGAAGAATGGGAAAAAGCTTCTTCTGTCATAAACTTCATTTGAGCCAATACTTGAAAATGCCCCATATTTACCTATATCTGTAGAGTCAATTAAAAAATGAGTAGTATCGTGAGCGTATAAAAATCCCAATGCTTCTTCAGAAGTTCTTCCTGTTAAGGCATGTCGACCCATTAAATAATTCCAGTAAGGGATAGCGTTACCACCATCTAAAACTGTTGCTCTTTCTCCGATGGACTGAACCCAATATCCATAATCCCACCAATGTCCGAAGACCGCATCTTGAGGAAGATTATCTCTTACCCAAGACATTGCATATTGCCATTGGTTAGTATATGGGCTAGGAACATATGCTTTTGCTGAACTATTTGAAGTTAGATAAAATTGTTGACCTGAATATAATGTTGCTAAGACAATTAATATTATACATATCCAGCTGAAAAGTCTTAACAAATCATCTTTTACCTTATGAACTTCGCTAATTGAAAAGACTGCTAAATAAGAAGCTAAAATTGCCGAAGAAGGTACTAAAACCATAATTAATCTTACTGCTCCTCTTGCAGAAACAATGCTTAGGAAGAAGAATACGAATAATAATAAGATGCCTAAATCTATTTTTGAAAAATCTTCTAGTCCGTTTTGTTTATAATGTTTGAAGTAATAATAACCTGATGTAGCTAAGATGATTATAAATCCTAAGGCATAGAACAAAATACTTTGGAAATTAGTTCCATTAAACAAGTTGTTTGGACTATATCTGCTGAATATTGTTGCTATTAAGAATATAATATATGCCGATGTTAAGATAACTTTTTCATCTTTTTTGAAATCTCTAACCATGAAATAGAATAATGAAATTGAACCTATGAAGAAAAGCCAGAAGAACAAGGGAATTCCATTGAAAACTGGTCCGAAACTATTAGCCCACTCATCAAAAAATGGTTGTCTATTTTCTGCAACAGTTACTCCTAATCTATCAGTAACTGGAGTTACTAGTGTTTGTTTTATATCTCCCAATTTGTGAGTTATAAATCCTGGGCCAAAGAAGATGGTTGAAAAGATTAATCCTAAAATAATAGTTATTATTAAAGTTACTAATTGTGGAGATAACTTTGAAAGTTTAGAATTTGATAAAACTTTCTTTAAAGAAGGAATTTGTAATATTTCATGTAATATTATTATTCCCAAAGCTAAGAAAGCTATTCCTGTTGTTGTAGAGTTTAATAGATTAGAAAGTGAAAATCTTGATGAGAAAGGATACATTAATGCAATTGATGAAACTAGCCAGATTGTATAGGTATATGCATTTTCTCTATTCATTTGTCCAATTAAGAAAGCTATTAATGCAACTATTCCTAATGTTACGAATATATACGTAAATCCTCCCCATACTAATGCCATTGCTGCTGTTGAAATTCCTGAACCTAGTGCTAATAAATATCTAGATAGTTGTTTTTCAGATCTCCGTGAAGATATGAAAAAATAGAAGGTTAAGAATAAGAATAAGAAACCTACGGATTCTTTTTCTGGGATTCCTGCAATTGTTCTTGGTAAAAGAGAAGGAATTACTGTCAAGAAGAATGAAGCTATTAAAGCAATAATGTTAGATTTTGTTTTTCCTAAAGAACTAATGAATATTGCTCTAGTCATGAAGAAAAAGGCTATTATGGTTAGAGCAAACATGAATACTGGATAGATTGCTGCTGATTGATCTATCGATGTGCTTCCAAAAACAACTGCAAATTTATGGAATATAGCAATTAAATGAGGATGCAAAACTAATTCTTCATTGGTATTAAATCCTAATGGAACATATCTTAATTTGTCTACTGCTGCTAGAGAACCATTTGCGATTATTTCTTTTGCCCATCTTAAGAATAAAAATGGATCTAAATCTGGACCTAAAGTCCAACCACCAGTGGAAACATCTCGTAGTCCTGATAAATTTTGTGTTCTGATATTTACTGAAAGCCATACAATTAAAGCTAGAAAAATGTAAGTTATCCAGTCGTATTTCTTTTTTATAAATGAAATAACTTTTTCTTTCCTTATTTCTATTAAATCGTTTGGATTAGAATGATGAACTGGATGAGGTTTATGAGTTTTAATATGTGCTGTTGTAGATGCAGGTTTTGAAGAAGAAATATGCTCTTCGTGGATGGATTGTGGTTGTTTTGAAGAGTCAGTCATGTAAGTTATTGATGGTTGAACTTTAGCAACTTCAATTTTTTTGTTATTCTCTTTTTTTGGAAAATTATCTTCCTCGGACATTCTAAATTCAGAGAAACTGGATATTTAAAATTACCTGATGAGGATTTTAAGCAGAAGAATGTCTTGATTCTAGGATGATTTGGAAATTTTTTCAGTGGTCTTCTGGTCTTGTAAGATATTCATCCCTAGTTAGTTCTATGCGTGAAGGTAATATGGGGTCCATATTTTCTTTTAAATTTCTTAAAATATGATAATGTGCATATATTCCATATACTAAGGGGTGTTCTTTTCTAACTTTTTCATCTTGACTTGCTAAAAAATCTAAACCTTGTTTTAGTAGGTTATTAATTTATAAATATTTAGGTGATTATAAATCAAAACAAAATTGGAGTAACATAAACTTCAACTAACGCTGCTAAGAAAAGAATAACTATTGAAGTGATGATTAGATTTAATGAATCTTGTAAGACTTCCCAGAATTTTTGAGTTCCTGTTTCGTGTTTGACTACTGCAATAGAGACTAATCCTCCTGCTAAAGCTACTACGAAATATGCTCCTATTTCAGGTATTCCATGAATCATATATCTGGCTAAACCCAATGGAATCGCTTCAACTTTCGATTGTGCGAATATTCCTATTGCAGCTGCAATGACGCTGGCATTCCAAGCTAAAACAAATATTACTCCTGCTCCGAATACTAATGAAAATAATAGAGTGAATATTAAGACATATATGTTATTTGAAAATATTAAAAATAATCTGGCTTCTTTTGTAACTGAACCAGTTAAAGCAGTTGATTGACTTGTAGTATATTGTTGAACACAATTACTTACTTCTGATGGACGATTTATTACGCAGAAAGTTTCAATTTGAGCTTTAAAACTTTCATTAGAATCAAAAGCTATAAACCAAAATGAAAAAGCTACAACGAAACCTAAGAAAAGCCATAAGAATGCCTTAATTGCTTTTTGATGTTCTTTCAGTAAGGCTATTGTGCCGGTTCCTGAATTAATTTTTTCTTCTTCTAATTTCATAGTATAATACATGAAAGGCATGGAAAACATTACTGCAAATAGAACTAATAAGATTCCAGAATACTTAGATAAAACTGCATCTCCTGAAAATACCCATGTTACTAAAAACATTGAAACTGAAGCATAAAAAAGACCTACGAAAAATAATTCCCAAGGGTGCCTTTCAGCCTTTCGGGGATTCATTAACATTTCTAACATAATTCACCTATCATTATTTGTTGATTTAACTCCTCTTTACTTATATAGTTTCTTGTTGTTAAGAGATACCTTTAGAATTTTGTACCTCTAACATGATTTCTTGTATTTTTTGAGTATAGAATCCTATCTGAGAAATTAAGCTTATTTTTGATTCTTGAAGCTTCGAAATTTGTTCGATTACTACATCTTTTAGTTCCATAGGTGATTTTTTGACTATTACTCCTGTTCCTACTTCAACCAATAAGTTTGTATCTTTAAGTTCAGCAGGCAGGTAAACTCCCTTGCCAATTGAAGAAAGGATATTTTTCTCAGTAGATTTGTTTAGTAAAGTTAGCCTTTCTGCGAATTGTTCTAATTCCTGAATTTGGTTTTCTAAAAATTTGATATGCTCTTCTAATTCGGCAGTATATCTTTCTAATTCCTGTGCTTGATGGATAAGTTCATGACTCATGAAATGGAGAGTAAATTAGGTATTTTAAAGGTTACCCTTGCTAGATTTTACATAAGAATACGGAGAATTCGGTTGATTATGTCGCCATTAATTCGAATTCTCCATAATTCAAAATTATAAACTAAAGTTAGACTAATTCCGAAAACCCCTATTTTTTTGCCACAACTATCAATTCGTTACTATTTGAAGTAAATTGTTCTCTAGTAAATGAGCCATAAATTTCAACTTGAGAAAAACCTGCTCTTAAAGCCATATCTGTAAATTCTTGAGCAGAATAAATTCTTACAGAATAAGGAGTCAATTGATTTTTATTTCCATTCATATCTTCAATTGTCCAAGAGCCGTTAATCTTTTTGGATGCCAAATCATAAAATTCTTCAATTTGAAGTTGTCCTCCAAATTTTAGTTGTCTTCTTTCAGATAATTGATAGTTTCCTAATTGAATCATTTCAGGACTTACATCTGTATGTATGAGAAGTCTTCCTCCAAATTTTAGTTGTTTATAGAATCCATCCATGACAGACTCATTTTCTTCATCACTGTCAAAAAAACCAAAAGAGTAAAACATGTTTATTATTGCGTCGAAGGAATTTGTTGGCTCATTTTTTAAACTGAGCATATTACCTTGAATGAATAAAGGTATATTTGGAAAACTTGAGTTTTTATTTTTAGGGAATTTTAAGAGGTTTTTTGTAATATTATCGCGTGCTAAACTTAGATGAATTTCATTCAAGTCTAATCCTAAAACAGGGTGTCCTCTTTTTGCAAGTTCTATGCTATGTCTTCCATATCCACAAGGTACATCCATAACAGACTCACCTTCTTGAAGATTTAATAAATTAATTACACCATCTACTTCTCTTAAAGTTCTTTCTTCTAAAGATTCAAAGCAGTCAGGAATATATCCTTTAAGACTATCATCTCCAGTTATATATTGGCTTCCAAAAAATCCCCCATCCGGACTCCACCATTCTATTGATTTGTTATGTTCTTTCATAATAAATTGGAAAGGAGTGCTTACTTAAATATCAGCCATCGCTTTTAGTCGACAAAGTAATAGTTTATATACTCAAAAATATTGATTTTGAATATGTTACAAGAACTTGTTAATTATGGTTTGTCTGATAAAGAAGCTAAAGTCTACATAACTTGTTTAGAAACTGGACAAGCTACTGCACACAGGATAGCTGAATTATCTAATTTGGCAAGGAGCACTGCTTATGATATTTTGGATAGACTTAAATCTTTAGGGCTAATCACTATCTGTGTTATCGATAACAAAACAAATTTTATTGCAAATAATCCTGAAGTCCTCCTTACTTCTTTAAAGGAGAGAAAGAATGAATTAGAAAAGATATTGCCTTCTTTGAATCAGATTTATAAAAAAATTGAAGATAAACCTTCTGCAGAGGTATTTCAAGGAAAAATAGCAATTATTAAGATATTTGATGAGATTTTAGATAATGCAAAAGAACTTAAGGTGCTTGGAAGTCAAGGTAATGCATTAGAAAAAATAGGTTACCATCCTGAACAATTTAGATTGAAAAGAATAAAAAATAAAATAAAGATTAAACAACTTTTGGAAATTTCTGATGAATCAAAAAGTATTAAGAAAGATACATATACTAAAGTTAGATTTTTAAAATCATTAAAAGACTCTAAAGAAGGAATTTTTATTTTTGAAGATTTAGTTTATCATGTAATCTTTCAGTATGAAATCTCCGCAATAAAAATAAAATCAAAAGATCATGCGAAAGCAATGAACATTATATTTGATGACTTGTGGGGGAAAGCCAAGCAATAGATGTTCTTGGAGTTTTTAGAGGTCACAGGCATTACCTAATAAGTGGTTTTTAGGCATTATACGAATGATTTAGAAAGAGATTATTTTTTGAATATTATTATCCTGAATTGAAAAACTATTAACTTGTGGTTTTTATCTTAAAGTATAAAGAATTTGTAATTGGAACCAACGCATATTGTAAAAGAAGAGTTGAATATCAATTAGAAATCTCCCAGACTTCTAACTGCTCCATGAAAAGACCTTGCCTTGCGATGATTTTGCTTTTTAGATTTAGTTTGTGTAAAAGAGTTTTTATTTTTGATTTGGGCGTTAATGAAGATAGAAGAAGTAATATTTTTCCATCTTGATTTAAATGTTGAGATGCTTGTTCTAAAAATTTTAGAACAATTTCATCGCCGGTCTTACCTCCAGTAGTTATTAATTGAGATTCTTTGTCTTCTCTTTTGTCTAAAGGCAAATATGGAGGATTAAATGTTATTAGGTCGAACTTTTCAGATATATTTTCAAACAAATTAGATTTGATAATTTTCAAATTTTGATGAGCGTTTGTTAATGAATTTAAATGCTCTAAAGATTCTGCATCTAGGTCTGTAGCAACAACTAATTTTGCTTTATCTTTTAGAGCTTCTAAAGCTTGTATTCCTGAACCTGAACCAATATCTAAAACTAATTTATTTTTTGAATAATCTTTTATTTTTGAGGCCAATAAATAAGAGTCGTCTGAAGGTTCATATATCATTGTTCGGAGTTTATAAAATTTACTAAGATTAGTGCTAAATAAGGAAGAACTATTAGAGTTTTAATTATTTCTGCATAAGGTTCTTTGATTAGAGAGATTAATTCATTAATTACAAAAAAGATTACACTAATGGATAACACTGAAAGATATTCTTTTTTGACTAAATTAAAACTGCTCTTTAAACTTTTTATTACATCCAATTTATGAGTTACACAGAAAATATTTGCAAATGAGAAAAATATCATAAATCCTGCTAATCCTCCAAATAGTAATATTAAGAAAGCTATTTGACCCATAGCATCATTAATTTTTAAGAATAATCCTCCTAAATATAATGATATAAGAGTAATTAACGAATAAAGAATTGTTAATATTACTAAAAGGATGAAATTAGTCAAGGTATAATTTTTAATTGAAATAAAAAAAGTTTTCAAAGAACTCCTTTTCTTTTTTATAGTTTCTTGAATAATTCCTATTAATCCTGAAAAGAAAATGGCTAAAATTAAGAAGGAAGCTAATGAAAAAACTATTGACCAAATAATTTGGGAGGTATTTGAATTTATTAGATGAATGACTTTAAAAGATAATTTAGAAAGTAAAAACATCGAGATTAATATTAAAAGAGTTGGTAAAATTAAATATGGATGTTTGAAGAGGTCTATTAAAGATTTATTCAATATTTGTAAAAAAATTTTAGAATCCATTTTAACCTGAGAATTTACTTATTATAGAATCGCTAAATAAGAATGTTAAAACTAACCCTATTACTAATAAGAATAAAATTACCGCTAGAATAATGACTGTTTTTTTACTTTTTTTTTGATTAGGATTTGGCATTAATTGGAGTTTTGGTGATTTTAAGGGCTGAACAGGTGCTGTTGGAGGAGCATCTTGTGTTTTAGGAAGATTGGCAGTTGTTGTTTGTGTTTGAGTCGAAGGTTGAGGAGAAGAAATTTTATTATCTTGTGGTTTTTGATCTAATTGGTTTTTTGTAGATTGAAGAATGCTTGATTCAGAAATACTTCTTGATGCAGGAGAAAGTCTGTTTGCTACTTCATTAACTTGATCAGCATTATATCCGGCATTTATGAAAGATTGAACAACTTTTTCCATAGGTTCACCTCTTTCTAAAGCATTTCTTATTCCCCCTATAATCTCATCTTTCATATCTTGATAAAACTCCCATTAGATAATGAGTGAACTGTTTTATTTAAGGTATACCCCATTTCTTGTGCAAGCTTAATTCCTGCCTCTCTCTTTGCAAATTCTCCATGAGAAGGAATAACATGCTCAGGATTAGTAATTTTTATTAAATCTCTAAGATCTTCTCTACCTCCGTGGCCTGAAACGTGAATTTCATCGAAGATTCTAACTTTTTTCTTTTTCAGTCTTTTTTCTAATTCGTTTCTATTTGCAATGTTAATATCTGTAGGGATAGTTTTTGAAGAAAATATAATGTGATCTTCTGGGGCTAAATCATAATGGACTTGTCCTCGAGATATTCTGTCTAGAATTGATCCAGGTTCTCCTTGATGCCCTGTACAAACAACTAGATAATTTTTTTTATTTTTATTTATTTTTTTTAGATTTCTTTCTATTTGGTTTCTATATGTTAAAATTTGAATATCTTTTCTAAATGGAGCTTGATGGATATTATCTGCAGCAGTCACATATTTGTTTAAGCTTCTACCTAAAAAGATTATTTCACGATTTAATCTTTTACCCATTTCAGTTATGGTTTTTAATCTGGCTATATGTGATGAAAAGGTCGTGATTATCATTCCTTTATTTTGATTATCTGTGGTGAAAAAAACATCTGAAAGTAACCCTTTTGCTATTTTTTCAGAAGGAGTTTTTCTATCATCTGGAGCATATAAACAATCAACTACTAATGCCTTTACACCTATTTTTGCAAGTTCCTTCAATCTTTTATAATTTGGTTTTGGACCAAATACTGGGGAATTGTCCAATTTGTAGTCGTTGGCGTATAAAATTATTCCTTCAGGAGTATGCACTGCAATTAAAGCGTTTTGAATTGTTGAGTGAGTTATACTTACAAATTCGACTTTATAATTTTCTTTTCCTTTGACCATATAGGTTCCATCTGGATTAACTGGAACTATTTTATTGTTTATTTTTTGTCCTCCATCTGCCATTAAAACTTTTAGAACTTCCATGGTGAATTTAGTCCCTACAACTGGGGCATTATATCTTTGAGCTGAATAAGGTATTCCTCCAACATGATCTAAATGTGCATGAGAAACTAATATTGCTCTAACTTTTGATCTTAAATCTTTTTTATCTAGATAAGTATCATCTGGCAAAGCACCAATTGTCCTCATTCCTTTTTCAGTTGGAATTTTTTCTCTTTCAGACAATCCTACAATGGCTGGAAGGTATAGTCCATCATCAAATAAGATTACATCTCCATTTTTTTCTATTTCTAAAGCAGTCATATTCTTGCCTACTTCGTCATATCCTCCTATTGCGTGAATTTTCATTTAAGAACCTCTAGCTGGTTCTTACTAACTCCAGCAAACATAATAAAATGTGAGAGTCCCAAGCTATTCTTTATTAAACTTTCCATTGATTTAGTAGTTCTAAAAATTAAGATTTCTCTCTCTTGCCTCTTTTTCATAATTTTGAGAAAACAAAGAAGTTTAAATAGCTTTCAGTTAACTGGATTTACGCAAGTTATAAATATAATAAAATTGACCGTAATATATGGAGAGGCATAAGAATATACTTTATGGAATGGTTTTTCTGTTATTGATATTGCAAATATTTTCGTTTATTAGTTTAACTTCTCAAGTAACTAACGCTAATGTTGAAATTACTAGATTAACTGGAGAAAATGAGAAATTAAAGGCAGATCTAGGAAATGTTTCTGTATTCTTTAGTGATTTACTTATTTCATATCAAGGTGAAAATCAAAAAAGTTTCCAAGATATTTCTCAAAGTATAAACTCTTTGAGCACTACTGTTTCTGTTCAACAGACTGAGTTAAACAAAGAATTGAAATCAATTAAATCTTCTCAAGGAGATTTTTCTAATGTTATTGATGATGCGGTTAAAAGTGTGGTGACTGTTAGAACTGATAGATCAATAGGAACTGGTTTTGTTGTAGACGATAGAGGATTTATTGTTACTAATAATCATGTTATAGATGGTGCTAATCAGATAGTAGTTTTAACTTATGATAAGAAAATACTTCCTGCTACTTTAATAGGAACTAATGTTTTCAAAGATGTAGCTTTATTAAGAATTGAAGGAAATTATCCTGCTTTGGCTATTGCAGATTCAGATACTCTTAAAGTAGGTAATAAAGTTATAGCGATAGGAAATCCATTAGGGTTGTCTTTTACAGTCACTGAAGGAATAATATCTGCATTGAATAGAGCAGGACCTACTCAAATTGAAGAGTACATACAAACAGATGTTTCATTAAATCCGGGCAATTCTGGAGGTCCATTAATAGATACTAGTGGAAATGTTATTGGAATTAATAATTTTAAAGTTGGTGAGGCAGAAAGTTTAGGATTCGCTTTGGAAAGTAATTCATTTGTTGAAACCTTGAATACTATGACTAACAATACTTTACAATTTAAATATGGCTCTTAAAATAAAACCTAGCATGAAAATAAACCTTAGATACTTAGTCATAGAAGCATCTGGAAAAGATGCTGTTGAAAAGGTTATTTTGGATGGAATTGGGACTTTGGGATGGGCTGAAGCTACTCCTTCTTTTTTAAAAATTCATAACTCTGAAAAATTAAAAGATAAAGTTATTTTATCGATTAATAGAAAAAGTTTAGATAAAATAAGAGCATGTTTTGAACTTTCAAAAGAAAAAATTGTTGTGAAAAAAGTTTCTGGAACTATTAAGGGATTAAGTTAATTTATTTCTAGCGGTAAGCTCTGTCCGGAATGGTGACCGAAAAATAATTATTGTCAAGTGAATTGAATCAGTTATGACACAAAAACAACTCACTCGACTTAATAACAAGCTACAAAGACAATTAATTAAACTTTTCCATGATT
>Ga0210057_1002676_pt1 | contig 25288 bp, 17 predicted proteins | sample CryGeyCG2114_010_2_FD_183968 | JGI IMG/M metagenome (GOLD analysis project Ga0210057, IMG submission 183968) | Groundwater microbial communities from aquifer - Crystal Geyser CG10_big_fil_rev_8/21/14_0.10 (SPAdes) (version 2) | ecosystem: Environmental > Aquatic > Deep subsurface > Groundwater ...
TTAGGAATCGTTATTAGAACCCTGAGAGATGATCAGGTTGATAGGCTTTAAGTGTACGCACAGTAATGTGTTAAGCTGAGAAGTACTAATGTTTCGATTCCTGTTAAGAAATTTGTAAACCACATTTTAAAAATAAAAGATACTGAAATCGAGTTTTCAGTGTTGGTGATTTGTCGCAGGGGTCACACCTCTTCCCATTCCGAACAGAGAAGTTAAGCCTTGTTGAGCCGATGATAGTCTTAACGGCGAAAGTAGGCCATCGCCAACACTGAGTACTTGATAAAACAAAAAACAGCCCCGCCGTTGGCGGGGCTGTTTTTTGTTAATTAATCATTTGTCTTTAAACCACCTGGCCACAATATATCGTATTCTCTTTCAACTAATTTTCCGAACTCACTGTTTCTTATTTTTTCAGAAGCTAAACATTCCCTCATGGTTTTTTTAATTTCAACAAGAGCATCCAGAGATAGCCATCCAGCATCCACCATGGCTAAAATTACTGTTCCTGAACCCCTTTGAAACTCTGTCATGTTTAAATTTTTACCTTCTATACTTTCTTTAAAAATTCGTTTTAATTTTTCCTCTAAGTCTATTTGCTCTGAGTTATTATTTAATCCTTCATTCATATCCTAATTATACCGCTTTGCTCAAAAAAATCAATATGTTATTATAGACTTATGACTTGGGCTCTTAAGCGACAAATTTTATATATTTTAGTATTCCTTTTATTTTTTGGTCTCTTTGGTTTTTTGATAATTTATCCTCATTTTAACAAACCTCCTACCTGTTTCGATGGTAGACAAAATGGTACAGAAGCTGGAGTAGATTGTGGAGGCTCTTGTGTTAAAGCTTGTACCTTTGAGACAGATGAAGTGTCAGTTTTATGGGCTCGATCATTTATGGTTGTGCCTGGACGCTATAATGCAGTTGCTTATTTAGAAAATCATAATAAAAATTTAGCAGTTGATAAAATAAAATATCAATTTAGATTTGCGGATAAGGACAATATTTATTTAGGACGCAGAGAGGGGGTAGCTTTCATTCCACCAGGTAGGAATTTTGCTATTTTTGAACGAGGAGTTGAATTAGGTAATTCCGAGCCTGTATACACCACTTTTTCATTTACTGAAACACCAAATTGGATTTCAGTATCTAACACTAAAATTAATCAACTGCAAATTTTAGTCTCTGATATCAACCTAGAAAATGAAACCACCAGTCCACGTCTTTCTGCTGTATTAAAAAATAGCTCTCTCTTTAATATTCCCGATGTTAGCGTTGTGGCTATCTTATACGATGCAAAGCATAATGCCATTTCTGCTAGTAGTACTTATCTAGATGAATTAGCAGGAGAGGAAGAAAAAATAATTAATTTTACTTGGCCGTTGCCCTTTAATGGTAAAACAGTAATTCGAGAAATACTCCCAGCTTATAATATTTTTAAGGTTAACTTAAAATAATGCCTGAAAAAGTTTTCAAGAGAATAGATTGGATGCTGGTTTTTTTTATTCTACCTATTGTTTTGGCAGGACTATTCACTATGAAGTCTTTTTCTCCTCTAGAAAATGGGGGGACTTTTTTTGATAAACAAATTATTTGGGTTTTCATATCTTTTGCAGTTTTTTTTATTTTTTCTTTTATTGACTTTCGTTTTTTGAAACGCACTGATGTTTTGGTGTTTATTTTTTTATTTTTTTCCTTTATTCTTTTTTTACTTTTTGCTTTAGGTTATGTTTCTCGTGGGGCTAAAAGCTGGTTTAATTTTGGGTTTTTTTCTGTTCAACCTGTAGATGCCATGAAACTTGTGTTGATTTTAATCTTGGCTAAATATTTTTCTCGACGCCATGTGGAAATTCATGATATTAAACATATTTTTATTTCTGGTTTTTATGTTCTATTACCAATGATTTTAGTATTGTTACAACCCGATTTAGGTTCTGCTATGATCTTATTTAGTATTTGGTTGGGTATGATTTTAGTCTCTGGTATCTCTAAAACACATTTGTTTTTGGTATTTCTTTCTGGTGCACTAGTTTTTGCATTTTTATGGATGTTTACTTTTGCTCCTTATCAAAAGGCTCGCATTGTGAATTTTATTAATCCTTTGGCAGATATTCACGGTTCCGGTTATAATGCTTTTCAATCTACGGTTGCAGTGGGCTCTGGTCAAATATTAGGTAAGGGCTTGGGTTTTGGCACTCAGTCTAGATTAAAATTCTTGCCGGAGCCCCAGTCTGATTTTATCTTTGCAGCCTTTGCCGAAGAGTGGGGTTTTGTTGGGTCTTTTACCATTTTATTACTTTATTTTTTAATTATTTGGCGAATATTAGTTTTTTCTGCTTATGGAGCTTCTAATTTTGAAACACTTTTTGGTATTGGCATTGCCATATTTTTTATGAGTCATATACTGGTTAATGTGGGAATGAATTTGGGATTATTGCCGATTACCGGAATACCTCTGCCCTTTATGAGTTACGGAGGTTCTCATTTAATTAGTGAGTTTGCAGGTTTAGGTATTTTAATGAGTATGCGAAAATATGGTCGTAGTGTCCATCGTGATGATATGAAAAATGAATTTTTAGGAGCGTAACATATTCAATTAGCAATTAGCAATTAGGAATTACGAATTATTAATTTAAAATTCGTAATCTCAAATTCGTAATTTATGACAGTAATTATTGATGGTAAGAAAATACGTAAAGATATATTAGAGAAAATAAAAGCAGAAGTAGCGATCCTACCCTTCGTTCCTGTTTTTTGTGATATTTTAGTAGGAGATAATCCTATGTCCATACAGTATGTAAACATGAAAGCTAAAACTGCCACTGATGTTGGAATGCGTTTTCATCGTGCTGTGTTTCCTGAAAATATCACTACTGAAGAATTAATTAAAGAAATTGAGAAGTTGAATAAAATAGAAAACATGTGCGGAATTATTGTTCAGCTTCCCTTGCCGGAACATATAGATAGGCAAAAGGCTTTAGACAGTATAGATCCTAAGTTGGATGTAGATTGTTTAGGTATGATTGCCAGTAAAAAATTTTACAGCGGTTTAACCGCTGAAGGGGAGGGATTCCCAACGGCATTAGCCTGTATGACTATTTTAGATTCTATTAATCTTGAATTGAAGCGTAAAAATATAGTTGTTCTAGGACAAGGTAGTTTGGTAGGTAAGCCCGTTGCCACTCTTTTACATTTTCGTGGACTAAACCCGACCATTGTTACTAGTAAAACAAAGAATAAGGAAATGTTAATTAAGGAAGCGGATGTAATAATCTCCGGTATTGGTAAGGGGGCATATATTAAAGGAGATATGATAAAACCTGGTGTGGTTTTGGTTGACGCGGGTACTTCTGAGGGTAATGCTGGTATAATAGGAGATGTAGATTTAGAGAGTGTGAAGAATGTCGCTGGATACGTGTCTCCTGTGCCTGGAGGAGTGGGGCCTGTAACCGTTGCGATGTTATTAAAAAATGTTTTACACGTAGCTAACAATATTTCTAAATAATGAAAAAGTTTTTTATAACTGGCATATCTGGTTCCGGAAAGTCTAGTGTATTAGAAAAACTAAACGAGAAAGGATTCTCTGTTATCGACATAGATTCAGTTGATGGTTTATGTAAATGGATTCATGTTGATACACAGAGAGAAGAGGAGTGGTCGCACGGAATGACAGAAGAGTGGTATAAAAGCCATAAATACATTTGCGATAAGAAAAAACTTTCTCAACTAATCACTAGCTCAAAAAATGATGTATTTGTTGCAGGTCTTCCGTCTAATCGTCGCGATTTATTAGAGTTATTCGATAAAGTATTTCTTCTTCAGTGTAAAGAGGAAACTTTTCTTAAAAGGATAAAAGAAAGGACAAGTCATGATTTTGGTAAACATGTCTTAGAGCAAGAAAATTTATTAAGTTGGTATAAGGATTTTGAGGCTGACATGTTAGACAGGGGAGCTATACCTATAAACACAGATCGCCCTCTAGTGAATGTGGCTGAAGACATTCTTGTTAATATTTAGAACAATATCATTTACGCCATGGCGTAAATGTGGTTGAGAAGGTATAATAACAATATGTCGAGTAGGAAGAAGATTTATTACTATAAAGGGGTGCGAGTTAATTCTTTTGGGTTGCCGATTTTAGCTTCCAAAAAGCGACACAAAAAATTAAAAAAGAGAATTAAAAGTTTTTATCATACTTCTTTTGATTCTTCCTTCAAAAAGAGTGACCCAAAAAACCTTATCGTAATGTACGATATTCCTCATAATCTCAAAAAAGAAAGAGATTGGTTTCGGCGACAACTGATTAAATTTGATTTTATAATGATACAGAAGAGTGTCTGGGTTGGTCCGTCACCCTTGCCAAAAGAGTTTCTTATTTACTTAAAAAAAATTAAAATAGACAATAGCTTTAAAACTTTTAAACTTGCCAGACCGTATAATTCTTCAATTTCAGCCATGGCGTAAATCGGGAATTAGGTTTTTTGTTTAAATTGGTTATAATATTTAAATTAAGCATGAATAATACAATTTTTTTCTTTTTTTATAATTTTGCTCACCAGTCAGTCTTAATGGACAGGTTGATTGTTTTTACGGCAGAGATATTTCCATATTTAGTGTTAATTTTGGCTGGATTATTTCTTTTATTTCATCATGAAATTTTTCGCGCCGACAATCCTTTTCAGGTTTTAAGACAAAAATATAAAGAAATTTCTTCGGTAGTATTTTCTGTGATTTTTGCTTATGTTTTCGCAGTCTTACTGAAAATTTTATTTCAAACTCCCAGACCTTTTCAAGCACTAGATGGAGTAAATGCTCTTTTTCTTGAGAGTGGTTATGCTTTTCCCTCAGGACATTCAATGGTTTTTATGGCCTTGGGTTTAGCTATTTTTTTACTACATAAAAATGCAGGCTACTTTTTTGTTTTTTTTGCAATTTTGATTGGTTTGGCGCGAATAATGGCTGGAGTTCATTCCCCGATTGATATTTTGGGTGGATTTATTTTGGGTGCGCTTGTGGCCATCTTGGTAAGATATGTTTTTCTAAAATTTGCATATTCATCCAGAAAAATGTAGAATATCCTTATATATTTATGGTAAAAAAAATATTTCCAGCTTTGATTATATTGATATTAGCGGGAGGCGTAGCCTTTTTTGTTTTTAAGTCTGAACCTAGGTTAAATAAGAATTTTGAAACTTCTCATTCATTTTTTAAAAAATTTCCGTTTCATTTAGGGCTTGATTTATCTGGTGGTAGTCACTTAGTTTATGAAGCAGATGTTAGTGCCGTTGCCGATGACCAAGTATCTGAATCTATGGATGCTCTTCGAGACGTGATTGAAAGAAGGGTAAATTTATTTGGAGTTTCGGAACCAGTAGTGCAAGTTCAAAAGAGTAGTTTCGTAGAAGGAGGGGACGAAAAATTAATTGTTGATTTACCAGGAGTAACTGATGTTGAAAAAGCAACCGCTATGATCGGACAGACTCCGCTTTTGCAATTTAAAACCGAAGCTCCTGCTGGCACACCACAGGAAGTGACTGTAGATGAAAACGGAAATGCTAGTTTAAATTTTTCTGCGCAGTTTGTTGATACTGACCTCACGGGGCGATATTTAAAACGAGCCGTGCTAGAATTTGACGCTACTACTCGTGAACCAACTGTCAGTTTGCAATTTGATGATACTGGAACCAAGCTTTTTGCAGAAATTACTAAGGCCAATATTGGTAAAATGGTGGCGATTTATTTAGATGGCGCACCAATCTCCACTCCAGTCGTGCGAGAAGAAATTCCAAATGGACAGGCGGTAATTTCAGGTGATTTTACTCCAACTGAAGCCAAGCAATTAGTCGGGCGACTTAATTCTGGAGCTTTGCCAGTACCAATTAGTCTTTTGTCAAAGCAAACAATTGGAGCTACTCTAGGGGATAAGGCCACCAAGGCTGGAGTTCAGGCAGCTATTATTGGATTTTTATTAATTGTCCTGTTTTTAATTATTTGGTATCGTTTACCTGGAATTATTGCCGCTATTTCACTTACTGTTTTTATTACTATAATGTTAGCTTTGTTTAAGCTTATTCCAGTTACTTTAACAGCAGCCGGTATTGCTGGTTTTATCATTGCCATCGGCATTGCGGTTGATGCCAATGTGCTTATTTTTGAACGAATAAAGGAGGAATTACAAGCTGGACGCACTATAACTGATGCTACTTCTTTTGGTTTCTCTAGAGCTTGGCTCTCTATTCGTGATTCCAATATTTCTAGTTTGATTACGGCTACTATTTTATTCTGGTTTGGTACTTCTTTAATCAAAGGTTTTGCCCTAACTTTAGGTATTGGGGTAATCGTGTCTTTATTTTCTGCCATTGTCGTCACCAGAATATTCTTAAAATCAATCAGTTTTATTGGAGAGGGCAAAATTGCTCGATTTTTATTTTTAAGTGGGCTTTCTAAATAACATTATAAACTTTATAACTTTTTAAACTTCCAACTAATTTATGTTTATCGTCAAATACAAAAAAATATTTCTTAGTCTCTCTATTGTCTTGGTTGTGCTTTCCATCACCTCGTTTTTTGTTTTTGGAGTTAAGACAGGAATTGATTTTAAGGGTGGAGCAATTACTGAGGTATCCTATACAGATACTCGTCCTGACCAAGAAACTCTAAGTAAAAATTTAGAAAGTCTTAATTTGGGGTCAATTTTAATCCAGCCGACTGGGGAAAATAATTATATTATAAAATCTCGTGATTTGAGTGAGGCAGAACATAGCCTACTCTTGGAGACTTTGTCTTTCAACGGACAAGAGTCTTTAACAGAAGCCAACTTTAATTCCATTGGTCCGTCAGTGGGAAGGGAACTTACTCGTAAAGCAATCGTAGCAGTTATTTTAGTATCTTTGGCCATTATTTTATTTATTGCTTTTGCTTTTAGAAAAGTTTCTCGACCGGTTTCTTCTTGGAAATATGGCTTTATTGCTATTGTGACTTTATTGCACGATGTGATTATTACCGTTGGCGTTTTTATTGTTTTATCTAATTTTTATGGACTAGAGCTAGATACCTTATTTGTCGTAGCTATTTTAACTATTTTAGGTCTTTCGGTTTCTGATACAATTGTCATTTTTGATCGTATTCGGGAAAACTTAAGAAACAGTGGCGGGATTAATAAAATTAATTTTGGTGAGATAGTGGGACATAGCTTGGAGCAGTCTTTTGCTAGGTCTATCGCTACTTCATTTAGTACTATATTAGTTTTATTGGCTCTATTCTTGTTTGGTCCTGTTACTACAAAATATTTTGCCCTAATGCTTACCGCAGGTATGTTTATAGGTACTTACTCTTCTATTTTCCTAGCCTCTCCTCTCTTGGTTCTAGTTGAAGAAAAACAAAACAAAAAATAATTTTTATGTTATAATATATAGATCCCGCTATAAATTTATCAAACGGGAAAAATTATTAATTTAATTAAAATTATCTATTTTTATATATAAATATATATACGAATAGTATAATTTATAAACGGGATGAAATATTTTTTAATTATATTAGGCGCTGTGGTTTTATGGGCCATCTATGCTTTTAATCGCTTTGTAGCACTTCGTAATCGTGCAGTAGAAGCTTGGGCAGATATTGAGGTTCAATTGAAGAGACGTTACGACCTTATTCCCAATTTAGTAAACGCAGTCAAGGGTTATGCTACTCACGAATCTGGGGTATTTGAAAAAGTTACCAAAGCTCGCACTATGGCCATGGATGCTTCTGGTCCCAACGAAGCCCATGCCCAAGCTGAAAACATGCTTACTGGAGCATTGAAGTCCGTTTTTGCTTTAGCAGAAGCATATCCAGATTTAAAAGCTAATCAAAATTTTCTTTCATTACAGAATGAACTTTCGGATACAGAAAATAAAATTCAAGCAGCTCGCAGGTTTTACAATACCAATGTTCGTGAGCTCAATACCTCAGTAGAAAGTTTTCCCAATAATTTTATTGCCTCTATGTTTAAATTCACTAAAAAGGAATTTTTCGATCTAGCTGATGATGATGTAGCTCAGCAACCTGTAGCAGTAAAATTTTAAAACAAAATTATGATTACTCCAGAATTAATTGCCTATATAAAATCTGAGTTGGGTAAGGGTAAGACACGTGAAGATGTCCGAGTAGATTTATTAGCTAATGGGGGCTGGACTGATGCTGATTTAAGCGAAGCTTTTAAATCGGTTATGCCTATTTCAGAACCATTACAATCACTTCAACCTAAAGAACCATTACAGCAACCATCAATCCCAATACAGAAACCTGAATCAACGCCTGTTATGATTTCACCCGATTTATCAACCCCTTCCCCTGATAGTAAAAAACCAGCACGTAAAACACCCTGGGTAGCTATAACTTTGGCGATTTTATTTGCTGCAGTGTGTTTCTTCGCTTTTTATTTTTTTAGTCCACAAATTTTAGATTTACCAAATAAGGCTGTTTCTGTGGTCAATTCTTTAATGGGCAACAATATGGACAATGAAGTATCTCCAGATGAAACTCTTATCCCTCAAGATGAAACACCAATTTCCTTAATTACTGATACAACATCTTACATAAATTGCGGTATTACTATTACCCCCAATCGAAACGACTTCACCACTTATTTAGCTGACGATGTTTTTAAATGTCTAGGCGAGAGTGCTCTTAGTTGTGAAAATGCGGAAGCGGTTATAAATGACACCTTATTGCCTACAATTTTTAAAATTAAAAATGAAAATAACGAATGTAGATTTGAATTGTCTTATAAAATGGACAGTAGTTTGACTGATATTTTTGGTAGAAAGTTAGCAGGACGAAACATTTCATGTCCTATAACGATAACTAGATCATTCTCTGGAATTGATTCCAAGGACTTTATTTTTAGTGACACAGACGTTACCAAACCTAGTAAATATGCTGCCGATATGTATTTTTATGGTACAGTCGGAGTATTTTTTGACAAAGATTTCAATCAGAGTGCTATCGAAGAACTTGGTTGCAGGGGTACTTTTCTAGATTCAGCGGTAGAGAGCTTTAGTCTAATAAAATCAAAAATATAATACTAATTTTAGTTGCTGATTATGGCTAATATTTATACTAATATTTCAAAAAATACTAACAAAACTTGGATGTTGATGACTGGTTTTTTTGTTTTGGTTATTTTATTTGGTTATTTCTTTAGTGTCTATTATAACAATCCCGTTATTCTTTATTTTTTTGTTATTTTTAGCATTGCGATGAATTTCACTTCTTATTATTTTTCAGATAAAATTGTTCTCACTTTAGCAGGAGCGAAAAAGGCAAGTAGGGAAGAATATTTTACTTTATATACTACCCTAGAGAATTTAGCGATTACTGCAGGATTACCAATGCCTAAGATTTATGTTATTGAGGACCCCACTCCCAATGCTTTTGCTACTGGCAGAAATAAAGAACATGCAGTAGTGGCGGTAACCACTGGACTTCTTTTAATTTTAGAAAAAAATGAACTAGAGGGAGTGTTGGCTCACGAACTTTCCCATATTGGAAATAAAGATATGTTACTTTCCACTGTGGTAGTTGTTTTAGTAGGTTTTATTTCCATAATTTCAGATATATTTTTACGTAATTTATTTTGGAGTGGACACCGAGACAATAATAAAAGTAATATTGTATTTCTATTGATTGGTATTGTTTTATCTATTTTGGCGCCAATCTTTGCGTTACTTATCCAATTAGCTATTTCGCGCAAACGTGAATTTCTCGCGGATTCTTCTGGGGCGCTACTTACTCGTTATCCTGAAGGTTTAGCTAGTGCTCTACGAAAAATTGGACAACACAGCAAGCCAATGCAAAGACAATCTAACGCTATAGCTCATTTGTACATTGCCGACCCTAAGGGCAGAAAAATAGGTCAAAAAATAAGTGGTTTATTTGCCACCCATCCACCAATTGAAGATAGAGTTAATGCTTTGATTGGTAAGTAAGATTGAGGTATACTCTTTATATATGGATATAAAAGATGTTGAAAAGCTGGCAGAGCTGGCCAGAATTGATTTAAGTCAGGAAGAAAAGGAAAAAATCCTTGTTGATATCGAGGGTATTTTGAAATATGTTCGACAAATTGAAGAAGTGAAAGTAGATGATGTGGAGACCAGTCGGGCACTCCACAATGTTTGGCGAGAGGATGTAGAAGAAACGCGTGATTTTTCACGAGACTCAATAATTAAACAATTCCCAGAGTCTCAAGATGATTTTTTGAAAGTTAAAAAGATTCTATGATCGATTTAAAAAATTTAACAATAGAAAAAGCTCATAATGCTTTTAAAAATAAAGAATTTACTTGCCGAGAATTGACGGAAGAATATTTAAAAGTAATCAAAGAAAAAAATACTGATTTGTATGCTTTTCTAGAAATTTATAATGATGTGCTTGCGCAAGCTGATGAAGCAGATAAAAAATTTACTGAAGGGACCGCAGTTTTAATGACTGGTATTCCCGTGGCTATAAAAGACAATATTTTATTCAAGGAACATATTGCTTCGGCTGGTTCTAAAATATTAGAAAACTATAAAGCCACCTATGATTCTTTTGTGATTAAAAAATTAAAAGAAGCTGGCGCAGTAATCATTGGTCGGACTAATATGGATGAGTTTGCAATGGGTTCTTCGACTCAAATGAGTGCTTATGGAGTATCCAAAAATCCACACGATACATCACGAGTGCCAGGTGGTTCCTCGGGTGGTTCTGCGATAGCCGTATCTGCGGATATGAGTTTAGTTGCCCTAGGAACAGAGACGTGTGGTTCAGTGCGTCAGCCGTCTTCTTTCTGTGGTTTAGTGGGGATAAAGCCTACTTATGGAGCTTTGTCTAGAAATGGAATTATTGCAATGGGTAATTCTTTAGACCAGGTGGCACCTTTTGGTAAGAATGTACAAGACGTGGAAACAATTTTCAACCTTTTATCAAAATATGATAAAGAGGATAGTACTTCAATACCAGAGAAAAAACGCATGGAATTACGTGAAAAATTATCCTCCGCGAGAGGTGTGAAGAGGATTGGTGTGCCCTGGCATTTATTTGAGCAAGGTGTAGATCCGGAAGTAATGGATAATTTTAAAATCTCTATGAACAAACTTAAAGATGCTGGGTATGAGATAGTGGATATAAAACTTCCTTTTTCTAAATATTCACTTGAAACCTATTACATTATTATGCCAGCTGAGGTTTCTACTAATCTCTCTCGCTTTGACGGAATTCGCTATGGTTATCATAATGATGCAGATAATTTAATGGATATTTATACCAAAAGTAGAGGAAAGGGATTTGGAGCAGAAACGCGTAGGCGTATATTGCTCGGCACCTACGTGCTTTCTCATGGATATTATGATGCATACTACAATAAAGCAATCAAAGTTCGAGATAAAATAACCGCCGAGATTTTGAAAACTTTTGAGAACGTGGATTTAATTGCCACTCCCACTACACCGACTCCAGCATTTAAAATAGGTGAGAAACTAGATGATCCAGTGGCGATGTATTTGTGCGATATTTTTGCCGCTCCTGCGAATTTGGCTGGTGTTCCGGCCATTGCTTTGCCTTCTGGAAAAAACAAGATTGGTCTACCTTTATCTATTCAGTTTATGGCTCCACTTTTTACTGAGGATTACCTTTTTGCAATCGGTAAGAAGTTTGAAGAGATTAATAAATCTTAATTAAATGATATAATTTAGAAGTATGGATGGACAATCACCACAACTATTTAACGAGGGTTCAATTATACCTCCTGATTCAGTTTTAGGCTCACAATATCTGGACCCTAATTATTTATTTGAAAGAGAAACGGATGTTTTTCACAATATTTTCAGTTTTCTAACTAACGATGGTGTTCTTTCCACTTACAAAACTATTCTTTTCGGCTTAAGTATATTTTTTGCCACTATTATTTTTTACAGTACTATTAGAATGTTTGAAATCCGCAGGAAGGAACACCAGCATCTTCATAAAGAAATGGAGGAATATAAACATCGTCGCATTGAACGAGAGAAAAAAATGGCAGAGGGGGATGCAATATCCGAGAACACTCACTGGCGTCAAGTATTACATTTACTTTTCTCCACTAATCCAAACGACTGGCGACTATCTATTATTGAAGCAGATGCTATGCTGGAAATGCTATTGGTGCAACTTGGTTTTGCTGGAGAAAATTTGGGTGAAAAGTTAAAAAAAGCAGGGGAGCAAGGTTTTCGTCAATTAAATAATGCCTGGGAAGCACACAATACTAGAAACAGAATTGCTCACGAAGGTTCTACTTTTGAGCTTTCACACCACGAAGCCAAAAGAATTATTGCAATGTATGAGCAAATATTCCGCGAATTTGGGTATATCTAAATTTTTATTGTTGCGGGGCCACGAATCGAACGTGGGCCTCAAGGTTATGAGCCTTGCGAGATGCCTCTTCTCTACCCCGCGATATATTTTATGTTACAACATAATTTTAGTTTTTGCAAATTTTATTGAAAAAAAGCTTAAATATGTTATTCTGGAACCAATGTCGGCGTAGCTCAGACGGTTAGAGCGTGGGACTCATAAGCCCAAGGTCGGTGGTTCGATTCCACCCGCCGACACATTAAAATAGCTATATGAGGGTTAGTATATATTACTGTCATATGATATAATATCATATATTTCAGTTATAAATAAACAAAACAATATATGTGTTAATTTTTTTAAAGTTTGGACTCCAGATTTGTCTTATGTGCTTGGTTTTTTTGCAGCTGATGGAAACTTGTCAATCAATAAACGTGGAGGTTGTTATATTTCTTTTCAATCAAAGGATAGGCAAATAATTTTAGATATTAGAAATTCAATTGGTTCCATAAATAAAATTTCAAAAAGAACTAGTAAATTGACTCATCATCATTTTTATAGATTACAAATAGGTTCAAAAGATATTGTAAATATACTTTTAAAGATTGGATTTGGAAAAAACAAAACCAAGCATTTACCTTTCCCGCATGTTCCTCTAAATATGTTTTCTCACTTTATTAGGGGATATTTTGATGGAGATGGTAATATATGGAGGGGTGAAGTGCACAAAGAAAGAAAAACAAAACTTATGGTTTTACAATTAGCTTTTACTTCTGGTTCATATAATTTTTTAGAGAAATTAAAAAAAGAATTAGGTTTATTATTAGGAGTTGGTGGGTCTCAAGTTGTTTTTAAAAATGGTGCTTATTCAAGATTACAATTTAGCACAAAGGATGCTTTGAAAATTTATAATTTTATGTATAATACTAATAGTTCATTTTTACATCTTAAGAGAAAGAAAAGGCAGTTTGATAAGTATGTGAGAAATATGCGGCTGTAGTTCAACGGTAGAACACTCGCCTGTCACGCGAGAGGTCGTGGGGTCAGCACCCATCAGCCGCGCAGTACAGCCCCCAGATAGAGGCCGAGCCTCTATCTGGGGGCTGTCGGGTGTTGGACACCCGACAGGGTTAGGTGGTTGAGTCTGCAACGGGTTCGGTGGTAGGGGTTGTTTCAGTTTCCGTGGTGGTAGTTTCAGGCTCTGTTGTAGTTTCCGTGGTGGTAGTTTCAGGCTCTGTTGTAGTTTCCGTTGTAGTCGTTGTAGGCTCTGTTGTTGTTTCTGTGGTTGTTGGTGTTGGTTCGGTGATTACCTCTCCGGAATCTAACACGGTTACCGTTCGGGTTTCTTCAATGGAATAATTTCCAGCACTGTCTATCGCATAGTAAGTAATGGTGTAAGTGCCCGGAGTGGAAGTATCAACATCGCCACTAATGACTACAGATACTTCTCCGTCGGTATCATCGGTAGCTAATGCACCTGCTTCAGTGTAAGTGTCTCCAACATTTAAACTTATTACCGAATCGCCATCCAGGGTAACGATTGGCGCGGTGGTGTCAGTAGTTGCCACCGCTTCCAGCGGGGTCCCGCCATCGGCGGTGAGTGTTTCGGTAATATCCACTACAATACAAGAACCGTTAGTTATTTTCTGTGTTCCATTGGCGATAGATACACAATATGGGTCTCCAGTGACTTCATCAAAGAAGGTGATACCGGTGCGTTTCTGAGAGCTACCGATGGTAAGAGTGTCTACTACCAGATTACTCATATAAGCGATGCCGTCTTTCATACCTTTTAAGCCGGAAGTGAAGAATTCAGTTGCCAAATCCCCTAATTCAGTTGAAAGTCCTCCGGTTCCAGCACTCGCTTCTAAGGCTGCTAGACGTTCTTCTACGCTAGTAATTTTCAAATCTAAAGCTTTGACTGAAGCCATTAATAATCCATTAACCGAAACCTGATCTATTACATTTCCAATCATAAATTGAGCATCTACTTCATCTGCGATATAGCCAATGCGTAATTTAGCTAGAGGGGAATCTTCTCCATAACCCTGAACCTCTTTTTTGTAACGGAAAGTGTGAAGGGGGGCGTTTACTATAAGAGCTAGAGCTTCGTCATAGCTAGTGTAGTCAGATATATCTTGTTTTGTTTCTCTGGTGGATGTTTGAGAACCTACAACTATTCCCGAGGTATCATTGGCATTATCTGGAGCCACGTCATTAATTCTTAAGTTGCCTGCATTATCTTGCCAGACATAACCTGATATACCTTCTCTGCTTAGGAAGTTAATTGAACCAGCACCAGTATTGGTTTCATTATTATTTCTTCCTAGAGTAAATACTGGCCCAGCAAATCCGTCACCTAAATCAGCAGAACCAATTTCTAGAATTGAAACAGGAGTTAAGGTGCCAATACCCACATTTCCGGTAAATTGATCCACGTTGAAATTATTACCAATAGCTAATCCAGGAGCAATTAATTTTCCGGTAGCAAAAAAGTTTCCTGTTTCTTCCATGGTGGCGATCTCCCGACCAAGTTGGTTTTTAAATATCAAACTGTTTGGATAATCCCAACCTTCAGTAATTCTAAAGTTGTTGGCGAAAATCATATCACCAAAGAATTGGTCTGCCTGAGGTTGGTCACCAGAATTTAGAAGCAATGAGCTGGTTGAGAGTGCAAGGCCGACTTTGTAATTTGATCCTGCGGTGGTGGTAAGGCCATCAGTAAGATTCCAATAATAAGTACTTCCAGCAGTAAGTCCAGAAAGTCCATCCACGACACCGCTAGATACAACACCCACAGTACCTCCACCACTAGCAGATTCCTTTGCGACACCGAGCATATTTGAACTATTGCTTGTACTCAGTTGGGTGTAGACAATACCCTCATCATTACTTGTGGCATTACTCGCATAATATTTAATAAATTGAGTGGAATTGATGGGTAGTAAGGCAACATAGTATTCTTGTTGTGATGGATTATCAATAAGTATATTTTCGTTCCCGAGCGTTATAGTAGTTCCCGAAATAGTTCCAAAGATGAGAGTTGGGTCGTAGTTATTGAGTGGATAGTATGTCACAAAACTTGTCGAACTGAGACCTGTTGACGCAACAACGTTAGCCGCAACCGTAGAAGTCGTCGATAAGGTCGTTGCGGCTGTTGGAAAAGTTATCGTAGTCCCAGAAACTGAAGCAACCCTAGCTTGGGGATAAGTAGATGCATCTCTTCCAGTAACCAAGAAATGGGTTGAGTCAAGATAATCTATATCCTCCTGATAACCCAAACCCGAAGATACTCCTGCACCTGGTGTGATGGTTGTTCCGGAAACTGAGCCAACATAATTAGTAGTATAAATAGGAAGAACAAAATGGGTTGAATCTAGGGTGATTAACTTCGTAATAGAGTAACCAGTACCGGCATTGAATTGAGCAACTGCACCTGAGCAAGTTATAGCTAGACTTGAAACGGAGCAGACTCGCGCCAAAGTACCTTGATTCGTTCCTAAAGAGGTATTAGCTTGTTGTACAAAAGTAGATGAAGTTAGGGCAGTAACAGGCGCTGCAAGAGAACCACCATAGTCAGTGGGGTATGTATTGACAGCTGTACCAAAAGTGATTACATCACCACTAGCTATAGAAGCAGCTACAGCTATTTTGTAATAATAACCTCCTGGGTTAGTTGTGAAGCCCATTACAAAATGGGTGGAATCCAAAGCCGTAACACTTGTAATAGCATAAGATCCACTTATTTGAGTATAGGTGGTAGATGAAACAGGAGTACCAGGGGTTAATGTATTTCCCGAAATCGTGACAACATAGGCAGTTGGATATCCTGTAGTTGTATCTCTATAGGCAATAACAAAATGAGTTGAATCCAGTACCGCTGCCGATGAATTATAAAATTGTGAGGAGCCAGTTTTTAATGTATTTACGCCACCATCTTCTACTGTAGTATGGGCTCTTTCCGCATTACCATTTATATACGCTACGATATCTCCTGCGGTGATATTCGGACTATTGGAATCTACAGTGAAATTTTTGGTTAAGCTGGCCAAATTTGCATATAAAGCACCATCAACCTCTAAATCATTTTGAATGTAAACATCATTAGCCCCTGTGTTGCCTGGTGTTCCACCGGTGCCGACATGTAATCCAGCTAGAGGAGCAGTTATACCGATACCAACGTTGCCACTTGTTGGTTGTAGAGCGATGTTACCAGTGCTTTGCATATTTAGAACATTTGATGCTGTTGTGTAGGATATATAACCCTCATCAGAAGTAGAAGTTCCTATGTGTAAGGTTTCAGCTCCAAGATATAAATTTGCCCATCTTAAAGTATTGGAACCTAAATCATAAGAATCATTTGCATTTGGCCCTACATTTCCTGCTACCTGCAGTTTAAAGCTACTTGGGTTTGTGGTTCCAATTCCAACATTGAAACCAGAAGTAATTCTCATAACTTCCGTTGAACCCATTATCCAAGCTTGGTCACGAATAGTCCCGGTTCCGCCTTTATTGGATTTATATTGCATTACATTTGAATTAAATCTAAATTCAGCGTATTCGTAATTAGTAGCATCGGCTACAAAATCTGTGTTAAAGAATTGAACACCACCAGCCGAGGCGGGTGCACCCCTTGGAATTAAACGAATGATTGTTCCACCACTAGTAGCATCTCTGCGTTGGAAAGTGGCTACAGTATCACTACCCGAAGCATCAAACCAAACCGTATTTGTTCCATCAGTATGCTTAATAGACAAATCTCCCATAACATTAAATTTATCGGTTAAAGTAGAAGTTCCAACTCCAACATCTCCAGTGCTACTTACATACACCCCTTCGTCTCCGCCGTCTCCAGAGAGCCAGTTGGAACCGAGGGCGATATTGGAAGCTGTGCCAGAGAGAGTTAATCCGGCGTCCAAAGTAAGCGCGCTCGTGAATCTACCGGTGCCTGCGACATCTAATTTATAAGTCGGGGTGGAGTCGTTGATGCCCACATTGCCGTCATGCTGGATAACCATCTGGGGGTTAGTGTAAGAAGCTTTAGTCGCGCCATTACTTGTTCCAAAGTATAAGCCAGTATCTGCATGAGAAATGCCGTTACTGCGAGTGGAAGCTGTAGCGATGTATGCCTGTAGGCCAGCCACCCAACTACTGTCTTCGGAATAAAATTCAAGGGAGTTGTGGATATCGCCGATGTTGTAGGACAGGTTGCCTGTTTGAGTTAATCTCGTTGTGGGCTGGTTGGTGTAACTGCCAGCCGAACCGGAGAGGGCGCCCGATACTTCTAGATTTTTATCGGGGCTGGTTGTGCCTATGCCGACGTTGCCAGCGGATTGGAAGGTGACCATGTCGCTCGCACCACCGTCTATGTCATGGAAGCGTAAGTCGTTACTGGAAGCTGGTTGATAAATTTTCCATTCTTCACTACCAGCTTTATTTATTTTAAATCCGCCGTCGCTGGCGATAGCACTGTCGGTGACTACGAATCTGGAATTTGTTCCGTCACCCGCGTAGATAGTCGCGGTAGGGGAAGTGGCGGTGCCGATGCCGACGTTGCCAGTAAAGACACCGATGCCGACGACTTCTAGTGGACTACTTGGAGTGGAAGAATCACCAATGCGTAATTTAGCGTTGGAGTAAACCATTTTGATACCGTTGCCGTCGTTGAAGCTCATTAGCCCGCCAGCGCCTGTGCCTCCGACTAATATATTATTACTTGCGCCGTTGGTGCTGATAAGTTGGACGTTGCCGTTGTCGGCTGTGTTGCGTGCTACTAGTTGCTGGTTGTTATCCAGCACAATAAGTCCTGAGACATGCAGTTTATCTTTTGGACTAGCGGTACCGATGCCTACGTTGCCATTATTTAACATGGTAGCGATAACCGTTCCGCCATTGGTTCCACCGACGAATTGATGCGCGATGCCTGTTGTCGTGCCGGCAGCTGTAGTTGATTTATAGGTTATATTTGAATCGACTGCAGTGCCTCCGATGAGCAGAGGAGTGGTGACCGAAGTGGAGAAAGTAGAAGTTCCAGAAGAGGTGATAGTGGTGCCTCCAGCTAGGGTAATATCTCCAGCGAAATAAGCTGTGCCGTTGACATATAACTTATATGTGCCTGGCGCAGCCGTACCAATTCCGACGTTGCCGGTCGTTGGTAAAATCGTCATAAAATCAGAAATACCACTCTGTCTAATAACAAACTTATCAGCCTCATTTATTTTTAAAATCCAGCTGGTCGCGTCGTTCGTTACTATTAATCCAGCAACTCCATCAACTTTTCCTGTAGCTACTTCGGTATAAACATCATCAGTAGCATTAACCACTTTTAGTTTCTGAGTTGGTGCCGTCGTCCCGATGCCGACGTTGCCTGCATTTATGTAAGAGCTTCCAGTATCTCCTCTCAAAAGTATCTTGCTTGTTCCGCCCTGAACAATTGCCAAAGATGGGACATCGCCACTGTCTGTTTCTATGCCTATGCTTTTAGATGAAGCCGTTGAAGCACTACCAACATGTAAGGTGTAGCTTGGCGCTGTCGTCCCGATGCCGACGTTGCCGTTATTATCTATTCTAACTTGTTCCGTTATTACTCCAGCTTTTCTTGTATAAAAAGACATTATAGCACCATCTGTTTCTGCAACTCTTTGACTTGCGATTCGCCCAGCATCTTGATAAGAATCAATTTCTCTAAAAGAAAGATACCCGCCCAATCCAGACCTACTTGCCCCTGGTTCTGCACTCAATCGTAAAAGTTCAACTATAGTATCAGCTGCACCTGGGTCTTTAGCAACTGTCAATAAAGCCCCCGGACTCGTCGTCCCGATGCCGACATTGCCGTCTTCTAAAATTCGCATCCTTTCCGCGAAGGTTCCTCCGTGCTGACTTGTCCAAAAGCTAAGCGCACTGTTATTTGTGTTATAAACATTGAAATGGCTAAAAATCGCCGAACGAGCTGATGTATCCGTGTTACTATAAAAATCTATTCCTCTTGATAACCCTAAATCTCCCGCGCTGACATCACTATTATCCTCTCCAGTAATTCTAAGGGCGACTGAACTTTGAGGAGTATCTGTTGTATCATTAAGAGTTAAAAGTTTGCCCGGCCCCGTCGTCCCAATGCCGACGTTGCCGTTTGTATCTATAGTCACCTTGGTTGTTGCGGATGTCCCAAGATACATTTTATTTACATTATGGTCATATTGCACAAAACCGCTATATGAACCAGCCCCTGTTCCAGCAGTATCACCAAAAAATAAATTTCCTGTTCCTGCTGTCGTTGAGCCAAGCTGAATATATGAATTTGCGGTTGATCCTACGGTTCCAACTGTTAGAGGAAAATCAGGTGCCGTCGTCCCGATGCCGACGTTGCCGTCGTTTAGAATAGTCACTCTATTTACATTGTTTACATCATCGTAAATTTCAAAAGCAGCACCTCCTGTAACCTGAAGATTTTGTCCTATTCTCCATGTATCAACATCATTCTGTCTAAATAAAATCTCAGTATTGGTGTTAGTTGAACTCTCTAACATTAATGATGCCGCACTAGCTCCACCATCAATGTGTAAATCATATCCCGGACTCGTCGTCCCAATGCCGACGTTGCCGCCGTCTATTGTAAGTCTCGCATCTGCTAAGGTGGCATTACTACTATCAGCGGTATTGTTATTTAATATATGTATCTTACCTTCTGCACTAGCTCCAGTTCTTTCATATACGATTGCCGTTTTCCGATAGATATTAGACCCTGATGAGCCATATCCAAACTGGATTCCGCTCCAATACCCAGGATCAACTTCTCCAACAAAAGATGCCACAAAGCCACTTGCAGCTCCAAAATTATTACGAGCATCAAGTTTATAATAAGGCACCGTCGTCCCGATGCCGACGTTGCCTGCTATTGTTGTATTCCCCGTGCCACTAACAACAAGATTCTGCGTTAAACTAACTATTCCTGTTGTTCCGATTGATAAATACCCATCAGTTCCACCCGCTCCCAAATTAAGAGTTCCGGCGGCGTTCTTTGCAGTAATATATGTCGCCCCTGCCCTTGTAAACTGAATATCATTACCAGTAAATTTTGTTTGGTAAGCTGATGTTCCATATACTTCCAACTTCGCCCCCGGCGCGGTCGTCCCGATACCGACGTTGCCTGCACTTCCATCCACAAATAAAATGTTGGCATTTTTTCCATCATAAACACCGAAGTCACGGAAAACCGTAGTTCCGCCTTGATAACCATTGTAGTTTATGTTCACTGCACCCGTGTCTGTTGTCCTGCCCCAGTTCTCAATTCTCAAATCATCATTTCCAAGTTTATAAAATGTAGAAGGATTATTGTCTACGCCACCTATAGTCACAACATTTCCGTTTACTGAAAGATTACCAACTGGTGTCGTCGTCCCTATACCGACGTTGCCACCGTCTAAAATCCTCATCTTTTCAGTCATTGCTGCCTCATTTCCTGTTGAAAATGCTAAATCCATGGCGGCAGAAGCTCCTGAATCAACAGATGAAATAGAAGCAGATGGATTTGAACTACTTGTTCCAATAAACCCTATACTATTATCAAAATCTCCTGCTCCTGTATTAAGATGATTTAACAATACAAGATAATCTCCAGGGGTCGTTGAGGGAACACCCACAGATTGTGTATTTCCTTTCAAATGTAATTTCCCTGCTGGTGCCGTCGTCCCGATGCCGACGTTGCCTGAAGATGTAATTTGAAACTCACTGCCTCCAGGTTGGGTGATTGCGAAGGTGTTTGTTGTGGCATTCCGTCCCACCGTCCATTTTGTTGTGCCGGCAGAAGAAATGTTTAATCCCACACTTGTTGCATCTGGTCCGTCTATTGTAATTCGTGGTGTAGTTGCTCCGTAAACATGCAAAAGTTCTGTAGGTGCCGTCGTCCCGATGCCGACTTTGCCACCGCCTCCTTGCAACACCAAATTTCTATATGAATCACCATCTTTAGCTTCCAAATTAACATATCTGTTCCCTGCGGTAGCACTCGGATTTATGGTGTTATATAATCCAAAGGAATATCCTGAGACAGCCGCTCCCGCGGTTATTCTTTCCATTACTGTAGGAGTATCAGCAACAACTGTGGCATCTTCAACATGAAATTTTGATAGTGGCCCCGTCGTCCCGATGCCGACGTTGCCATTCATTATTTCAACGCCCCCGTTGCTTTTAAGTTTCATTACCTCTACGTTATTAGCAATAAGTCGCAGAGGTTCATCAATGCCCGTTCCGAAATTCGTTCCACCGCTAGTATTCCAGTTCCAATACGACTTAACGGTTCCACCAACTGCCATTTCGTATTGTCCGCCCCAAGTTGCATTGTTTAATGTAAGCGTAGTTCTATTAGCATTACTCGTTGGTGCTGTCGTCCCGATGCCGACGTTGCCGGTTCTCAATACTGTGAACACATCTGTCCCACCCGCAAGACCCTGATTATTTACTGTAAATCTTCCTTCAGTGGTTCCAGAACCAGCACTATTGGAAATACCTGCTGTTACCCACCCAGGTTTTGTGGCATGAGAATGTGAGAATAATACAAGTCCACCACCATATCCAGATGACCCGGCTCCTGCTTGGAGAACCATTTGTCCGGTACCAACATCAGTTGTATCTAGAATGAAATAACGACTACCCGCCGCTACTGGAGACATAGCTATATTTCCATTAACATGAAGTGGAGACGATGGATTAGTAATACCTATACCGACGTTGCCGGTACCATTTGGCATCAAAGCCAAGTGTTCATTAGTACCAGTTGTGATATCAGTAGCTACACCAGAGAAGGTGAGAGTGCCAGTCATCGCATCTCCGGCTTTTTCTACCCAGATATCACCGGTACCACCAGCAGAGAGACCCAAGGAATCTCTCATACCAGTTGCAGTATTTTTTCTTATATAGTTGTCTGTTGAAGAATAAAATATTGTATCAGAACTTCTGGTTCCCGAACTGTGAGACATATATACATACGAACTATTTAGATATCTCACGTTTGTATCTCCGTTGACGTCTCTACCCATAACAGTATTGCCAGTAGATGCAGTAGTAAGAGTTTGTCCATCCAACAAATCTGCATTCAAGTTCGTAACCAAAGTGTTGGAAGCTACTACAAATGGAGCAGTACCAGAAGCTAGGGTGGAAGTTAGTTGACCAGAAAGACCAATTGTTGTAATTCCCGAAAGTGCTCCCGCACTTGAAATATCCCAACTAGTAGAATTAACAGCTACAGTACCCGAACCACCACCAATGGAGACTGCTCCAGTAGAAGTACCAGTATTAATATTGGTAGCAAAGTTAGAAGAAGCATTGATACTGAAGATGCCACCCGAGAAAGTATATGCTCCAGTACCTGTGTCTCCAGTATTTAAGAGATAGATATCACTAATGGAACCAGAACCTAAAGTAGTCCAAGTAGCTAAACCATTAGCATCGGAAGTTAAAACTTTGTTAGCTCCTGGAGAACCACCAGTGATTTTAACTTGACCCGCTACTTCTAGTTTTGCTCCCGGGGTAGTAATCCCAATCCCTACATTACCGTTTGCGAGAATTGTCATCTTGGTTTCTACCCCCAAGATGTCACTAGTTCTAGTTCCAAAATTTAATTTTCCATAATTATAATTACTTACTGCTTGTTGTTCTCCCGAAATTCTTGCCCAGGGCACATTGATACGACCGAATTCCATTCCAGCTCCTGTTAGATTTGCAGGGGTGCTGTCGTCATTATTTACTTTAAAATCGTAAGCAACAGTAGAAGTATTGTTTCTGATTTCTAATTTTCCTGTTGGTCCCGTCGTCCCTATACCGACGTTGCCGTTTAGATAGAAGTTACCAGACTGAGAAATAGCAAATCTTTCAGTTACGTCATCATCGGTTATCAAAAATCCATCTGAACCCATTGTGCCTGAGTTATCATTTCTTATCTGCCATTTCTCTACTCCATTGTTAAACAATTCTATTCCTGCGTCAGAGTTATTAGTACTAATCCTTGCGTACATAGACCCACTACCACTAACTTCCAACTTCGCTCCCGGATTCGTCGTCCCGATACCGACGTTGCCAGTAGAATCAATTCTTACACTTTCGCTTGCTCCTGAATATATAATTGCGTCATTACCTACAGCACCAAAAGCAACGTAATTCAGGTCTGTTGACGCATTATCCATAACACTTATCAATGCAATAGTATCAGTGCTTTCAACAAGCAACCCAGCATTTGTAGTACCAGAATTAATATGCAATTTTCTACTCGGTCCCGTCGTCCCTATGCCCACGTTGCCACCTGTTTGAAATGTTACTCTTTCGACCCCTGCACCTTCGTCAAATGTTAAGTCGCTGTTGGGCTCTTTGACAATTCTCCATGTGTCAGTGCCTACTTCTTGGAAACGCAACATCCCATGAGCGTTTCCATCAACATTAATATCTATTGCCCCAGTGACTCCTTCTCCAGACCTATTCAAAATTATATTTCCACCCCTAACATCAAGCTTGCCGTCTGGTCCCGTCGTCCCTATACCGACGTTGCCGCCTGCTGGTGCTAAAGAGATGTTACTGAAACCTGAACCTGCGATACCAGCCGAGATGTATCCAAAGTTACTGGTAGTGTTGTAGCCCATTATTATCCTTTGGCTGCTGTTGGTTAACCCTGTTAGCTGTAACTGGCCTACAGTTAAGCCACCATCACCGGTATCATTGGCACTTATTGCTAATTTCGCCCCCGGACTCGTCGTCCCTATACCGACGTTGCCGGTATCTAAAACAGTCAGCAGTGCATTAGCACTTACATCCCATGCAGCGTCTGGGGTTAGCGAATAAGGTCTTACTGCTACAGTAAAAGCCGCTGTACCTGTAGTGCTTTTATAACCATAAGCTACCGCAGTTTCACCGCCCGTAACATTCGCATAACCAAACCCAGCGTGGCTTCCTCCCGCTAAAGCCGGAATAAAGGTCGCTATTGGACTCATCGGAGTGTGAATTACTCCATTCACCTCCAGTTTCGCCCCCGGGTTCGTCGTCCCGATGCCGACGTTGCCACCCAGAATCTGAAAGACCGAGGCACGGAAACCCATAGGTGCAGTACTGCCTGCATTATCTGTTACAGAATCAAGTCCGATACCCGTACCTGATCCTGCAATTCCTGTCAATGTCCGAACACTAAAATTCATATCAGTTCCAACATGAACCCCGAGAGTTGCACCATAGGTTTCTGGATTCGTCGTCCCAACCCCCAAATTCCCACTCTTAGTAAAGGTTAATTTATTTACCGCATCCCCGTTATCAATCGCAAACAAAGTTGGGTCGCGATATGCTGTCACGCCCGAAGCTCCAGCGAGATGATTGGAATCTAGAGTCAGATTAGTCGCATCGGTAATAACTGAAACCGTAAATATTTCTGAACCTATTTTAATACTATCTCCAACATTTAATTCCGTTGTGAAAGCTGTGCCAACTCCTGTAACCGTTGCAGTATTTATCGTCACCGAAACCGTGCCAGTCAATGCAGAACTTAGATTACCTTTGATATTCAAAAGAGAAGCAGGGGAGGCGGTGCCCAGACCAATACTGCCGGTGTCGTCGTCTATCACTAAGGCGTAATTTCCGGCAGTGACATTTCTGATACCGAAATCTGCGTTATCAACTCCCGAGACACCTGCTGACAAAAGCCATTTTTGCCCAGAACCAGAATTTGCATTTGTTGCATTCAAGACCAAACCCTTGCCGTTTATTATAGAGCCGATGTCGGTTGCGTTGGCTAATTCCAAGAGTCCACTTGGACCTGCGGTCCCGATACCGACGTTGCCTCCCGTAATATATGACACACTGTTTGCCTTGAATGATACTTGAGCAACTTCGCTGGAATCAAAGAGTTCTAGAGCGCCTCCTTCGGTGCCACTGTCATATATTAGAGCTCTCTTAT
>Ga0210057_1002677_pt1 | contig 25288 bp, 37 predicted proteins | sample CryGeyCG2114_010_2_FD_183968 | JGI IMG/M metagenome (GOLD analysis project Ga0210057, IMG submission 183968) | Groundwater microbial communities from aquifer - Crystal Geyser CG10_big_fil_rev_8/21/14_0.10 (SPAdes) (version 2) | ecosystem: Environmental > Aquatic > Deep subsurface > Groundwater ...
ATCCAAAAATATTCTTGTCCGGCTCTTCTTCTTTTATTAGTCTATCCAAAAGATATAAACAATCATAAGTTGCTTCTATTTTTTCTGTTTCACGCAATATCTTGCTGTTTGCCACAGTTGTGCTCCAACCGGCCAAATGATTAAAAATCCTTCCTTTTATAAAATTAAGACGGACTTCATTAAAATTTTCAAGCCCTGGGGCAAGCTTACTTTTTATCTTTCGCGCGCTTCTCACAAAAATAGGAACTTTCCCCAGTTCCTCAGTATAAACGGTATAAATCCTATCATACTCCCGGAAATCATATTTCTTGATAACAAATCCGGAGGTCTTTATCATTGAGAACATAAAAATAAATATTTGATACTATTAAATATTCCGCTCAAGATATGTTTGTAGTATAACTGCCGCCTCTACCGCATCTTTATCGTATTTGCCTTTATAGCCTTCCATCATTTTTTTTGTCATTTCTGATGAAAGAAGCTCATCTTCAAATTCAATCTGCAATCCGGCTTCTTTTAATTTTTCTGCAAATGCTTTTATTTCTTCTGCAAGCGCACCGGCAGTCCTATTCATTTTTGTTGGCATTCCTATAATAATTTTACCCGCCATCTCCTCATCATATACATCCTTTATCTCTTCTATCGCCTTTTCATTATTAATAATACTTTTCAACGGAAAAGCTATCTCAGTATCATTATTCATCGCAAGCCCAATATTTTTTGTGCCGTAGTCTATAGATATTATATTCATAGCAATTAGCGGTTAGATATATAAATTATTATACTATTGGTGTTATTATTTTTGGACCGTTTTCTGTTATTGCCACTGTTGCTTCAAAATGCGCCGCTCGACTTCTATCTGCTGTTACATATGTCCAACCGTCTTCCGCAATATCTATGTCCTCACTGCCCATAGAAAGCATCGGCTCAATCGCGATTACAAGCCCTTCTTCCATAATTACACCATCCATATTTTTATCATAATAATTTGGTACAACTGGCGATTCATGAACACTATAACCCACTCCGTGTCCAACAAGTTCTTTTATAACAAAAAATCCTTCGCCTTTTGCAATATTTTCTATCCGCTTTCCAATTGCAGAAATAGGAGCGCCTGGCTGACATTCTTTTATTGCCTCTTCCAAACATTTTTTTGTTGTCGCCAAGAGTTTTTTATTTCTTTGATCAGTGCTTCCGGCAATAACAGTTGTTGCCATGTCGGTTATCATCCCTTTATACTTAAAACCTAAATCAAGATTTACCATATCTCCGTCTTTTATAATATAATCAATATTTGCCGGCGTATGAACTATCCCCTCATTAACAGACATACAAAGCGCGGCAGGATATTTTTTATTTCCCTGCGGAGCATAGCCCAAAAATGCCGGCACACCACCCGCTTCTTTCATTAGGCTATTTGTTGTTTTTTCTAACCCTAAACTTGATATCCCAGCCCTTACCATTGCTTTTATTTCACCCAAAATCCGGCTCAATATTGCGCCACCTTGCATCAAATTATCTATATCTTGTTTAGTTTTTAATCTAATCATATGAATATATCTTAACAAAAAACGCCATATTTTACAATTATAAAAAGCCCTCTCGGGCCATATTTCATTTATCCAAACTATATACTAAGAAAACCATTAATTCTCTAATGCATTAATAATTTCTTGCCGAACTTCTTCTATGCTTTTTGTTCCATCAATACGAATTAACTTGTCTTGTTCTTTATAATAATTAACCAAAGGCTCTGTTAAGTTATGATAAATATTTAAGCGCACTGCAATTGCCGACTCTGTATCGTCAGGACGTTGAATAAGGTCGCCTTGGCATTTATCGCACTTGCCTTCTTCTTTTGGCGGGTTGCTACTCAAATTATATACTGCCCTGCATTTAGAACATATTCTTCGAGCTGTCATTCTTTTTAGAACAATAGCATCCGGAACGTCCAAAAAAATAGCTTTATCAATATTAATTATTTCTTCCAAATGTTTTTCTTGAAGTATATTTCTTGGATATCCGTCAAAAATAACTCCATTTTTATAAACTTCTTTTTGTAATTCTTCTTTTATAATATCATTCATCATTTCATCCGGAATTAATTTTCCCACATCAATAAAAGAAGCGATCTCTCGCCCTTCTGCATCATCTATTGTTTTTTTATTTCGTAGAATGTCTCCGCTTCTAAGAATAGGGATATTTAGCTTTTCCGACAAGCGTTCCGTTTGAGTCCCCTTTCCCGATGTTTGCGGACCCAAGAAAATAATATTCATAATTTTTTAGCTAACTTCCTCAATAGTTTACACTAAGCAATTTCTAATATTTATCGTATTCTCTCATCAATAATTGTGATTCTATTTGTTTTACCGTTTCAATTACCACCGAAACAACGATAAGTAAACTGGTACCGCCAATAACCAAGCTTTGTAATCCAGTAACTTGTTGCATTATCAAAGGCAGGATGGCCAATGCGCCCAAGAAAAGCGCGCCAGCAAAAATAATACGATTAATAACATATTTTAAATAAGCAGCAGTATTTTCTCCAGGCCGTATACCAGGAACGAATCCGCCTGATTTCTGCAAATTTTCGGCAATTTGATGAGGATGAAAAATTACAGATGTATAGAAATAAGTAAAAGCAACAACTAGGACAAAATAAAGTATGCCATAAAGAAGTTGATTTCCAAAAAGTTCTATAACTTTTTCTGCAAATCCGGCCACCCATGCGGTTTTGGCTCCTACAAAAAACTGCGCTATCATTGGTGGAAATAGAATAATAGAAATTGCAAAGATAATAGGAATAACGCCAGCAATATTTACACGTAAAGGAAGATGACTGTCTACTCCGCCGTACATCTTGTTTCCTCGCACCCTTTTTGCATAAGAAATAGGGATGTTCCTTTGCGCCTCATTCATCATAACTACTCCAATTACCGTAACAACGGCAATAGCGATAAAGGCTAAAAGATTTATCATCTGAGCCCTGTCGTAAGTAACGATAATTTGTTGAAGCGCGCCAGGCAATTGGTCAACGATTCCGGCAAAAATTAAAAGAGAAATTCCATTACCAACTTTTTTTTCAGAAATAAGCTCACCAATCCACATCAAAAATATAGTGCCTGCCGTCATCGTTATCATCATTGAAAAAATATTAAACGGCGACAAATCGGAAAAAATCTGTCTTGAAGAACGAGATATTAAATTAATCATTGCGTATGATTGTAAAAATGCCAAAGGAATAGTTAAATATCTGGTGTATTGATTTATTTTTTCTCTTCCACCATCTTCTTTTGAAAGAGCTTCTAGACGTGGAATAATCATTGAAAGAAGCTGAAAAATAATTGATGCTGTAATGTATGGGGCAACTCCCAAAGCAACTATGGAAAAACTTGCCATAGCTCCGCCGGAAAAAATGTTTACTAATCCCAAAATTTGATTGGAAGAAAAAAATCTTTTCAAATTTTCTACATCAACTCCCGGCATTGGGATATGTGCCGCTATTCTAAAAACAGCAAGCATGCCCAAAACAAATAAAATCTTATTTCGAACTTCTTTATCTTTCCAGATTTTTGTAAACTTTTCGAGCATAAATTTGATATCTAATATTCAATAAAAAAATACACGAGATACTGTTTACTCTATTTTCCCACCAGCTTTTTCTATTTTTTTAACAGCGCCGGCAGAAATCTTACAATCTTTGATTGTTAATTTTTTAGTTAACTCACCCGAGGAAACTATTTTTACTTTTTCAGTTTTTGAGTCAATCATTTTTTTAGATAATAAAACTTTTGGAGTTACCATTTCTCCATCATTAAAAAATTTATCCAGCTGAGATAAAGTAATTGTATGAGGTTTGAAGTGGACACTCTTAAATCCACGAAGTTTTGGGGTAGCCAAAACAATGTGCTTCATTCCTTTTAACTTTAATCCGCTAACACCGGAACGTGATTTCTGTCCTTTAATTCCTCTTGTAGAATACGAACCGTGTCCGGATGCATTTCCGCGACCTATTCGTTTTTTCTTTTTTCTAAGAGTATTTGGACTTAAATTGTGTAATTTGATAGACATATGACTATTTTCTCAACTGTTTTAACGCCTCAAATGTTGCGTATAAAATATTTATCTTATTTTTTGAACCCAATATCTTTCCAGTAACATTCGGCACTCCGGCAAGCTCAAAAACAACACGCATTGCTCCGCCTACTTTTATACCTCTTCCTTTAGTTGCCGGCTTAATCAATACCTTTCCCGCGCCAAATTTTGATAAAACCTCGTGTGGAATTGTTTCGTTTTTAAGAGGCACTGAAAGAAGAGTTTTCTTTGCTTCTTTTGCAGCCTTAGAAATCGCAGTAGAAACGTCACTTGATTTACCAATTCCAAATCCTACGCGTCCTTTTCTATCTCCAATAACAATCGTAGCGCGAAAACTCATTTGTTTTCCACCTTTTGTAACGCGAGTTACGCGCGCAAGATCAACAAGTTTCTGGTCAAACTCTTTTTCTTCTCTTGGAGGTCTTTTTTTAAAATTTTTCTTCATCATAATAATGTTTTGCGATTAAGGTATAATTAACTGTTAAAATTGTAGCCCTCCCTCTCTGGCACCGTCTGCAAGGGCTTTTATTCTTCCATGATATTTATAAGCACCTTTATCAAAAACAACTTTTTTTATTCCTTTTTCTCCAGCCTTTTGGGCAAGCAATTTTCCTACCAATGAAGCAGTCTTTGATTTATCTAAACCTTTTTCTTTTATTTCTTTTGAAGAAGCGCTCACTAATGTCTTTAGTGCAACATCATCTATCAATTGTGAATAAATACCAGTCAAGCTTCTTTTCACGCTTAATCTTGGACACTCTGCAGTGCCTTTTGCTTTAACGCGGATTTTACGTCTCAATCTTTGTGCTTGTTTTTGCTTTTCTTTGTTCATAAAGTTAGCGATTAACAGTTTAAGATATAATCATTATTTAACTAATAACCTATATGCTAATAGCTTTTTTTAGCCAGCAGATTTTGCGGCTTTTCCTGCTTTTCTTCTTATGACTTCGTCTGAATATTTGATTCCCTTGCCTTTATACGGCTCTGGCTTTCTAATTTTTCTTATTTGTGCCGCCATTTCTCCAACCAGTTGCTTATCTATTCCCAAAATAGTAATAACATTTTTCTGAACTTCTGCGCTAATACCTTCCGGTAAAGCAAACTCTACAGGATGTGAATACCCAACTTCTAATTTTATTGTATTTCCTTGCAATGCTACCTTATATCCAACTCCATTTACTTCTAATTCTTTTTTAAATCCTTCCGTAATACCACAAACCATATTATATATAAGTTTTGCCGAAAGTCCCCAAATTGCTCTATCTGCTTTATTTAAGGGATTTATAACTGATACTTGTATAAATTTTTCATTTCCCTCTTCTTTTATTTCTGCTTTTGCATGATCGTGCAACACTAAGGATAGGGCTCCTTTCGGTCCTTTAACTTTTACTTCCCGGCCCTCAATATTGACCTCAACGCCACCTGGAATAATAATTGGTTTTTTTCCTATACGACTCATATTTTTATAAATTTAATATATCTCGCAAATTATCTCGCCTCCGATATTCTGTTTTTTAGCATCTTTATTCGTCATAATTCCTTTGGAAGTTGAAACAATAGCAACTCCAAAACCATTTAATACATTCGGCATGTCTTTCGCACCTTTATAAATTCTTCTGCCCGGCCTACTTACTCTTTTTATCATTTTAAGCGCTGGCATATCATTTCTATAAATCAAAGTGACAACAAGCTCTTTCTTGCTCATTTCTTTTTTTCCTTCTATTTTTTTTACTACTTCTTTTACATTAGCAACATAACCGGTATTTTTTAAAATATTGGCAATAGCAAATTTTGTCTTAGACGTAGGTATCAAAACTTCATGCTTTTTTGCCAAGTAAGCATTTCTTATTCTAGTCAACATGTCTGATATTGGATCGCTTAACATAATTATATTAGGACTTAGGAAATAGAGCTTAGAGTCTGGTTTATTTTACCCTATTCGCTATAACCTTGTATCCTTATTTATTATTTACCAACTGGATTTTTTAATTCCTGGAATCTCTCCCTTATTAGCCAACTCCCTAAAGCAAATTCTGCATAATTTGAAATCTCTCATATATGCTCTTTTTCTTCCGCAACGCCAACATCGGCGCACTACCCTGGTGCTGAATTTTGGTTTTTTATTTGATTTTACTATTTGTGCTTCTGTGGCCATAATCTTAAATCTTATTTTACGATTTTTTAAATGGAAATCCTAAATACTCTAGTAAATCTCTCGCTTCATCATCTGTCTTTGCACTTGTTACAAAAACTATCTCCAATCCATGTAGTCTGTCGGTATCAGAAGGGCTTAGCTCTGGAAATGCAACCTGATCTTTTAATCCAATGCTATAATTGCCATTGCCATCAAACGATTTTCTGGGAATACCACGAAAATCTCTAACGCGAGGCAATGTTACATTTACAAACTTATCAACAAAATCATACATTTTTTCTTTTCTAAGCGTAACGCTCATTCCAACTATATTACCTTCTCTTATTTTAAATGAAGAAATAGATTTTTTTGCTTTTCGTAAAACCGGCTTTTGTCCGCTAATCTTAGATAAAGTTGTTAAAACGGCTTCCTGAATATTTGTATCTTTTAATTTTGCGTTTATGCCAACATTCAAAATAACCTTTTCTAAATGAGGCACTTGCATCGGATTTTTATAACCGTGTTTCTTCATTAATTCTGGAATTATCTTTGAATTGTATTTTTCTTTTAATTGCATATTACTTAATTTATCGTTTAACAATTAGCGGTTAGCGATTAGGATATAATTATTTAACTGTAGCCTAAACGCCATACGCTAATTGCTGTTTAGAATGTTGCTTTACACTTTTTGCACTGTCTCATCTTTTTCTTATTTTCACCTACTGCAAATCCAACTCTTGTTTCTTTTCCGCATTTAGGACAAGTAATAATAACATTGGAAACATTGATTGGAGAAGCAAATTGTATTTTTACCCCTTTTTCACCTTCTTTTTTCGGTTTTTGGTGCTTCGTCAACATATTAATCCCTTCAACTATAACTTTATTTGAAGCTTTTAATACTTTAACAATAGAACCGCTTTTTCCGCTGTCCTTTCCTTTTATTATTTTTACTTTATCGCCTTTTTGTATTTTCATATTAATAAATTTATCTATAGCACCTCTGGCGCTAACGAAATTATTTTATTAAATCCTGCTGCGCGAAGCTCTCTTGCAATCGGACCAAAAATTCTAGTACCTTTTGGATCTTTTGATTTTGGATCAATAACAACAGCTGCATTTTCATCAAATCTAATATAGGTTCCGTCTTTTCTTCTGGTTTCTTTCCTTGTTCTTACAATAACAGTCTTCACGACATCTCCCTTTTTTATCGGAGTATGCGGAACTGCTTCTTTTACAGCACAAGTTATAATGTCACCAATACGAGCATATCTTTTTTTATATCCGCCAAGTACCTTAATACACTGGAGCTTTTTTGCTCCGCTGTTATCGGCTACTTTTAACATTGATTGAACTTGAATCATATATTTTAACTTTTACCTAATAAATTACACGCCATTTTTTATCTTTACTATACGGTCTGCATCCGACAAATGCTACTTTATCACCTACCTTGTACTGATTTTTTTCATCGTGAACTTTATATTTTTTACTGACATTATAAGCTTTGTGGTATTTTGGATGGCTTACTCTTCTACCAATCTTAACAACTATGGTTTTTTCCATCTTATCGCTTACTACCACTCCTTTTAATTTTTTAATATTTTTTTCCATATATTATTTCGTTTGCTTTAAAGCTGTCAGTGCTTTTGCTATTATTTTTTTTGTTTTATCAACTTCTGTAATATTTTTTAGACTACGGTTTGCAATTTTAAATCTTAACTCACGCAATTTTTCTCTGCTCTCTTTCACTAATTTATCAAGTTCTGCTTTTGGTTTATTTTTCAATTCTTTATATTTCATATTTCTATTTTTTAACAAATTTTGTTTGAACAGGCAACTTATGTCCAGCCAGTCTAAAAGCATCACGTGCGACTTCTTCTGTAACGCCACCAAGCTCAAACATTACCATTCCGGGTTTTATAACTGTTACATAATGATCAACTGCGCCTTTTCCAGAACCCATAGGTACTTCTGCGCCTTTTTTTGTAACCGGTTTATCAGGAAATATTCTAATCCAAACTTTTCCGCCTCTCTTTGTAAAATTAGTTATCGCTCTTCTGGCTGATTCTATCTGACGAGAATTTACCCAACAAGAAGTGGTTGCCTTTATACCAAATTCTCCAAAAGCCACAGTTAACTTAGACGTCGCCCTTCTTTTGTTTCTGGCGCGTCCTTTATGCCACTTCCTGTGTTTTACTTTTTTCGGCATTAACATAAATTTAACTGATGACTAGTGACTAACTGCTAATAAATTATTATTAGTAATTAGTTAATTTTATTTATTTATTTTCTTCTTCTTTTTTATCCATATTCTCTTTATCGTCCTTTGTCTCAAATATTTCACCTCTATAAATCCATACTTTAATTCCAATACATCCATAAATGGTTCTAGCTGTTCCATTTGCATAATCAATATCAGCTCGCAAATTCTGCAATGGTACGTTTCCCTTTAATAACTTTTCTGTTCTAGCTATCTCTGCGCCATTCAATCGTCCGGCAAGAGCCATCTTTACTCCCTTTGCGCCTGCCTTTGTTACTCTTTCAGCGGCTTGCTTCATTACTCTTCTAAAAGGAACACGTCTTTCTATCTCACTTATCATTGATTGCATAACGATGTTGGCTGACAAAGAAGGTCTTTTTACTTCAAAAATATTTATATTGAAATTCATTTTCTTACCTCTGAAAAAATTATCTTTTATCTTTTTCTTCAATTCTTCCGTACCTGCACCTGATCGACCGATTGCTACACCCGGTTTTGCCGCATTTATAATAATATTTAATGAATCCCCTTTTCTTTCAATTTCTATACCATCAGGACCTGCGTCCTTTATTTTATCAAGTACAAACTTTTTTATAAGAATATCCTGCTTAATTAGATCAGCATAATCTTTTGGTTTAGAATACCACCTGGATCCCCAGGTATATATGCTTGACATTCTAAATATTTTTGGATGGACTTTGTGACCCATAGTAATGTGAATTAGGAATTAAGAACTTTCTTTTTCTTATCTTTTTTTTCAGAAACGTTTTTCTTTGATTCTTGATTTTTGGCTTCTGTTTCTTTCTTATCTTTCTTTGCAATAACTGTACTTTCTTCGGTTATATCTTTTTTTAGCTCATCTAATATAATTTCAATGTGGCAAGTTCTTTTACGAATAGCACCGGCTCTGCCAAAAGCACGTGGCATCCAACGCTTTAACATTGGTCCGCCATCTGCTTTTATTACTTTAATATATAAATTATCTTTTTGTAAATCAAAATTGTGTTCTGCGTTCGCAATTGCCGAATTTAATAACTTGATAATAGGTCTTTTCGCCCATTTATTAGAAAAATTAAGAATATCCGAAGCTTCGGAAACTTTTTTTCCTCTTATCATATCTATCACCAATCTAACTTTTCTTGGTGACATTCTTAAATATCTTGCCTTTGCTTTGATCTCCATAATATTTTAACTAATTAGCTTTTTATCTATTTTCCTTTTTCTATGTCCTTTTGCTTTTTTCCACCATGTCTTATAAACTTTCTCGTTAACGCAAATTCTCCCAATTTGTGTCCAACCATATTCTCTACTACCAAAACTGGCACGTGCTGTTTTCCATTATGAACTCCGATTGTAAAACCTACCATTTGTGGAGTTATGGTTGATGCACGGGACCAGGTTTTTATAGTTTTACCCGGTTCGCCTTGCTCTATTTTTTTCATTAGTTTTAGATCTACAAATGGACCCTTTTTTAAACTTCGACTCATAATATTTTATACTTACAACTTATTATTTATTCTTAATAAAATCTTATTTTCTTCTCTTTCGTTTTCTTCTCTGAATTATTAATCTATTTGATGCTTTCTTTTTTCTTCTGGTTTTTATACCCAAAGCTGGCTTCCCCCATGGTGTTTTTGGATGTTTAAGACCAATAGGTGTATTGCCTTCTCCACCTCCATGTGGGTGATCTACTGGATTTTTTGCTTTACCGCGAACAGTCGGCTTTATACCCATATGTCTTTTTCTACCTGCCAATCCTATTCTTACCAAAGCATACTCACTATTTCCCATTACTCCGATTGAGGCACTACAGGTCTTTAATACTAATCTTATTTCTGAAGAAGGTAATTTAATCTGAGCATAATCTCCCTCTAAACCCATGAGCGTTGCTCCCATACCTGCTCCGCGAACAATTTTTCCACCAGCTTCAGGGCTTAATTCTATATTATATATCATTTCGCCAACAGGAATATTTTCTAAAATTGTTCTGTTTCCAGTTTTAATCGGAACTTTTCCTTTTGAAGAGATTACTTCGTTCCCAATCTCCAATCCTTGAGGAACTAGAATATAACTCTTCTTGCCGTCTTCGTATTGAATTAAAGCTATGTTTGCACTTCTATTCGGATCATATTCAAATGTAAGAACTTTTGCCGGCAAATCATATCTATTGCGTCTAAAATCAACAATTCTGACATAACGTTTTGCGCCTCCACCACGATGATGAACGGTAATTTTTCCTTGTGCATTTCTGCCTCCGGATCTTTTTTTAAAAAATATCAAATTCTTCTCCGGTCTTTTTTTAGTCAAATCTGACTTATTAACCGAAGATTTTCTTCTTCCTGGAGTTGTTGGTTTGTATAATTTTATTGCCATACTTATTCGTAATTTTTTATACTCCTTCGTATATTTCCAGCTTTTCTCCCGGAGCCAGAGTTACAATCGCTTTTTTCCAATCACTTCTTTTGCCTGTGTGTCTGCCATATCTTACTGATTTTCCCAGTACATTTACTATTCTGACATCTCTTACTTTTACACCGTATAAAGCGCTGACCGCTTTCTTTACCATTATTTTGTTAGCGTCCATTTTAATCTGAAAAGCGTACTTACCCAAAACAGCCATATCAGAAATTTTCTCAGTAATAAGCGGTTTTAATAATACTCTATACACTTCGGCCTTCATTCTTTTCTTTTCTATTTTTGTTTCTATTTTAACCTTCTCTATTTTTTTAGTGTCATTTTTCTTAGCTACCGAGGTTTTGGTTGTTTTTGTTTTTTTTGCCAATTCCAAAGTTTTCTCAGCTGCATTTTTCTGATTTTCTGCTTGTTTTTCCAATTTCTCTTCTTTTTGTTTTCTAAAAAATCTAGTTATTAATGACATAATATTTTAGCTCAATCTTTTTTCTAATTCCAATATGCTCTTTTTTTCTATAATTATATTCTTTGCAGTCATTGCATCCAAGATATTTAAATCCTTACCTGCAATATAATTTACATTCGGCACGTTGCGAATCGCAAGTTTTATATTCTTATCAACACCTGATATGACAATAGTCTTTCCTTTCAAATCTTTTTTAAGTTTGGTGAATAAGTTCTTGATTGAAGACATAAATTGTTTTGTCTTCGGCTCTTTTACTGCAAAAGCGTCAATTGCTACTATCTCGTTGTTTGCAAGTTTATCACTCAAAACCATTGCCAATGCTTTTTGTTTTGTTTTTTTATTTATTTTTAAGTTGAAATTTCTATCCTTTCTCGGACCAAAAGTAATACCTCCACCAACCCATATTGGTGATCTTGAAGATCCGTGTCTTGCTCGTCCTGTTCCTTTTTGTTTCCATGGTTTTTTACCACCGCCACGTACATCTCCTCTTGTTTTGGTATGAGCATAAACACTACGCTTGTTAGAAAGCATAGCAACGGTAACCTGATGAAGTGTATCGTCATTTGCCACAACATTAAAAACCTCGTCTTTCAAGTCTATCTCTTCTTTCTCGGTTCCGTCTAAATTGTATATCTTTACTTTTGCCATATTTAATTGCTTACGACTCAGAACTACATTTTATGGTTATGAGACGTAAGCTATTAGCTTACTTGCCTTGGATATATAACAATGAATTTCTTGCTCCCGGTACTGCTCCCTTTACTGCCAAAATGCTGTTTTCTTTATCAACTTCAATAATTTCCAAATTTTTTATTGTTGTTTGGTCTGTTCCCATATGACCACCCATTTTCATTCCTTTAAAAACCCTTGCTACACCTTTTGAACCGATTGAACCCGGCATTCTAAGCTGATCTTTATGTCCATGAGAAGCAGGTCCGCCATGAAAACCATGTCTTTTTACAACACCCTGAAACCCGCGTCCCTTTGATATACCAATAATATTTACTTTTTCACCTTCTTCAAATTGTTCAACTCCGAGATCCTGTCCTTTTTCTAATATTTTTACATCTTCCAACCTAAATTCATTTAGAGTGCCATGCATTTCCAATCCTTTTAAATGACCTTTTTCAGGTTTATTTAACTTTTTCTTAGGAAATGCTCCCAATTGGACAGCGTTATAACCATCTTTATCTTTAGTTTTGACTTGCGCTATCTGATTTTTAGGTGCAAAAATCAAAGTCACCGGGACTACAGCGCCATTATTTCTAAATCTCTGTGACATTTCCAATTTTTTTCCAATTATGAATTTCATAATTTTTTCTAAAATAAAAAGTCAAAAATCTATCTACAAAACCACGGTCTCAAAAATAGATTTTTGACCTTTTCTTAAAGTAGGTTTTATTCTAGATACCAATTAATATTAGAACGTTTTTAATGCCCTAATTCTTATTCGGACTCAACAAGGAGGTTTTCTAATTGCAAATTGCAATTTTTAGATCTTTCTCCTTGGACCCTAAATTGTAAAAGATTTTCTTTTTTCGCCCTTTTCTACTTATTTCTACATCTTTATTTCTACGTCTACACCGGCAGGCAAGTTCAAGTTCATTAATGCGTCAACTGTTTTATCCGTAGGATTAACAATATCCAGAAGCCGTTTATGGGTTCTCATTTCAAATTGCTCACGCGCATTTTTATGAACAAAGGTTGACCTGTTAACAGTATACTTTCTTTTTTCGGTCGGCAAAGGTATCGGACCGTGCACTGTGGCTCCGCTTCGTTCCGCACTATCAATTATCGTTTTGGCCGATTGATCAATTATTTTATGATCGTACGCCCTAATTTTAATGCGTATTCTGTTTTGCGTTTCTTCTTCTTTTTTTAAAACTGCTTTTGGCATAATCTAAATACAGAACGCTGGGACGAACAAAACGTCCGCCCCAGCGCAAAGATTTATTTTAATATTTTTGTTACTGCTCCGGCACCGACAGTGCGTCCGCCTTCGCGGATAGCGAATCTCTGTTTTTCTTCCAAAGCAACCGGGGTAATAAGTTTTACTGTTACTTCAACCTGATCTCCAGGCATTACCATCTCTGTTCCTTCCGGTAAGGTTATTTCGCCGGTTACATCAGTTGTTCTGATATAAAATTGTGGCTTGTATCCTTTGAAGAATGGTTTATGGCGTCCGCCTTCTTCCTTTGTCAATGCATAAATTTTAGCTTCAAATTCAGTATGAGGAGTTATAGTTCCTGGTTTAGCAATAACCTGTCCACGTTCAACTTCGTCTTTCTTTAAGCTTCGAAGCAAAAGACCTGCGTTATCACCTGCTCGTCCTTCGTCAAGTTGTTTATTAAACATTTCAATACCGGTTACTACTGTTTTCTGGGTATTGCGAAGACCAACAATTTCAACTTCTTCGTTAATCTTAATTATACCTCTATCAATTCTTCCAGTTACAACTGTTCCACGTCCTTCAATTGAGAAAACATCTTCAATCGGCATTAAAAATGGTTTTTCAATATCTCTTACAGGTTCTGGAATATAGTCGTCTAATGCTTTTACTAGATCTAAGATTGGTTTTGAAGTTGCTTCATCAGAAGGATTTTCAAGTGCTTTTAAAGCAGAACCTCTAATGATTGGGGTTTCATCACCAGGAAATTCGTATTTTTTCAATAAGTCCCTTACTTCTTCTTCAACTAAATCAATCAATTCTGGATCAGATACTTGGTCAACTTTATTCAAAAATACCACAATATAAGGCACACCTACTTGTCTGGCAAGCAATATATGTTCTCTTGTTTGAGGCATTGGGCCGTCAGCAGCAGATACAACCAAAATAGCTCCATCCATCTGAGCGGCTCCAGTAATCATATTTTTTACATAATCGGCGTGTCCCGGGCAATCGACGTGAGCATAATGTCTTTTATCTGATTCATACTCAACGTGAGCAGTAGCAATAGTAATACCGCGCTCTTTTTCTTCAGGAGCGGCATCAATTTGGTCTACTGATTTATCTTGGGCAATCATACCGTGAGCAGCTAAAACTTTTAAAATAGCCGCTGTAAGAGTGGTTTTCCCATGATCAACGTGGCCGATTGTGCCAACGTTTACGTGCGGTTTTGTTCTTTCAAATTTTCCTGCCATATTTTTAAAATTTTGAATTTGGAATTTTGAATTCAGAATATCTTTCTGCATTCATAATTCACCATTCTGTATTTGTTTAATTTTAGCAAATTATTAATTTTTGAAACTGAAATATATTATAGCACAAATAATTTATATTGACAAGGGTAATATTTTTAACTAATTTTAGCCAATTATTCCAATGGTTCTAAATAGTATCTTTCTTCTTCATTTAAAGTATTCTTTTCATTCTTATCTTGAATATCTTCTTTATTCTGTTTTTCTTGCTGTTCTTCACGCCATTTACTTATATCGTCATTAACCTTTCTCATTAATTCAGCATCGTCAAAACTATTTTCTTTTACTGTTTCTTCAAATGAAAAAGTATCTTCTTTTTTATCTTCGCATCTGCATACAGAAGCTTTGCTTTCTTCTAACGGAGCTATAACAAAGGCATCTCCAGTCGCCTCGTCAATAACAATCGCCTTCCCTTCTTCTTTTGCTATTTTTTTTATTTTTTTAAAAAGCTCACCCATACAATAATAAAATGGTCATTATCCAATGATCGATGATCAATGAATTGCCAATAGTCAATTATTAAATAAATTTTATTTAAAAAACTTACTTCTTTCTTCCTTCAATTATCTCTTCGGCAACATTTCTTGGAACTTCAGAATATTTAGCAAATTCCATTGAATAGCTCGCTCGTCCTTGCGTCATTGAACGCAATTCTGTCGCATATCCAAACAATTCTCCCAAAGGAATAATCGCATCAATAATCCTTGTACTGTCTTTCTCGCGCATTTCTTGTACTTGTCCGCGCTTTGAGTTGATATCTCCAATAACATCGCCCATAAATTGTTCAGGAGTAGTGACCTCAACTTTCATTGTTGGTTCCAATAGTATAAGCCCGGCTTTTTTTGCTGCAGCGGAAAACGCCATTGAACCAGCAATTTTAAATGCCATTTCCGATGAATCAACCTCATGGTAAGAACCATCATAAACACTTGCTTCAATATCAATGACCGGATATCCAGCTAAAATACCTTTATTTAGTGACTCTTTAATTCCTTTTTCAATGGCAGGAATATATTCTCTCGGAATAACTCCGCCCTTTACTTCGTCATTGAACTTAAAGCCCTGACCTTCTTCACGAGGGTTAACTCTAATCCAGCAATGTCCATACTGTCCTCGTCCACCGGATTGTTTAATATATTTACCCTCTGCCTCTGCTTCTCCTTTGATTGTTTCTTTATATGCAACCTGAGGTTTTCCAACATTTGCTTCCACTTTAAACTCTCTTTTCATTCTATCAACAATAATATCCAAATGAAGCTCGCCCATTCCAGCAATAATTGTCTGTGAAGTTTCTTCATTGGTATAAACACGAAATGTTGGGTCTTCTTCTGCCAGTTTCTGAAGGGCAACACCCATCTTTTCTTGGTCTACTTTTGTTTTTGGTTCAATAGCAACGGAAATAACCGGTTCTGGGAAAGTTATTGATTCTAAGATTATAGGACTATCTTCATCGCATAAAGTATTTCCAGTTGTTACATCTTTAAAACCAATCGCGGCAGCAATATCTCCGGCATAAACTTCGGTTATCTCTTCTCTATGATTTGCATACATTCGTACGATACGTCCAACTCTTTCTCTCTTTCCAGTTGAAGAATTATAAACATATGAGCCGGCTTTAAGTACGCCGGAATAAACGCGGAAAAAACAAAGACGTCCTACAAAAGGATCGGTTGCAATTTTAAATGCAAGAGCAGAAAAAGGTGCGTTATCTTCTGCTGGACGTTCTAACTCTTTTTCCGGATCTTTTATATCAATTCCCTTTACCGGAGGAACTTCTAGAGGAGATGGTAAATAGTCAACAACTGCGTCCAAAAGTAGCTGAACTCCTTTATTTTTTAGAGCAGTTCCACAAAATACAGGAATAATTTCAAAATTGATGACGGCTTTTCTAAGTGTTGACTTTAGATCTTCTAAGGGAATTTCTTCGCCTCCCAAATACTTATTCATTAAAGCTTCGTCCTGACTTGCGATTGCTTCTATAAGCTTTTCTCTATACTCACGCGCTTTATCTTTCATATCTTCAGGTATTTCTATTGTCTCCACATCTTGTCCTAATTCATCTTTATATATAACAGCGTTTTTCTCTAAAAGATTTACAATACCTTTTAAATCGCTTTCTATACCAATAGGAAGTTGCATTGCATATGCTTTTTTAGTAAGACGCTCATGGATTGAAGCCAGGTCGGCATAAAAATCAGCGCCCGTTCTATCAAGCTTATTTACAAAACAGATTCTTGGAACTTTATATTTATCTGCCTGATGCCAGACGGTTTCTGATTGAGGCTCTACACCGGCGACACCGTCAAAAACAACAACACCCCCATCTAAAACACGAAGGGAGCGTTGAACTTCTACGGTAAAATCAATGTGTCCCGGAGTATCAATGATATTTATACGATTATTTTTCCAAAAACAAGTTGTCGCGGCTGAAGTAATGGTGATACCTCTTTCGCGTTCTTGTTCCATCCAATCCATTTCTGCTTCGCCTTCATGAACTTCGCCAATTTTGTGCTTCTTTCCAGTATAAAACAAAATACGCTCGGTAATGGTTGTCTTACCTGCGTCAATATGGGCAATAATACCAATATTTCTTATTTTTTCTAAATTAAATTCTCGAGGCATAAAAATTTATTGTTTAACGGGCGAAATGAGCAAAAGCGCGATTTGCTTCTGCCATTCTCTGAACATCTTCTTTCTTTTTTATTGCTGTTCCTTCATTTTTTGCTGCAGCCATTAACTCTTCGGCTAGTTTTTCCGCCATTCTTCTTCCTTTTTTATCTCTGCTAGCACCCAAAATCCATCTTGAAGCAAGTGCAAATTTTCTATCTCCTTTTACAGGAAAAGGAATTTGATAATTGGCTCCGCCAACACGTTTGCTTCTAATTTCTAACTGAGGGCTTACATTTTTAATAGCAGTTTCAAAAACAACTAATGAATCTTCTTTTGTTTTTTCAGAAATTATATCCAATGCATCATAAAGGACAGCTTGCGCAACTGTTTTCTTGCCTCTTCCCATTAAATAATTAATAAATTTCGCAACTTGAAGATTGCTATACTTTACATCTGGTTTAATTTTTCTTTTTGGTGCTTTTTTCTTACCACGCATAATAATTTACGATTTAGGTTTTTTAACGCCATAAAGAGAACGGCTATTTTTTCTTCCTTCTACACCCTGAGCATCATATATGCCTCGTACAATATGATATCTTACACCTGGAAGATCTTTTACTTTTCCGCCCCTTATCATGACAATTGAGTGTTCTTGTAGGTTATGCCCAATTCCAGGAATATAAGCTGTTACTTCCTGACCGTTTGAAAGACGAACTCTTGCGATTTTACGTAAAGCTGAATTAGGTTTTTTTGGAGTTATAGTTGTAACCTTAACACAAACTCCACGCTTAAAAGGGCTTCCTTTTGAAATCTCTGTTTTTTTGCGTCTCAAAGTATTATTAACAAATTGCATTGCTGGCGATTTACTTTTCTTTTTTGCGCTTTGTCTTCCTTTTTTTATCAGTTGATTTACTGTTGGCATATTTAAAAAATAAAAATCTTATTTTAAGTTAATATTGTAAAATAATTTTACCATATCCGTCAATAAACGTCAAGTATCTAAAAAAACTTATAGACAAACTGTATAATTCCACTAAAAATTACTGAAAAAATACCTATATTAAAAATATTATCAATCAAGATAAGACCTATCAAAATTATAGGACCTTGGCTACTAAGATGCGCTTTTAATTCTTCATATTTTGGCTTGTCTAAAAGCGTAAAAAGTAGTCTTGAGCCGTCTAAGGGCGGAATCGGTATAAGATTAAAAACCAGCAATATTGTATTTATAATAATAAGCAGGTTAATAAATTGAAGAAGAAGATTGCCAGCGCTAAGAACCGTAAAAATGCTTAAAAATTTTAATGCAGCTCCAAAAACCGCTATATTTATCAAATTCGCCAAAGGACCAGCAAGAGCCACAAGCGTCATCCCCCACTTTTTATATTTTAAATTATATGGATTGGTTATTACCGGTTTTCCCCAGCCAAACCCAACAAGCATCAGCATAAAAAAACCCAACCAGTCAATATGGGCCAAAGGATTTAACGTAAGTCGGCCCATATCCTTTGCCGTATTATCTCCCAATCTAAAACTGGCATAAGCATGGGCAAACTCATGTGTGGAAAGAGCTATCAATATCGCTCCTATCCAAGCAATAAAAAATAATGGATTGTCGGATAATAATGAAATAGGCATAACTTCCTATTATTATATACGCTTTCCTAAAAAAATCAAGAAAAACCCGCATCTTGTTTGATGCGGGGAATGTTAAAAGCCGGGTTCTAATGAACCAACAGCTTGAAAAGCCAGAGGCGGAATCCGGGGATGTAGCGGCCGGACTCAACCAACGAACTGCGATAAGCGCCATTTAGAATTTCTTCTTGTTCTGTTTTTACTGGTGGATTGGCTTTTAAATGAATAATGAGCTTTGGCTCAATCACAAGGAGATAGACAACTGTCAAACCATAGACACCAATCATTACAAAACTCGCGTAAGGCGCGTAGCTGAAGATTAGAAAAACAAGGGCGGTTTGCAGTGAGTAGAGCGGAATAACTTTCCAAAAACCGACTCTGTTGTCTTTAGCGACAAAAATGGCGAGAGTGACGGAGAAGACGGGGAAAGCGGCGAAGGCGGCGAGAGTGGCGGCGAAGGCGGTGGTGTCGAGGGTGATGAAGACGGTTGCGAAGGCGGTGGCGGCGAAGGCGGCGAGAGTGGCGGCGAGAGTGGCGAAGGCGACGACGAGAATACTACTCTCTAATTTTCCGATAATCATATAAGTGATAACATACGCAATATATGAAATAATCATTACAACCGCGTTCCAAAACAAGGTTTTTCTTTTATTGCTCATATTTTTTAGCATTTCAATCCTCCTTTTGGATTTGTCAAACAACTTATGTAAATGTTACCATAATTTTTGCTTTTTGTCAAGTCCTTGACTTATTTAGTAATGCCTGTTATATTAGTAATTAGTAATCAGTAATTAGTAAATTATTATGTCCAAAAGATGCGATATCTGCGGACGCGGAAGCAAAAAAGCCGCATCTCGCAGCCACTCAAACATAAAGACCTTGCGCAGGCAAAATATCAACCTTCAATCAAAAACCATTGATGGAAAAAAGAAAAAAGTTTGCGCAAAATGCATAAAGACAGCAAAAAAAAAGTAACCGGTAAGCGGTAGTTATTTATATTATAAAACTCCGGGCATACGCTCGGAGTTTTAGATTGATGTTGCAATAATTGCAAATGAAATAATCTTTGCTAAACGTCTTAACTTATCTATACTTATGAACCAATCTTTATAAATCTCCAGTTGGATGGCGCTACTCCTCGGCTCCTTATTTTTTATCCATTTTACTAAAGTAAAATCTTTGCTCGCGCAAAATTTTTCACCATCCCGAGATTCTCCATCCGGAATATAAATATACATATTGCGCCTATCAAACGGCTCGGTACCCCACAGAACCCAGTTGGCAAGTCGTCTGCCAAATTCCAAATCAATATTTCCGCAAACCGTTTGCCTGTGATTAGTCCCAAGCATAATATCAAAATTTCCAATTACTGGTTGATGTTGAAATGCATGCAAGTCAAAAAGTATGCACTTTCCCCATTTTTCAAGGCATTCCTTCACGCACTTCAAAACTTTTTCATAATAATTAAGTATTATATACCTGCGCAATCGACGTCTTTCTACATTCTGCACAATAAGATATGGCCTAAAACCAAATTTTTCTTTCATACAATCGCGGATATCGGCGCCTAAAAAAAGCGTCCCTTCGTCATTTTGCCGTTCTGGCCGCCTTATTGGCAAATCAACTGTTATTAATCTACCCAAACTCCCATCATGTGGTACGGTAATTACAATCGGAATATTACCTTCAAAAACGTTTACAAATTTTATCTGCATCTTCTCCTCCTTATAAAACGAGCATTATAATATCTAACCATAAAAAAACCGCCTTGTCAATCAAGCGGATTTTTTTAATTCTAATATTTCTTTAATCCTTTCTATTGTCTTATCTATTTTCCCCGGTTCATTTTTAATTATATAGTCAAATAAGCGCGCCTTATTTATTTCTCTTTTTGCGAGCTTTGTGCGCGTCCCGAAATCTTTGGGCAAAATTTTACCACGTTTCCTAATCCGTTCTGACAGCTCTCTCAACTCTGCCATTAAAAAAATGCTAATTGCCCTCGGAATTTCTTTTTTTATTTTTTCCGCGCCTTGAATATCTAAAACCATCAGAACAAATCTATTTTTTTTGCAAAGCTTCTTTATATCCTTTAAGCTGTTCCCATAAAAATTTTCATAAACCTTTGCGTGCTCAAAAAATTCTCCTCTATCAAGCATTATCTTAAAAATTTTTTCGCTTATAAAATTATAATCTCTGCCATCACGCTCACTGTCTCTCCTCTTACGGGTAGTGTAGGTTACGACCCGCTTAATACTTTTATTTTTTTTCAATAATTCTAAAGCTATTGTTGTTTTTCCAACGCCTGATGGTCCGGTTATTACAATTAAATTTTTTGGATTAAATTCCATAGAATTATTTTAATTTTTTTAAACAATTTTTCAATTCAACCGGCAATTTGCTTTCATACTCTACTCGTTCGCCTTTTAAGTTTTTAAATCCAATAATATGTGAATGTAGAAAAATTCTACCCAGTTCGCAAGGAGTTTTTATTTTTTGTTTTCGCAGATGATAGATATTGTCTCCGACAATTGGATGATTGTATGCCAACATATGAGCGCGAATTTGATGCGTTCTGCCAGTTAAAATCTGCACACATAAATATGTATAATTTTTGTAATGATTCAAAACATCAAAATGAGTAGTAGCTTCTTTTCCTTCACTCTCTTCCGGTCTCGCGGCCATCTTGCCTTCTTTGGCTCTCGCAATTACAAATTTAATGTCATCTTCATCTTTTTGTATTTCACCATAGACCAGTGCCAAATAATTTTTTTTAACTTTACGCTCTTTGAATTGTTTTTTTATATGCTTAAAAAATATTTTCGTTCTTGCTACCAACAAAACTCCACTCACATCTCTATCTAAACGATGAACGATCCCCCAGCGATACTCGTCTCCCACGCCTTCTATCTCCGGATAATCCTTTAGAAGAGCATCTGCCAAACCATTTTCTCCACCTGTTTGATGTGTCAGCATTCCTGCCGGTTTTTCAACTATCAAATAATTTTTATCTTCATGCAGTAAATTATATTTCCGCTGTGTTTTATTTTTTTTATTATTTATTTTCTTACTTTCTTGTTTTATTGAAACCTTGTTATTTTCTTTCAAAAATTCATGCACTTTTGCCCGCTTATTATCTACCAAAACCAAACCAGCTCTAATTTGTTTTTGCCAGTAATTTCTTGAATGCCTGGGTATTTTTTCTATCAAAAATTTATCCAATCGTTTGTCCTTGTCTTCTTTTTTAACTTTTATTATTGACATATATAAAATTGTATGCTATTTTTTAAAAAGGAGAAGAAAAATGGTTCATAAAAATTTTGCTTCATCCGAACACCTTAATGATAGTTATGCGCTTCAACCCACTCCTTCAGCTCTTGCAATCAAAATATTTTTTGGACTTTTACAATATGGCTTCGACAAGTTTTGGCAATTTAATGAAAAACATGAAATTGCAACAAAATATCTTGACTTTTGCGACCATTTCCTAAAATAGTCAAAATCACCCCGCTTATTTAACGGGGTATTTTTTTTTCACAAACTTTTTTGCTTCTGTTATATTTTTGATTCTACCGCTTAGTTGTTCCTCGCGAAGAGATTTCAAAATTTCACCTATTTTTGGTCCGGGTTTTAAATGCTCTATTTTCATTATCTCATTACCATCCAAAAAAGATTTTGGCAACTGTGGTTCTCTTTCTGGCTTCATTGCTTTTATAATTTTCATTGCTTTCTTAAATCGCGTTAGATCCGGTGCTTTTCCCGCAGGACGTGTAGCGCTAGCATCTGCCAAAAATAACTGCATATGAGCCATACCACTGAATCTATCATTAAATAAATACTTTTCTATCGTCGTTTTTTTCATCTTTTCCGGCGCGCTATGCATAAAGAGTAAATGATTTTTTATGAGCCATTCCACCTCTTCTCCATCAATACCAACGTCAGGTGGCGATGTAAGCTTTAGTCGGTCTATAATTTTCTTAGCAATTTCTGCGCCTTTTTTATCATGATTATAAAAAACGATTTTATTGCCCATTTTCTTTTTCGTAACAGGTTTTGCCACATCATGAAAAAGAATTGCAACTTTTGTTGTAAGTTGAGGCGGTTCTTTAAAATAACTCTTGAATAATTTTGAATCCAAATTTTTTAAAGCTAAAAGGGTATGGGTCAATACATCGCCTTCGCTATGGAACTCTTTTGGCTGGCTACACCCTTTCATTTTTAAAACCTCGGGCATCAAAAACTTCAATGCTCCGCATTTCATATACATATTAATCGTCTCTATCGGATTGGCATTAAAACTTTTTAAAAATTCTCCCGCAATAACCTCATACGGAACTTTACGCTCTCCCTTTACTTTATCGTTAATATGCCCAATATTATTTTTAACTGCTTCCAATGTCTTTTTATCAATTATAAATCCGAGCTGAATTGCGAAACGTATTGCACGAAGCATCCTGGAATAATCTTCACGAAACCTTTCTTTTGGGTCGCCAACTGCACGAATAATTTTTTTCTTCAAATCATAAAATCCATTAAAAGGATCTTCCAGTTTTTTATCCAAGATGTTCCAAGCTATTGAGTTAACTGTAAAATCTCTACGTGATAAATCCTCATTTACCGGCAAATTAGGGTCTGATTTAATTTTAAAATCTTTATATCTACCGGTACCATATGCAAAATCCTTGCGCGGAATAGCAATATCAATTTCATTTGATGATTTATCTTTACGAAATTTCAACACACTGAAACGTTCGCCGACAAGATTGACTTTTCCTATTTTTTTGAGCTCACGCTCCAAATTCTTAACCTTAACCTTTCGCACCAATAAGTCTATATCTTTAATCTGCCTACCTATTAATATATCTCTTACGCTTCCGCCAACTAAATAAAATTCCGCTTTACCAAATTTTTTCTGCAATTTATGTGTTAAATCAAAAATACCCTGCTCTTTGAGGGTTTTATCAAATTTATTTATAATCTTTTTATCTAACTTCATATATTATTATGATAGCAATATATATCCTTAATTTCAATATAGGATTATATCCACCCGCTACATTATTTTCTAAAACCGTCGGTATATAAAAGCCCTTGGGATCGCCCAAGGGTTTTAAAATTTCGGCAAAGCGTATGAATGCCAATTAATGGCATAACAAATAAAAAACAAAACTAACGCGAGAAAAAGAAAAAAAGCAATACACAAAATAATTTTTTTTAAAGAGTCCGACATTGACATGTAGTAACGTCCAAAAAAAAGTTTTCTTTTTTTGCCAAACATTTTTTCCTCCTATGTTAATATTATAAAATTTTTGTATCAATGTCAAAATATTGACCTAAAAATAAAAATTTGGTTTACTATATAATATTATAACTAAAAACTTAATAAAAAATTCTATGTTTGATAAACTCAAGGGGTTAAAAAATATGCAGGAACAAGCAAAAAAAATGCAATCCGAACTTTCCTCGCAAAGAACAACCGCAAGCGAAGGTGGAGTCGTCCTCACTTTGGATGGCAATATGGAACTCCACGATATCCGGATAAACGAATCGCTACTTACTCCGGAGAAAAAAAATAATTTGGAAACACTTATCAAGATCGCCCACAGAAAAGCAACAAAACAGGCGCAAAAACAAATGGCAAAAAAAATGCGCGAATCGGGCGGTCTTGGCAATCTGGGAATTCCCGGGTTTTAGCCGTAAATTAAAAAATGCTCTGCGTACACAGAGCATTTTACTTTTTCTCCAATTTTTTATGCCAATAAATTGCAATTATCTTTCTTCTTTTTTTTGAATTGCCATATGCTTGCCAGTAGCGATATGCCGGCGTCCGTCTCAAAGAGCTTGTGCTGATTGTCCAACCGCCACCGATATAAAATCCGATATGTCCATGCCATCCTTCGGAATGACTAAAATATATCTTATCCCAAACGATTACCGCGCCTTTGCGTGGTTTCGAAATTTTCTTCCAACCGCATCGTTCCATTTCTTCCGTCAAACCATCTACTGACGTTCGCCATTCTTTTATTAAATCAAACTGGCGCAAAATCGTACTTACAAAATACGCGCAAGATAAATTTCCGTTCTGTAAAGCATCTTCGCCTTTCCCTTTGATTATATAAAATAAATTTCTAAATACCCTGCTTCCAACACTATTCTTAATCATTTTGAGATATGAAGGAAAAAGATCTAATTTATAAAGGAGCGTATCTTCTGTTGCCACTTTCTTCTTCTCCTCTGCGTTTACAAGCAATGGCAAACAAAAAATCAATAATACTACTGACATATTTTTCATTGCATCCTCCATTCATAGTTAATAGCATAAATTTAAAAAACAGTCAAGGGTTGATCATTCTTGCAATAATCTAAACTGAACGCACCACCCAATTAGAAAAATATGGTCAAAACCATTAAAGTGGTGGATATGTCAAATAATTTAAAATTTTACGATTGGCAGAAGCTGGAATACTGGCTTAGAACAAAA
>Ga0210057_1002680_pt1 | contig 25261 bp, 28 predicted proteins | sample CryGeyCG2114_010_2_FD_183968 | JGI IMG/M metagenome (GOLD analysis project Ga0210057, IMG submission 183968) | Groundwater microbial communities from aquifer - Crystal Geyser CG10_big_fil_rev_8/21/14_0.10 (SPAdes) (version 2) | ecosystem: Environmental > Aquatic > Deep subsurface > Groundwater ...
TTTAACAAAAAAAGAAAGACAAATAAAATTTAATAAAAAAATTAAAAAGGTAGGTACTCTATTTTTGGTAGTTCAAGACGAAAAAGATGTCGTTGGTTTTTTTATTGGAAACATAGACAAATTAAGCATAAATGGTTTTAAGTTTAAAGAATCAAAAGTAGGATATTTGGAAAATGTTTTTATTACCAAAAAATACAGGAATAAAGGATATTTTTCCGAGTTTATGAAAATTTTTTACACTTATTTAAAAAAGAATAAAGTAAAATATTGCACTTTGCATGTGGATATAAACAATAAAAAAGCAATTGAATCTTATAAAAGATGGAATTTCTTTATCCAAGAATATAAAATAGTTGGAAGAGTGAAATGATTATTTTGCCAAAAAACAATCTAGCTAAACAGGAAATTCTCCAAAAAATAGCAAATAAATTTGAAAGAATCAAAAACAACATTAAACATCTAATGAATTTAATAGAGACGAAGGAATTTATGGATTCATTTAAAGAGGTATTTATAGAGAAGCAATTCAATATAGATTTAAATGAAATAAAAAAACTAAAAAGATTGATATAAGATGAAGCCAGCAATAAAATTAATAATTTCTTTTTACTTATTCATAGCCTCTATAGAATTAATTAAAAATGCATCTTTCTCTTTGGCGGAGCATTTGAACATAATTTTATCTTCATTAATTCAAAACAACCCCTTCAAGGCAGTTAGTTTGGGCTGGTTAATAACAGGGGTAGCACAATCCAGTGGAATAACTTCTTTCGTAACTGCCACTTTTGCAGGAAATAATATTCTGCCAATAACAACAGCATTATTTGTAATAATGGGGACGGGAATAGGTGCTACAGTAACAGCTTTGATAATCTCGTTATTAAGCAGGGGAAAAAAGAAAAGAGATTTCAGGCATGGTTTTGAAATAGCTTCAGTAGCAGTTATATATAATCTTTTGTTGGTAATTATCTTATTTTTATTGGAATATTTCTTTAAGATATTCACAAAATTAACAGTTTATCTCTCAATTTCAATAAAATCGACACAGTTAACAATGCCCATCCCTAATTTGGTGAATATAATCACTTATCCGATAACATCCCTTTTAAATTTGATACCTTCAGAAATAATAGTCTTGATTTTAAGTTTATTTATTTTGGCATTTAGCCTAAAATATTTCTCGCAGTCTATTCTGGAATTATTTGGAGAGGATAAAACAAAGGAGTTTATTAATAAATATTTTAAAAATAAATACAAGGCATTTCTAATAGGTTTATTATTAACATCTTTATTTTTTAGTTCTGCAATAACAATAGGATTGATGGTTCCTCTGGCAGTAACTAGATTGATTAATCTAAAAAAGGCAATACCTTTCCTGCTTGGGGCAGAAGTAGGAACCTTCACAGATACTTTATTGGCATCTTTGATAACAGGGAATTCAATCACAATATCATTGGCAATATTATACTTGATTTTCAACCTAATAGGAGCATTGATGTTCCTGCCTTCAACAGATATTTTGTATAGAATGGGGAAGTATTTCTCTAAGAGACTAATAAAAATAAACAGAACAAAAGCAATAATTTACTTCCTAATTTTCTTGTTAGTGCCATTATTGATTATTCTAATATAGAAATCTTTAAAAGTTCTCTAATTCCTTTAAGAAGTATCTAAAAAGGGATGATAAAAGATGCAGTTTCTTACTGCCGAGATCGCATAACTTGGTATTGCACTAGCCCGCTAAGCTAGACCCTTTTGGGTATCTGGGTTCAAATCCCAGTCTCGGCGTTCTACAACAAGTAGTGATTCATGGATTCTTTCAACAATTATACTCAACCACAATAAAATATTTAAAATTAAAGACTATATTAAAAATATGATTTATATTCATCAGCTGAAGGATTTAAACATAAAAACAGCAAACATAGAAAGTGTCCCTATAATCAGGAAGTTAAAAGAAAGAGATATATCCTCATTAACAGAAGAGCAAATTTTAGGCATGTTAGGCAGTTATTTTATCAGCCAAAAAGAGATTGATTTGATGATTAATTCCTCAAAAATTATTCCGCAAACAATAGAAAGAATAAAGAGGATTGCACAAAAGAACAACCCTATCTATGAATCCATTAATTTGCATAGGGGGATTGCATCCCTTGAGGAAGTTAATCAGCCTTTAATTAATAATATAACCTATGCCAGGGATGTCCTTTCCTGGTATGATGCATTAATAAAAGAGATGAGCCAGTCATTAAATAATTTGAGTATATTAGGTGGTATGGACCATGCAAAAACAAAGGAAGAAAAGTTAGAATTAAACAGAAAGTTTAATGTGATTTTTCAAAGAATGCTCAGGAATGATAATTTTGCATTCAATGCAGATGATATAGTAAATGAGGGGAAAGTAGCAAGAATGAAGGACATGCACAGTTCCCTTTTGAGTGGATTTTTCTTCCACGTGACTGTGAAGGAGCATCTTGATAAAGTGGACTTTGAAACCATCAAAAAAAGAATACCTGAATTGGATCTCAGTTATGCTAATGATATAACTAAAGAGGTTTTTGATATTAAGCAGGGAATAGAAAAAGCATATGAACTGAATATGAATATGATTAATATTACGGTAATTCTATTTTCATATATTAAATGGCTAACTAAATAATTAAATATTGGTTTATTTTAGCTGGAACTTATTATCTTAAAGACATTTAGTTAATTATAATATCCACGAGTTTGCCTACCTGTTCTTCATTAGAAACTTTTGGCATGAATGGATTTTCATAAGCCATTCTAATCATCTTTCTTTCTTTCAAACCTAGCCAATATCTAGAAAGGCTCCTTCTGTTATCACTTCTTCTATCCTCTCCGCTTTTTTCATGTACGCTTGCAATCTTGAAAACTTCTTCAACATTCCCCCTCATTGAATATAAAATGCTTGCAAAATCTTCATAAAAAGAATCTTTGCCTCTTAAAATCTTATGAGTAGGAAGGGGGTGAAATCCAGGGTTATTATTTATTCCTCTAATATAATATTCCATTTTTGCTTATTTTAATAATATCTTAATACTGATAAATCTTTCTAAAAAACTAAATCTTTAAATATAATTTAATCTTATTGTATTTGATGGATATTCCTAAAAAATGCCCTATCTGCAGGGAGTGGTACGAAGGTGATAAATGCCCTAATTGCGAGTTTGAAGAGGAGCTGGAATAATCCGATAATTTTATAACCCAAAAATTAATTTTGTTTCTATGAAAAAAAGAGAAGAGATTGATTTCAAATACAATTTTAGAACATACTGGAGCTTCTTAATTAAACATAGGCTTACAGCAATAATAATTCTATTAATTGTTTTAGCTTATGAAGTCACTTATACTATAGATAAATTCCTATTTAAAACAGTAATTGATAAGGGTACTGAATATATAAATAATACATTAGATATAGATTCGTTTGTAAGAATTTTAATAGTCATAGTAATAATTTACATTTCAATTTTAGTATCAAGAATAATCTTCAATTTTCTAAAACTGCATTTAATAAATAGATTGGAAATGAACATGATTACAAACTTGAAGCGTAAATATTTCAACCATATCATCCATTTATCCCAAAGTTTTCATACCTCGCACAAAACAGGATCTTTAATTTCAAGGCTGATAAGGGGCGGGCATGCTATTGAACGTATGACGGACGTAATTATTTTCAATACTGCTCCTTTGGTATTTCAGTTAATTATTGTAACAGCATCATTATTGTATTTTGACGCCGCATCGGCAACAGTGGTGTTCTTGACAATCATAACTTTCATAGGGTATAGTTTGATTATCCAGAATAAGCAAAAAGAATCAAATTTAACAAGAAATAAGGAAGAGGATGTAGAAAAGGGGTACATAAGCGATGTCATGACCAATATTGATTCCATAAAATATTTTGGAAAGGAAGACATAATAAAAGATAGATTTAAGAATTTAAGTGAAAAGACCAGGACAGCATTTATTAGATTCTGGGATTATTTCAGGTGGCTGGCTGCAGGAGAAGTGATAATACTCGGCATTGGAATATTTTTTCTGATTTACTTCCCATTATTAAGATTTTTAGATGGAAATTTAACAATAGGGACTTTGGTATTCATTTACACAGTATTTGGAAACTTAATGGGTCCATTATTTGGTTTTGTTCATGGAATAAGGGCTTACTATACTGCCATGTCAGATTTTCAGGATTTATTTCAATATGGAAAAATTGAGAATGATATCAAAGATATTCATGGGGCAGGAGATTTGGAAATAAGAAAGGGGGAAATAGAATTCAGGAATGTTTGGTTTAAATATAAAACAAGATGGATATTTAAAGAATTTAATTTAAAAATAAATAAAAATCAAAAAATAGCTTTAGTGGGGCATTCAGGATGCGGTAAATCTACCTTGGTTAAAATACTTTATAGGTTGTATAATTTAGACGGGGGAGGGATATTGATAGATAATAGGAATATTAACCAGTTTAAGCAGGAATCATTAAGGTCTGAATTGAGCATTGTTCCGCAGGAATGTGTTTTATTTGATGATACCATTTATAATAATATAGCATTCTCAAAGCCCGGGGTTTCTAAAAAAGAGGTTATGCAAGCCATGAAATTTGCGCAGTTGGATAAAATAATCAAAGATTTCCCAGATAAAGAAAAAACAATAGTTGGTGAGAGGGGGGTTAAATTATCAGGTGGGGAAAAGCAGAGGGTTTCAATAGCAAGAGCTATTTTAGCAGATAAAAAGGTATTGGTTCTGGATGAAGCAACTTCTTCATTGGATTCTGAAACAGAGTATGAAATCCAGAAAGATATGCAAAAATTAATGGAAAACAGGACTTCAATCATAATAGCTCACAGGCTATCCACCATCATGCATGCGGATAAGATAATTGTTATGAAAAAAGGTAAAATAATGCAGGTTGGCACTCATAATGAATTAATAAATCAAGAAGGGGAATACAAAAAATTATGGAATCTTCAGAAAGGTGGATATATCAAATAACCTATTTTTTTACCATAATTTCAATTACATCCCTGTTTTTCAAAATATGCTCTTTCCCAACAGGTTTTTTGGTTTTTACATCTACAGCCTTGATGAAATTATCGCCTATGTCTGTATGCAGTCTATAAGCAAATTCCAAAGCAGTGGTTCCAGCAGGCATTAAAAAGCAATCAGGAATGATATTCCCCTCGCTATCCATTAACTTATTCACGCCTCCGGGAAACACAGCTATATAATTAAGCAGGTCAAAGACAGCATAATTTAACACATCCTGAACTCCAGTAGTCTTGAATTTCTTCAAGATATTTTCTTTAACAAAATCCAATCCATTTTTCTGCTTGTCATTTAATTTTCCTATGATATTAAAATCAGAATCACCGGGAGCATATTCAATTAATTTGTGTTTGGCAGCTTCTCTTAAGGCCAATTCAGATTCAGCAGAGCAGGGAACAATTTTGTAATCCTTAAACTTCTTTTGAACCCTATCCAAATTGTATAAAGCGCCTTCAACATCAATTTTATTTGCGATAATAATCATTGGTTTTGTTTTTTTCCTTAATCTAGATGCAAGTTCTTTCAGGTCATCCTCGCTCCATTCAACAGGATGGTGGAGTAATTTTAATTCTTTAATAATCTCCTGAACATCATCTTCAGTAACTTTCAAACCAGATAGTTGTTTAGCTAAAGCTTTTTTTATATCTAAGTTCTCTTGTTTAACTGTTCTTGCAAATTTCTCCCATCCTTTTTTCAAGATTTGATAATACCACATATCAATTTCATTTTCAATCATTTCAATATCTTTTATAGGATCATAAGTCAAAGGTTTAACAAATTCTCCTTTTTCATTTGTACTTCCTGAAATATCAATTACATGAATAAAAGCATCAGCTTGTCTTAAATCATCTAAAAAGCGATTTCCCATTCCTTTACCTTGATGGCTACCATGTATAAGTCCGGGAACATCCATTAATTTTATAGGTAAAAATCTATTTCCCTTTATACAAAATCCTTCTTTAGGATTGCATTGTACTCCAAATTCTGTATCTACACATTTAATCTTAACATATGCTACACCTTCTGAACTTTTTATTGTTGTGAAAGGTCTACTATTTATTTCAATTTCTGCTAAAGTGGCTGCCTTAAAAAAAGTGCTTTTGCCTACCGATGGTTTTCCTGTTAATCCAATTAGCATTTTTGGTATACCGCTATCGTAAAGTTTATATATCTTCAAAATATTTAAAATTTATGGAATCTATACATATAGATAAATTCCCATTAAATACTTCTATTATTGTAAAAAAAGAGTTTTTAACAAACTTAATAAAACTATTGAAAAAAGAAAAAATTCACTATAAAGAATTATACAACAAATTCCCAAATAAAACAAAAATAAAATTTAACTCATTTAAAGATAATTTAAAAATTTCTTATAAAAATTATAGAAGATTAGATATTTTAATGTACATTTGTAATAAGGTAGGAGTATCATTCAAAAGATTAGAAAGAAAGATAATCTCTTATAAAACAAAAAGAGGAACAATTATAATAAAAAATCCAAAATTACCAATAAAAACCTCACCAATTTTTTATATGTTATATGGCCATATAATGGCAGATGGACATTTTGCTAAAAATAAAGGGATTAGATCTGGATATGTTATTTATACCCAATACAATAAAAATTTAAGATTATCATTTTTAGATAAAGTAAATTATGTTTTTGGAGAATTAAAATTTCAAAAAGAATATTTTCAAACTTCAAAAAAAATATGTTTGCCAGAAGTAATTTCCCTAATTTTATCAAAACATCTAAATTACACTGAAAGAGATTTCTTAACAGAAAACGCAAGATTTCCAGATTATTTTTTTAAATTAAATAAAAAATCACAGTTGGCAATATTAATATCATTTATTATGGACGAAGGAAATATAGATTCAGGTCAAATTATAATAAGATTGATTAACAAACCCCTCTTATTAAATTTAAAAAGAATCTGTGATAACTTAAAATACCCTTCAAAAATAACAAATGGAAAAAATAAAATGTATAATCTATATATTTTAAAAGAAGGTCTTAAAAAATTTTGGAGAGATTATAATATATTAAATAAAAATTATCCTTTCTTAACTATGAACTATAAAGAAAAAGAGATTGAAAATTATATTAAAAGAAATAGAAAAATTTGGGTAAGTTCTGGAAAAAATGTTACAAAAAACAAAATTATATCACTCTTAGAAAAAGGTCCATTAAAAGTTAAGGACATATCTTATTTCCTACAATTATCCAGACAAGGAATAAAATACAATTTAAATAATTTACTAAAAGAAAAGATTATTAGTAGGAAGGTATTAGGAAAAGGATTTCAATATATCTTAATTAAAAATATTAAATTAAATGAAGGAAGAAAAGGTATAAGTAGAAAAAAAGATTTTTCTAAAAATAAAATATTAAACATTTTAAAGAAAGATAGTTTAAGTGCAAAAAGTATTTCAAAAATAATTAAAATAGATAAAAATACAACAAGAAATTTACTTTATGATTTAGAAAATAAAAATAAAATTCAAAGAGCAGGTAAAAGAAAGGTAGATAAACACCATTATGAATTACTTTGGAAAATAACTAAAAGATAACAAAAACTTTATAAACAGAATAAAAATAAAAAATATAGCGACGAGGTGATATATTTGAAGATAAAATGCCCGCAGTGCGGCAATGAAATTAAATCAGCAATACAGCAGAAGATTCTTTCTGAGAATTGTGAGGTAAAAACCCATTTCAGTATTATAGAAATAACTTGCTCTAATTGCCATAAAAAAACATTGATTAACTTATCTCCAACATCTGTAGCGGTTTTCAATGAAAATATAAAATTGGTTATGTTTTCTTAATTAATATCCAAATCAAGATTCCCATACCTACGCAGTTAAAAGCATCAGCTAAATTGAATACAGGCCAGAATCTCACGTCTATAAAATCTCTTACATACCCCAAGGCTATTCTGTCTATTAGATTACCCATGGTTCCGGATAAAAGCAGGCTTAATGGCAATTCATATTTCTTGTAATATTTAATGCAGAGAATAATTACCATGAAACCAATTAGTATAAACAGCCAGGAATAGCCTTGTAAGATGCCGAAAGCAGCGCCATAGTTAGTGACATTGCCAAAAAGATATTTGGTTATCTGGTCAAGTGCAAGAAGAACAACAATCAACCATATCATAGAAAGTTTTAAAAGTTTCAACATTTAAATAAGTTGTTGTCAAAGAGGTGAATATGGCTAAATCTAAAGAAGAGATACTTGGGAAATCAATAAGGGAGTACAATATAGAAATTGAAGACCCAAGCGGGGGCATAGAAAAATTCTATTTCTGGACATTGGAATTTATCAAAAGCTCTGCACCCTCGGGATTGGATTATGATAAAGTCTACAAAATAAAGGATGTTTATTCCGCTTCTGAAACTTCCAGCTATTTCGGCGCTATGGAGCAAAGAAAGGGAGCACAGCAGGAGAAAGCAGCGCAATATTTGGGGACCATAGGTGGGATGATGAAAAACCTGTTCCAGATGATCAGGGAATTAAGGATGATTGATGAAAGAAGGCAGTATTATATAGATTCTGAAAAGGGAGATGAATCTGCGGAAACAGCTTTAAAATCCATTTGGGTGGACATGGTTGAAGGGGGGATAAATAACCCAAATTCAGTTACAGCTCTGTCCTTAAAAGTTGGTTTCATAATTTTGCCTGATTTGTTTTATAGTGTCCATCCAAAAAAATCATCAGATGTGGATTCAGCCATGAATGAATTGGAAAAAAAGGGCATCAACAGAAAGGTCAGGGAGATATTATCCAGGAAATTAAAGCAGTATTTACTTTGGAAGGAAAAGACAAACATTGAATTAAAGCAAAGAAAAAATTTCTTGTTAAAATATTTAAGGCAGCATTACAACACCATAAAGCTTTACATGAACTGGGTAAGGCCTTATCTAAAAAATATAAGAAGGCTGCAGATGGCGGATATGACAGACAGGCCTGAAGTGGTTGGTGCTTTTGAAACATCTGTCATTGAATTGGAGATTCTCGGTGAAAATTCAAGAGGGGGTAAATTTTACCATCCCTGTATTCTAGCAAGTTTTGATTATGTGGCTATACCGCAGATGGCTTATCAGAATGAATATCAAAGAGGAGCTATTCACACAGGTAAAACGATTATAAAATTGGAGGCATATGCTCTGACAGAAAAGCAGATAAATAATTATCAAAAAAAGCAGGAGGAGGAAGACATGGAATTGCTAAGTACTTTAACTTCTGCAATGGACGCTTTAAAAGATGATTTGCACAGGTACTTGGAAGAAAGCGGGGAAGTCATGAAAAAAGAGGAGGAGAAAAAAGAGAGAAGAAATATTTTCAGGGAATTTACCTCTCCTTTTACAAATATAGCAAAGGGATTTAAGGAGATATTTGGTAAAAAAGAAAAACCGGATGTAGAGAAGAATTTTAATACAGAAAAGGATAAAGAAAGGGTGGAAAATGCAGTAAAAAGCAATATTTATATTTTGTATGATGTTTTCAAAAAAGCCCACAAGATGGTAACATGGTAGATTGGGATGAAATAAAAAAAGAATTAAAAAAATTAATGCCTGAAAGGGCATTGGAATATTTGGAATACCTCCAAGAGACAGTAAAAGACAGGGAAATTCTTGCAAAAATTAAGGAGGAATCGGAGCATATAAAGGAAGTAATAAGCCAGAAGAAGGATTGGAAAAAGATAGTAGATATCACGCCTATAAGCAGGGATGTTGAAAAGGAGCTGATAGAGATGGCTAGGGAAAGACCGGTGAGGAAGGAATTGGATTTGGAGAAAGCAGTTGAGATCATGGAAAGGGATTTGAAGCCTAAAGAGGAAGAAAAGGGCGTTGAGTATAATAAAGGAGGAGGGGATTACGGGCAATATCTTTCAGAAAGGATAGATATAAGTTATAGCAAGCCGGATTCAACTTTTGACAGGGAGCAATTAATTCAAAACCCAGAAAGGAGATATATTGAATTAATAGAGCAGCAAAGAAAGGGCGGCTATCATGAAACCAAAACTCATGAGAAAAAAGAGGAAAAAGAAGAATTTAAATATGAAACTAAAGTAGATAATTATAAAAGGAAAAAAGAATGAAATTTACAAGCGATTATTGGCACAATTTAGATGAGGATAGGATAGGTGTTGATTTAAGAAGAATCGCATTCACAGCACACCCAGCAAAAGATCAACTGCAGGAAACAAAAGCCAAAATTTTTCAGGGAGCTTCTAAAATAGAGCTGGCTTTTATGGGCGAGGGAAAACCAAGTTTGCAGAGAGGTGCAACTACTCCTGGTTTATATGGAAAAGAACAAAGGGAAGCACTAAAACAAATAGCAAAAGTCAATGATGTAGAGCTAACAACGCATGCAACTCTGGCTGTTCAGGGATTGGCAGGTGCTACAAGAGAGGGGCATTTTAGCGAGAACGCAAGGCAAAACGCAGTTAGTGAAATAAAACAGGCAATAGAGTTTAATGCAGATGTCGGCGGCGGTGCAGTGGTTGTTCATACAGGGGAATTCTCAAGGCCCACAGAAAGAGGAAAAGAATTCGTTAGTTTTGGAGAAGGAATACCACAAACATTAGTTGATAAAAGGACAGGTCACACAGTAATGCAATATAATAAGGATACAGAAATTGAAATTCCTCTTTTTGAAGTTGATAAAAAAACGGGGGAGCTTGAAATGAATAAAAAGAGTTTAAGACCGAGTCAGTTAGATATTAATCAAGCTGCTTATGAAATTAAGAGATATATTAAAGAACAAGTGGATATGGAGAGGGGGAGATCTTTAGAATACCAAAGGGCTGCAAAAAAGATAAATGAAATTACAAATGTATATGAAAAAACAAAGAATAATGACGAAAAAATAAATATTCTTAAGCAAAGTTTAGGCCCTAATGCCCTCGAGTCTTTATATAACAAGGCTGGAAGAGATGCTCATAAAACATTTGAATTGGGAAAAGAAGAATTAGAAGCACAAAAAAATGAGTATATCCATCTTAGTAAAGGATTCCACCAGTCTGTTTTAAAAAATGAGGCTTTATCCGATAATATAGCAACCCAAGAAGAATTCGCAGTTAAGAAATCAGCGCAGTCTTTAGCAGAAGCAGGATTATATGCTATGGAGCAAACTAGGCAGAAAAAAGTTGAAAGGCCTATTTTTGTCTCTCCCGAGAATATTTTTGTGGAGCAGTATGGGGGTCATCCACAGGAGTTAAAGAAATTAGTTCTAGATTCCAGGCAACAGATGAAGGATATGCTGATCAAAAAAGGCAGGTCAGAATCAGAAGCGCAAAGGTTAGCTGAGCAGCATATCAAAGCAACATTTGATATTGGCCATGCAAATACATGGAAAAAATACTTTAAAGGCGATGATAAAGAATTCCAAAAGTGGCTGATAGATCAAACAAGGGACTTGTTAAAGAATAACGTAATAGGGCATGTTCACATAACAGATAACATGGGTTATGCTGATGATCACTTGCCTCCTGGAGAAGGAACAGTTCCAATACGGGAATTCGCAAAAGCCTTGAAAGAGGGGGGATATAAAGGAACAATAGTTTCAGAAGGAGGGGATTGGGAGCATCAAAACCTGTTAGGAGCATGGAGAAGCTTAAACTCTCCAATTTACAGAACTCAGACTTGGGGGGATATTGAAGATAGTTATTTAGGAAGAACGCATTCCCCAAGTTATTTAGTTGGTCCAACCGCACCTTCAGAAGAGTTCAGGGGCATGGATGGAAAGCCAATGTGGTCAGGTGTAGGGCTGGAATGAAAACATTAATATATATGTTATAATTTATATTTGATAAAAGAGGGGTGAAAATTGAAGTTTGATGTAGAAAAAAAAGAGAATCCTTATGGCATTAATTTGACAAAAGAAGCTGTAAAATCAGCAAGAATATTCTCAAAAAAAGTTTACGATGAATTAGGCAAATTTATTTATTCCATGGTCTTGTTTGGGTCAACAACAACAGAAGCGGAGCATAAGTATGACATTGACATTTTGATTGTAATAGACGACGTTCATATTAGTTTAACAGAAGAATTTCTTGAGAGTTATAAGATAATAATAGAGAAGATAATAGTGCAAACAGACATAAAAATACATGTGCAAACCATGAAATTAACAAGTTTCTGGGAATATATCAGAAACGGGGATCCAGTAGCCATGAATATTTTAAGAACAGGAGTGGCATTGATAGATTACGGATTTTTTGAGCCACTGCAGCAATTACTAAAATTGGGTAGAATAAGGCCTTCCCTGGAGTCTATTTACACATATTATATGATGGCTCCAAAAAGCATAGATAATTCCAAAATGCATATTCTAGCAGCTTTTATTGATTTATATTGGGCAGTAATAGACGCGGCGCATGCAGCATTAATGTGTTTGAATGTAACGCCTCCAAGTCCAGAGCATGCAGCAGACATGCTAAGGGAGCATATGGTTAAAAACAAATTATTGCATCCAAAGTATATAAAAGATGTTAATGAGTTTTATTACATTTCTAAGAAGATAGCCTATAGGGAAATTAAGTATATTTCAGGCGCAGAATATGAAAAATATTTAAAAAAAGCAACTGAGCTGGTTTCTGTTCTTAAGAAATTTATAGAAAAAAAAGAGAAATGGGTTTAATCCCTAACAGGATATTTTTTTAGTAATTTATCAATAAAATTATCACTAATAGATTCTATTACACTAACAATCCCGCTTTTTATTGTAGTTGGAATTTTATCTTCTAAACGATATTTGATATCCTTCTTTTTGTTGCCTATTGATTCATCAACTACAGCAGGGTTTAATTCTATCCAATCATAATCAGCTTTTACTAATTTTCCAATTCTAACACCACCACCAGCTGAAACTTTTACCCAATTACCTAAGTATTGTTCATATTGTTTTTCTATTGCGTCTGCCATTTTAAAAAAAGAAAAAATTAATAGATTATTGATGCTATTTTAGCATATAATCTTTTATATTCATCTCTTGTAACATCAAATTCCTTTTTGAATTTAGCTTCATTCAAATTATAAACAATGTTACCATTTGCATTCTTAGTTTCTTTCAAAAATTGCTCTCCTGTAATTTGTGCCATAATTTGTGTTGCTGCACCACCATCTTCATAAAATGCTACATTTCTTGTAAGATGTGGTTTAGTTTTTAATCTATTTCCAAAAACAATATTTCTTTTTTCTGAATCCGTCATCTTCTCTAATTTAGCAATTTCTTCAGGGTCTAGTTGCATAATATTCAAACCTAAATTGGTCGCAGCTTTTATTTTATCATTGCCGCTTTCTTCTATTTTTGGATTTAATTTCATAGCATAATCACTGATTATTTCATCAACATTGCCAATAACTAAAGGGTCTATTGTACTTAATTGGCTGTTTAAATACTTGTTTGTTTCATTTTGAACCTCATATAAAGGCATCCTCAAAGCCATTAAAGGATCTCCAAAAACAATATTGCTTAAATTAGGTAATAAGTGGCTTAGCTGTCTCGGATTCTGATTAATGCTTTCAACATTTAGCAAATTCTCTAGATGAGAGACATTGCCATATTCTTTTAATGTATCTTTTTCATTTTTATTTAATGCCATTTTGATTTACCTCCATTTTTTACTTAAGAATGGTAATACTAACTAGTATATAAACATTTCTATTTTGTAATTATTTATAAGAAGTAACAAATTTATTGTTTTTTCCCAACTACTAAATACATTACTAATATTAATAAACCAACTCCAAGTATCCATCCAATCCAATTCACTCCCTGTAAAAAGTAGGGCATCTCTAAATCCAGGCTAGGGCTCAAAGCCCAGTACATGGCAAAGATAATAACTATGTAAACTATCCAAAGCATTGGTTTGCTGGCATTTTCATGGAATTTAGCTCCAAAAAAGCTCATCATTAATAAGAACATGATAGCTATTATCATAAACAAAGACGCTTTCGGTAAGAAGGAATTCATGGTCTGGACAATTTCAAATTGGGTGATGAATAATAACCCCAGAATAAAGGCAACAATCACATTTATATTTTTTTTATCAGCCCCCAATATTTTTGTCTTTTCTAATAAGCCAAATACTAAAGTGAATACAAATAAGAATGGTAAAAGAATATCAAAGAATCCCACACCCTCTAATTGGTAGACTATATCATAAACCATATATAAACTAAGAATTAAATTATTTATAAATGTTTAGTTTGTATGTTTAGTGGTGTTAAAGAATAATCTTGAATTTAAAGATTCCTTCTTTTTGTAGCATTTGACTTTCATAATCTGAATATACCTCTAAATTATATTCTTTACCAGCAATTAATTCAAAACCAGTTTGTTCCATCAATTGAATAAGGTAAAAAACCTTAAAAGATTATTCATTCTCAATCTTATTTACAAGTTCCATGCTTTCTACAACTTTGTCAGGATTCACGGAGATGCTGTCTATGCCGTTAGAAACTAAAAACCTGACAATTTCAGGATAATTGGAGACGCTTTGTCCGCAAATGCCGACTATTTTATCATGGCTTTTAAAGGTTTTTAAAATTCTTTTCATAGCTTCCATAACAGCTTTATTTCTTTCATCAAAATACCCCATCCTTCCTAATCTTTCATTATCCCTGTCTATACCCAAAATCAGACTTGTCAAATCATTAGAGCCAATGGAAACTCCGTCGATATCCAGTTTAGCAAAGTCTTCAGGTATTAAAGCAATAGAAGGGACTTCAGCCATTAAGAATATCTTGAAATCATCGCTCCTGATTAAACTCTCACTGGACATTATCCCTAGAACTTTTCTGACCTCAGCTACATTCCTTACAAAAGGGAGCATAACATGAACATTGTTATACCTTTCCCTAACCTTTTTTATAGCTCTGATCTCTAATTTAAAAGCTTCTTTAAATTCTTCAGAAATATACCGAGAGACTCCTCTAAACCCCATCATAGGATTGTCTTCATGCTCTTCATATTCAGAGCCGCCTTCCAAATCCCTGTATTCATTGGTCTTAAAATCAGAGAACCTGACAATCATGGGTTTATCGCCTAAAAACTCAGCAACTTTGGATATGCCTTCAACTAATTTTTCAATATACTCTTCGCTTTTGCCTTCTTTAATCATATATAATGGGTGTTTTTTGATATAACTTGTGATTAAAAATTCCAGCCTCATTAACCCAATGCCGTCCAAAGGCAGCTCTTTGAATTTATCAATAATATCAGGTTCTCCGAGATTCATATAAATTTTTGTTTTAGTTGGAATTTTTTCAGCGGATAATCTTACTTCTTCATGCTCAATTTTAATGTCTCCAGTGTAAACTTTTCCGTTAAAGCCATCAACAGTTATCTCCTGATTTTCTTTTAAGATATGTGTGGCTTTTTCAGTGCCGACAACACAGGTAACCCCTAATTCTCTTGAAACAATTGCAGCATGGCTTGAACTTCCGCCTTCATCCGTAACTATAGCAGCAGCTCTTTCCATTGCAGGAACCATATCGGGATTCGTCATCCTAGTAACCATAACATCTCCTTTTTGAATCTTGCTCAATTCAGTGATATCATGAACAATCTTAACCTTGCCAGTTGTAATGCCTGGGGATGCAGCCAAACCCTCTAAAATAAGGCTGCCCTTTATCTCCCCATATTGCTTTTCTCTTTTAGAACGATCCTCTTTCTTAAATGTTGTAACAGGTCTTGCCTGAACAATATAGATTTTTTTGCCTTCAACAGCAAATTCTATATCCATTGGTTTCTTGTAATAATCCTCTATTTTTTTGCAGATCCTAGCTAAGTTAATTATTTCAAAATCCTCTAAAACCTGCTGGTTATATTGGGACTCTGCCAGCTTTCTTTTAACAGTCCTTCCTAAATTCTCGTCCCTGACAAAAGCCCATGTTTGTTCCTTTATTATTTTGTTTTTAATTTCAAAACTTTTTTTATCAATTAAATAATTGTCTGGATTTATAGAACCGGATACAATAGCTTCGCCCAATCCAAAACCAGCCTCAATCATTATCTCGCTTTCTTCATTGGTGGAGGGATTAATTGTGAACACAACTCCGGATTTTTCAGAATTAACCATTTTTTGCACAACAACGGAAATAAGAACTTTATCGTGTTGAAAATTATTTTTTTGTCTGTAATAGATGGCTCTAGCAGTAAACAAAGACGCCCAGCATTTTTGGATAGATTCCATTAGGCCATTATTTCCTTTTATGTTCAAATAAGTTGACTGCTGGCCCGCAAAAGATGCCTGGGGAAGATCTTCGGCCGTAGCTGAGCTTCTCACAGCAACAAAAGGTAATGACCTCCCAGCTTTTATCATTTCCAAAGCAGATTTATTTGCAATCTTAAAAATGTCTATATGCACATCCAGGTTATCATAAGCTTCTATAACATCTTTTTTTATTTCAGGGGGCATTTCAGAATTCAGAATTATTTCTTGGATTTTCTCAGAAATTTCGCTTAATTTATCATTGTCATTTATATCCACATTCCCCAATAAACTTTTAATTTCTTTTTTTATTCCTGTTTCTTCTAAAAAATATTCATAAGCCTGGGCTGTAACGCAAAAACCGGATGGTATGGGAAAACTTTGCTTATACATAATAGCTAAATTAGCGCCTTTACCACCCACATTTTTTATTTCTCGACAATCAGGGTCAGAGAACCAAACCACATATTTCATTAATTAGATAAAACTTTAATTTTTATTTAAATGTTTCTAAAAGAATTCAGTTAATTCAAGCAGGCTTCAACAAAACCATAAAATAAAGGTGCGGGTTTATCCAGGCTTGATTTTAATTCAGGATGTGATTGTGTTGCAACAAAGAATTTATGTTGAGGAATTTCTATAAATTCAACTAAAACCCTATCTTCAGACAGCCCTGATAAAGAAAGCCCGTTTTCCTCTAAAATACTGTGATATTCTGGATTAACTTCAAAATGATGCCTGTGCCTCTCAAAAACTTCCTTTTTATTATACAAGGAGAATACTTTTGAATTCTCTTTCAAAATTGCTTTATAGCTGCCAAGCCTCATGGTCTTGCCCTTTCCCAATTCATTTTCATGGCCTTCAAGAATATTTATAATTGGAGCCTCTGTATCCTTGTCAATTTCTACTGAATTAGCGCTTGTTAATTTGCATACATTCCTTGCGTATTCAATAACAGCTAAATGTAGGCCATAGCACAGCCCTAAAAAAGGGATGTTATTCTCTCTTGCATATTTTATAGCTTTTATTTTTCCGTCTGTGCCTCTTGCTCCAAATCCTCCTGGAACTATAATCCCCTTAACATCCCTCAATTCCTCGTCTATATCCTCTAGATAACTGGTTTCAACAAATTTCAGATTTACATTAACATTAATGTTGGCTGCGCAGTGGTTTAAAGCTTCTACAATGCTTGCATAAGAGTCCCCTAATTTGGTGTATTTCCCGCAGATGGCAATGGTTATTGATTTATTCCCAATATTGTTGAAATTTTTGATTAATCTATCCCATGATTCCAAATCAGGCTTGTAATTCGTGTTGAATTTATTGTTAATAATTTTAATAATGCCCTGGCTTTCAAAAAGAGACGGAATCTTATATACATTATCAACATTTATCCCGCATATAACAGCTTCTCTGGAAACATTGCAGAATAAGGAAATTTTCTCTTTTATATTTTCCTCCAAATATTCTTTGCTTCTGGCAATGATAATATCGGGTTCTATTCCTCTCTGATTTAGCAATTTAATGCTCTGTTGCGTTGGCTTTGTTTTTGGTTCATTAACATGTTTTGGGATCGGAACATAAGTCAGATGCACATAAAGGACATTTTCTCTGCCAATTTCTTTCCCTAACTGCCTCAACGCCTCAATAAATAATTCATTCTCCATATCCCCAACAGTGCCGCCGACTTCAATCAGGACAATATCCGGATTCTCTTTTCTAACAATTTCAAATATCTTCTCCTTTATCTCATCAGTAGCATGTGGTATTAGCTGGACTGTTTTTCCTAAGAATTTTCCTTTTCTTTCTTTTTCAAGTAAGGCGTGGTATATTTTCCCCATGGTGATATTATATTCAAATTTGCAGTTAATATTCAAGAATCTCTCGTAATGGCCAAAATCCATATCGACCTCTCCGCCATCATCCAATACAAAAACCTCTCCATGTTCAATAGGATTCATAGTGCCGGGATCATAATTAAGGTACCCATCCAATTTTATTGGTAATATTCTGTTACCATTAGAAATAAGCTTGCCTATTGAAGCAGCAGCAACGCCTTTGCCCAATCCAGACAAGACCCCTCCAGTAAAGATTATAAATTTTATTTGAGGCATAAACAAAATTTTTTTTAATAATTTATAAAGACTGTTCTAGTAAATAATATATTTTAGAGAATTATTCAACTTTTTTAATTTCTAATAAGCACTTAACAGGAAATCTGGGTATAGCCAGTTTCATTGCTTCCTTGCCAGTTTCCAATCCTGTATCATCCACATTTAACGTGAATATTTTCTTGCCTTTTTTTATCTGAGCAGCCAAGCCCATGGGCCTCCCAAAAGCATGGCTCATACCTGTCTGCAACCTATCTGCATGGGCACCGCTAAGCATCCTGTTCTCCCTTAAAATATGATGTGGATAAACCTTAATTTGTAAAAAATAACCTGCATTGCCTAATTTCAGTTGCAGTCTTCTGTTTGTTACCTGCCTTGCAGACTCAATTGCATTATGCCTTATTTGGGCTTTCTCTTTTGATACAAGATTAATTTCATATTTAAACTTCTTTTTAGGGTCCCCCATTCCATATCTGACAACCCTATTAGCAGGAATAGTCTTAATATAGGATTTGCTTTTGACTTTTGATTTCCTTGTATATGGCCTTACAGCCTTCCTATAACATTTGCCTTTTCTTAAACTTGCCATCTTATTCTATTTTAACTTTTGTGCCTAATGATTGTCCAGGCATGCCAGTATCAAACTTGACTCTCAAAGCGCCTCTGTTGCCGTGAAATCTTTTTATTACTCCTTTTATAACTTTTTTTCCCGGGGATATCCATTCAACCTTCTTTCCTATCAAATCTTTAGCTTTATCTTTGCTGTTTATATCTTTAACTTCAACAATCATTTGATCCGTACATACAGTATGCCTTCCCCTTCTGAAATTAGATATTACTCCTTCCATGCAAATCTCTAAAAAAACCATATTTAAAAGGCTTTTGGAATTATATTTCACAAAAATGGAAGATGGCTTTATTAGAACAAAAATTGAAGGATTTAAAATGTGCTTCCCCTATCCTGTGAATTATATCATAAACAACATTAAAAAATTAAATCTTATTTAAATTTAACCCTTCTTTCTCTAGGAAAAAAATTAATTATTTTTCCGTCATCATATCTGCCTGTGCCTAAAAATTTATTTTCATATTTCAAAATCACAAAATCACTGAATCTATCATTTACAGCTAAATTCTTCCCGTTGAAATAATCTTCCATTTGTTTTTTATTTATTTCCAAAATATTCTCTTCAGCCAAAGGGCCAATGAATTGAGATCCCTCAATGGTTAATCTTAATTTATTTTCAACATCAGCAAAATACATTCCAATTGTGTTAATGTTTAATTTGGTAAAATCAATCTTGGAGATTCCTTCAGAGACAGCAACAATCTTATTTTTATTTTTTAAAAAAGTATAATCTGGATTTAATTCTTTAATTTTGTATTGCTGTTTAATTTTATTCATGAATTGTTTAACTTCTTTCTTGGATAAATATTTGTATTGCATAAATCTAATTTAACTGTGTATTATTTAAATTTTCTTCTAAATCCTCTTTTAATTTTCTGCCAATAATGGGTTCCCTTAAAATTTTAGAACCAGGGTGAGACTCTAATCTAATTTTATCAGTATTAATCCCTTGGGATTCTAAATAAAGAAATAATTTTTTGACTGAACCATGTCCTGGTTGAAGATACTCTTCAGGGATGTTTATGTTAGGGAATTGTTCCCGTAATTTCCTAGAAAATAATTCATATTCCATTTTTTAAGCCAGCTTTGAATCCAGGCCTTTCTTATTAGCAGCCTTTTTAGCTTCTTTTTCCAAGTCTACACCCAACTCTTTCAAAGCTTTAACATGAGCCTGCATCAGTTGTTCTGTGATCTGGACTATTTTAATTAACTCCTGCCTTTCCTTAGCTAAAGTTGCTAAAGCTCCTTTATGAAAGCCTATTTGCTCATCTTTTTGCGTCATTTTGAGCCTCCTTCATTTAAATATTCAGATTTTACCTGATTAAAAAGGTTTTGCATACTAATTTTGTTAGGTACAAAACGAGTATATTTTTTCCCATTCTCAACATAATCTTCAAGTATGTCAAAAGTTAAATTATCTTCTGTAACAAACTCAGGAACAAGTCGTAAGGTTCTTTCATAAATCCTAAAAGACTCATCAAATTCATTCATATCTTTTGGATATATAGTATTATAGCCGTATTTAAAAAAGAATTCTATGCTTGATTCCCTTAACATAATCTCAATACTTTTTTGAAATGATGACTTAAAAAGAGAATTAATTTTTTCAAACTTCTCAGGGTCTTTTTCAACTATATCTAATATTTTATCACAAAGTTTCACTCTTTGTTCAAATGCTTTTTTTCTATAAAATTCAATATTTTCATCAGAACTTATAAACTCCAATGAAAATCTCCGGGAATTATCTGCTAAAGTTTCATATAATTGAGCTAAATAATTGTAAGCGAATAATGTATCAGCCCCAAAATGTGCTTCATCTAAAGCTGCATAAATTTCCCTATCATTAACATGTTTTAATTCTTTTCCTGTATCTGATATTGTTCTATTTCTTGTATCCAACCATGTAGGATCAACATAAGTTACTAAAATATCCAAACCATCATCATCATGCCTTGTTATTGTAGAAACCTGGTTCCAAGCATGTGGAAGTGAAAGGGAATGTCCAATTTCCTCTGGAGAATACCACCTCATATAAGTATTTCTAAGATTTGGATTAATGTCTTTTAAAACTTCAAATACAGCGGAATTTACACTTGCATAATTTCTACATATTCCAAAACCTTCAGAAAAAATATTATCCTCTGGCATATTATCAATTTTAATAGCCCTTTTATTTCTTGTTTCTACTTTATTTAAAGACGCCTCCATTAGTTTATAAATTAACAGTAAAGGATCTTTTTCTAAGAAAACTTCTTCATCTTCTTCACTTATCATACTATGATCATATTCTAACTTATGAGCCACCAATTTACCACTAAGCATTATAGCTTCATTTATGGATAAATTTCTTATATCTTCTTTAGAATAACCTAATTCTTGTGCAGTTAAAATAATATCTTTTTCAAATTTATTATAATTATTTATATCAACCCTTCTTAATGGATCATCTTTGATATCTCGAACAGTATGGGGATTAAGAATAGACAAACTCAATTCGTCTAAAGAATAGGGCTTAGAAACGTAAGTTCCAAGCATTTTATCTTCTAATTCTATTTTTTCTTCTGAAGTTATGGGGTTATATTCCTGAAAAGGTATCACCCTTACATTAGAAGGTGCAAATGAATGGGGTATTGGTTCTTGTTTTTTTATTAATATTGAACTACACCCGCTCAACAAACTTCCAGCTCCTAAAGTAGCCATAGTATATCCTAATAAACCCAAATATTTTATTTTTGATAATTTTTTCATTTTAAGTTTTTTTATTGACTTTTATATTGTGAATCTTTTTTGGGTTTTAAATAACCTTTTAATCCTCCTTAATTATTTGTTACTATTTAGTAATAATACCTATATATAAACCTTTCGATTACAAAAAAATATATTTATTCTTCCATTATCTCTAATTCTAATTCATTAACTAAAGGATTCTCTTTACCCCTTTCAGAACGATTACAATAAAATACATTTAAATCTGTATCACCAAACTTAAGATTTCCTTTTTTGGCAAAACCACATGGCCTATCTTTCTTCTCTATTTTTGGAGAATAACAATACAAAGAAACAGGACGACATCCCAAAGGGATATTATAACAATCAGTATCTAATTCACAACTACTATTTACCATTTATAATCATTTTAGAGTAGAATAAGTATATAAATTTTTATATTCAACAAAAGTTATATAAATAAAACACATTATTAAATTAAATATGGATGACCTCATTCTAAAATATGCCCTAAAAAATGCTGTTGACTACAATGGGAAAGCTGATTCTAAGTCTGTAATAGGAAAAATCTTAAGCGAAAAAAAATCATATAAAAAACAACTCAAGGAGATAATACCAAAAATAAACCAGATAGTGGAGCAAGTAAACAACTTAACAATCGAGGAGCAAAAACAAAGGCTGGCTTCTTTCACATTTAAGAAAATTAAGAAAAAAGAAAGGTCTAAGGAATTATCAGGAGTAAAAGGAAATATGATAATGAGGTTCGCCCCGAATCCAAATGGTGCTTTATCATTAGGGCATTGCAGACAGGCATTATGGAACTGGTTCTTTGTTCAAAAATACAAAGGCAGGTTTATTTTAAGATTTGATGACACGGATCCAAAAATAAAAATCCCTCTAAAGCAAGCATACAAATGGATACAGGAGGATTTGGAGTGGCTGGGAGTTAAAATAAACAAAATTCATATTCAAAGTTCTAATTTAAAGGCATATTATAAATACGTAGAAAAATTAATAGGGCTGAATAAGGCATATGTCTGTGATTGCAATGCAGATTATTGGAGGGAATTAACTTCAAAAAAACAACCTTGTCCCTGTAGAAAATTTAAATCCCATGAACAATTAAAAAGATGGAAATTAATGTTCACTACATACAATGAGGGAGAAGCTGTCCTAAGAATAAAAACAGACATCAAAGACAAAAACCCTGCTTTAAGGGATTGGCCTGCATTTAGGATAGTTGACCGTGGAGAGCATCCTTTGGTAAAAGCAAAAGTATGGCCCCTTTTAAACTTTGCATCTGCAATAGATGATTATGAATTAAAGGTTACGCATATCCTGAGGGGTATTGATTTAAAAATAAGTGATGACAGGCAGAAATATATTTACAAATATCTTAAATGGGAATATCCAAAAACAACTTACACGGGAATGTTGCATTTCAGTGGGATAAAATCCACTTCGGAAATAAGAAAACAGATTGAGTTGGGAAATCTGTCAGGTTGGGATGATATTGCCTTGGGGACAATAAAGGCATTGAGAAAAAGGGGTTTTCAGCCAGAAGCCATTTCTAATTTTATAAAAAGCGTGGGGATAAATAGGAGTGATATAAAAGTAGACATTAATAACTTAAATGCATTCAACAAGGAAATAGTAGATAAAACGGCAAACAGGTATTTCATAGTTTTCAATCCTAAGAAGATTAAAATAAAAGATGCATATGAGATGGAGACTCAGTTGCCTTTGCACCCTGATTTTCCTGAAAGGGGATTCAGGAATTTTTTAACGAAAGATGAGTTCTATGTGCAGGATGATTTGGATAATAAAAAAATGTATAGGTTTATTCATTTATTCAATTTTAAAGATAATAAGTTTATCAGTTTAGATCATAATCCTGATTTAGATGCAAAATTAATCCATTGGTTGCCAGCTGATGATGTAGTAAATATACAAGTAACTATGCCGGATAACTCAATAAGAAGGGGAGTGGGAGAGTCTAACCTGAAAAGTCTTAAAGTTAGGGAAGTAATTCAGGCAGAGCGTAATTTCTTTCTTTGTTTGAATAAAAAGAATAAAGATAATTTAGAATTCAGTTATTTGCATGAATAATGTTAATTTCTGAAATATTTTACAATTCAAAATGTTTATAATACTTAAAATCTAACTAATCCTCATGAAAAGTTATTTGGAAAAGCATAAGATAGCGGCATTAATCATATTAGTCCTAGCTATTTTAATACTTTCATTATTGTTTGTGCCTCAATTCAAACCTGTTTTAAAATCAATACAGAGTATAGTTGTTCCAGAAGACAGCCCTTTCTATGATGATTATAGGCCTCAATCAGACGAAGAGGAGCCAGACCAAGCAAATACAGGTGGCTCTGAAGAACCTTCTGCAAATGAGCCAACTTCAAATGCTTCTTATCTGGAATCAGAAACATATCACACCTGTGTGCATACTTTATTTGTACAAAAATGCAAGGAATACTTATCGCCTTCAACAGAATTAACATACGAAAAAGGCCCTGGTTATATTAAATGTTACAACGTTGAAAACACAAATCAGGAATTAATAATAAATGTCCCAACGAGGATAGTTTATAATAGGTGCGGGTATTTAGAACCTTTATCACCAAGGGAAATATGCCTAAAGAATATGTTTATAGAAATGTGTTCAGAAGAGGATTTGGCGTATACGGAATATAATCTGGCATTAGGCAATTTAATATGCACAGATGATGGGTTCTATGTGGAATATGATGCTAATTCACATCAAAAATATAAAGAATTAAAGATAACAGAGGAAACAAAAAAGAATAGGTGTGGAACAGATACAGCATAATCTTTAAAAACTGTCTTTTCTTTAAAATTCTATGAAGAAAAAAGGTCTAATTTTGATGTTAGTTGGAAATTTATTATTTAACCCCTTAGGGTATTCTAAAGATATTGGAAAAGAATTTGTAGAAAATGCTAGAAAATATTTAGGGGTTAATTATGAATGGGGGGGTAGATTAACTGCTACAAACCCTAAAATTGATTGTTTGGGTTTATTATTTTTAGCTTATTCTGAAACTTTTGATTTTAATTGGGAAGAGTTAAGCGTGTATCCCAATAAATTAGTTAAGAGTGGGAAGCTTGGTGACCCCATTAAAGGTTTAGATGGAATTTTATGCGAAAATGTTGATATAACTAAATTAAAAGGGGGGGATATTATTTATTTATTGAGTACTAATGAGATAAATGATGAACCTTTAACAAATATTGAAGGTATTAATTATTGGCCTTGGCATACTGGGATTTATTCTGGTGAAAATTTGTTTTTAGAAGCAAGACCTGGTCTTAAAGTTATTGAAAGAAGTTTTGATGAAGTTCTTGAAGAAAATATTGCAATTTTTGTAACCAGGTTTAAGGATTCCCATTAAAAGCATATTAATCTTCTGGAGGTGCCATTACATAAAGATAATCATCAGTAGGCACCA
>Ga0210057_1002681_pt1 | contig 25255 bp, 24 predicted proteins | sample CryGeyCG2114_010_2_FD_183968 | JGI IMG/M metagenome (GOLD analysis project Ga0210057, IMG submission 183968) | Groundwater microbial communities from aquifer - Crystal Geyser CG10_big_fil_rev_8/21/14_0.10 (SPAdes) (version 2) | ecosystem: Environmental > Aquatic > Deep subsurface > Groundwater ...
TGTCTCTGCCCGTTTTCCCTTCTGTTGTTGGCTTTAGTTCAAGATGCTTTGGTGAATTTGGAGGTCCGGCGAACATGAGATGAACACGCACATCCGTTCTTATTTTGTGAGAGAGGAAGAAAGAGGTTATGATTGAGTGAACCGGGATGTCTAATCTGCCTGAGTCGTGGAGATTGTTTTCGTTTACGTATTTTCCCGCTGTGGGTGCTGTTCGGCTGTAGTAGATGAATTCACGCATTTTGAACCTCTCTATATCTAAAGCAATCTATAACATGGTCATTGACCATTCCGGCGGCTTGCATGAAGGCGTAGCAGATTGTTGAACCGATGAACTTGAATCCGCGTTTTTTTAAGTCTAAAGACATCGCATCTGATTCTTTTGTTTTTGCCGGAAGTTGTTTGAGATTTGTCCATGAATTTTTTATAGATTTATGGTTCGTGAATTGCCAGATATATTTTGAGAATGAACCAAATTCTTTCTGGACTTCCTGAAATTTTTGAGCGTTTGTAATTGATGATTGGATTTTTAGCTTGTTGCGGATTATTTTCTCGTCATTCATTAATCTTTCGAAGTCTTTATTTTTATAATTTGCGATTTTTTTTAGGTTGTAATCTTGGAACGCCTTTCTAAAATTTTCTCTTTTGTGCAGGACTGTTCTCCAAGACAAGCCGGCTTGGAAAGCGTCTAAGACGAAAAACTCAAAGAGTTTTTTATCATCGTGGAGAGGAAGGCCCCACTCTTCGTCGTGATATTTTATCATCAGTTCATCGTTTCCGGGCCAAGAACAGCGTTTCATTTTGACATTTCCAAGAAGGCATTTAGCGCAGAAGGAACTTTGTCAACGTTGTTTTCCATCGTGAAATGTCCTTTATCGTGTTCTGTTATTATTTTTGCACCGAGTTTTTTCTTGAACACTTCCTTTTCCGAAAGCGGAACGCAAAAGTCGTTATCCGAAAATATTGCTACAAAGTTATCTGTGTGAGTTTTTATTTTTTCCCAATTGCTTGGGGTTTCCATCCAAGGTCTTGCTATTTTTTTCTCCTCGTCGGGATTTTCGTATGCCTTTTCCAAAAGTGTTTTCCACGGAGCGATTAAAACTGCGCCACCGATTTTAGTTTTTTCCGGTAAAGTTTCCAGATATCTTAAAACAGTTTGGCAACCGACAGAATGGCCTAAAAAGAAAGTATTTTCATCCGGATTTGGAGCTTGTTGTTGCAAGAAGGGAATCCATTCTTCTATTTGGGGAGTGTTTGTATTCGGCATTACGAGTGCACGTACTTCAAAGTCGTGAGATTCTAATTCTTTCTTTATCCATTTATGGATTTCTTCTTCGGGCGAACCGCCCCATCCGTGAATTATGTAAACTTTTTTCATATTAATTGTAAACAAACTCCGCTTTTGCTATTATCTCCCCTTCTTTTACTTTGTGATAAACGCCTATAAATCTTTCGCCGGAGAAGAGTGCGAAGGTTTCCCCTTTTGGAAGATTGGTTAAGTCCTGAGACATTAGAGGTTTTCCGTTTAGTAATTGTTTGACTTTATCTGCGGATATCTGTAACGCGGGGAGAACTTTTTTGATTGCTTCTTCTGCCGGAACTAAAACGGAGGAGAGTTTTTTTTCCTTGACAAGTTTGTCAAATTCGTAAAGAGTTATTGCTGTGCTTTCTTTAAAGATTGATGCTTTGGTTCTTCTAAGCTCAAGCATGTGTGCTCCGCCTATTTTTTCTCCCAAGTCGTGGATTAGTTTTCTTATGTAAGTTCCGGCTTCAACTTTTGTTTTGAATAAAACATCTTTGTCTTTTTTTTCTAAGAAAACAAGAGATTTTACTTCTCTTTCTCTCGGAGAACGCTTTACTGCGCTTCTGACAGGCGGAAGCTGAGTTATTTTTCCCACGAATTTTTTTGCTTCTTCTTTTAATTTTGTCAGAGAGATACTTTCATGAATACGCATGATTCCTACATATTCTTTGTCTTTGTGCATAAAGTAGTCAGATAATTTGCAGGCGCGTCCGAGAGTTATTGGAAGAACGCCGGTAACCTGCGGGTCAAGGGTTCCCATGTGTGAGGTTTTTTTCAATTGGAGGGCGTTTTTGACATATTGCGAAACTTGGAAACTCGTGGGACCGACGGGTTTGTCTATGTTTATGAGTGAGAAGTTTATATCCAGCATATCTTTTTTATTATAATTAAGTATATAAGATTGATTATTATTCTATAATTGATTTGGTGAACGTTAGAGCACAAAGATATGTGCAATTAGTCTGCTTGGCTGATGAACATTTTGGCAAAGACAGAGTTACAGTAGGTGGAGAGGGTTTGTTGACCCGGAAACTTTGTTGTATGCTGATATGGAAAAGGTAAAATCCCCATATAAGGGAGAAAATTTGTAGGTTCCCGTTTAAGATTAGAGCATAATTTATAATTATTTCTTCAGGGCTTTTCGGTGAATGGGGACTTCTTTTGTCTTTGATGCTTGCTTTAACATTTTTGCCTCTGCCTTTGCCTGCGTTTCTTTTTGCACAGCCGCAGAAGTTGCCTTTTCTTTTTCTTCCTTCTTTTCACCTTCGGTTTGTTCTTCTTTCTTTTCTTCTGTCTTTGGCTTTGTCTTTGGTTTTTCCGCGGGGGCGTGTCTTTTTTCGTGTTTTGCTTTCAGGAATTTAATGTAATCAGGAGTTTCTGCCAACCTTACCTTTACTAAATCCCCCTCCTTAACTGCTTTGACTTTTATTTTTGCCGGCGGTTTTCTCTTTCCTCTGAACCAGATTTCCTGATTGAGATAAATGTCTAATTTTACTTTGTTTAAATCTCTGTCCGGAACTTTCATGTGCCTAGCTATGAACTTTTTTATTTCCTTTACTGCGCGCCCCGTTCTCCTATAATTTGCAACTTTCCGCCATTCTTTTCTTAGCGGGATTACATATTCTCTTTCTTCTTTCTTTTCCGACTGTATTTTGTCTTTTGCCATTTTAACCTAACTGCTGTTTGTGAACTCTCCTTGGCTTAATTTTTAGTTTTGTCCTTCTCCAATGTCTTCTCTGTTTTGTTATCGCGGAAGGATGGATTCTTTTTCCTGCGCCGAATCTTTTTAAGACAACCCAGAAAGGAGCCCATTTTGTCCGACGGTTGGCAACTGCCAGTTTGATTTTTTTCGGCTGTCTTTTTATCATTTAATTTCCTCAAGAAATTTCTTTCCTTTCTCCGTTAGTTTTCTTCCGGACTTTTTGTCTTTGACTTTTTCCAAGAAGCCTGCCGATTCCGCCTGTTGGAGAATTGTTCTGATTATTTTCCCTCCGCCTTTTCTGAATTCGGAACGCCTCTGACCGCGATTTTTCTTTCCGCCGTATCTTGTTCTTAACCTCTCAACGCCGACAATACCTTTGATGTAGACTTGCCTTAAAATTGAAGCGGCTCTTTTGCACCAGAAGTCTGCTTCTGTTGTCGGGCGTTTTTTGCTTGTTGAAGTCTTTACTAAAACAGCCCATTCGGGTTCTTTGAATTCGGGGATTTTTTTCAAGGCAGTTGCTAACATTGAATTATACTTGCCCGACTCAATTTTTCTTATGTCTGCCATATGGAGTTATGAGAATTGTGCCTTTTAAATTTTACTTTTAGATAGTTTTACTAAAATTATGGTGTAGCCGATGATTTTGACCTTAAGTTTGTGAGGCATTAAGAGTTTTATTTTTTCTGCCAAAGATTTTAGTTCGGTTTTATCACGACAACACGATTTCAAAACGGAAATTCTGATTTGCTTGTGATTCTGCAAGACCATTTTTAGAGAGTTTGCGACTCCATCTGTTAATCCTGATTTGCCGATTTGGAATTTAGCTAATGCCGGATAGTTCATTTTGTTAATAAAAAAGAGTCGTATCTCTCAAAATTTAATTCTTTAATCTTAAGAAAAGGAAAAAATAAGTTTTTTCCAGTTAGTGAGAAAAATTTTTGTGGAACTTTCTTTCTTTCTTTTTTCATTTTGAAATTGAAACTCCTCCTGGGGGCAGAGCGGATAAGATTTCTTCTTTTGAAAATTTGTTGTCTAAAAGTTTTTGGATTTTATCCGCCATTTTTGTCTTGTCGGTATTTCCGGGTTTTATTTTCAGCAAAAAAGAGGAAGTAGTTTTTTCAGGCACCGCCCTTAGTTTGCCTTTTTGTTTTGTTAAAACGAGGGAGAGCAAAACGGTTTTTATTTTTATTTTTGGTTTGACGCCCCATGTTCCGATTTTCATGTTCTTGTCTTTGAAAATTTGACGTGTTGAAAAAATGTCAACCTGCGTTTTTTTCTTTTGCTGTTTCCATTGCTGAGAAAAACAAGCGGTGAAAACTGCGGTTTCTTCCAAGTCTGAAGATGAAAGCGATTTTTTATCGGCTACAATTACTGCGAATGGGCTTCCGGGAGTTGAGGTGTGCATAATTATGTAATTTTTGTTTTGCACTTTTTTCAGCAGTTCTTCGTTCTGTGTTGCCGATTTTCCGCCCACGACTAATTTTTTTTCCGAAGTGAAGAACCAGCGGTTCTTTTGATAATCCGAAAATGATTTCATTTAGAAAAGGGTGATTGAAGGTTTTTAACTTTTCCTAATTGCCGAATATTCCGCCTTGTTTAGCTCTTATCGTGAAAAACTCGCTTCCCTGTGCTTGATTGGTATTGTCATAAACTGTAATGAAGATTTTCTGAGTGCAGGAAGGAGTTCCTTTTGGAACAGCTAATTCTATCGTTGCGAAGGCTGTGTCGCTCTCAAATCTATCAAAATCTATTTTGTTGCCTTCCGCTCCGTTAACTCCAAGACTTACTATGAAAAAATTATCTACATTAACGCCCAAGCTGTCGCAGTTTCCCGGTGCCTGCTGTTTAGTTTGATAAGCCAATGTATATTTTAAATCTCCTCTAGACTGTAGAATTGCACTGATTTGTTTTCGCGCTCCAAGATTTACGTTTCTTTCATCTCCGCCGGCTTCGACTTCAATTAACCTATCTGCTCCTGCTTGGATAACGATATTAGAGTCTTCCTCGCTAAATAGTGCGACTATTTGTGTTCTTGCTTGTTGGTTTGAAACATCAGCAAGGCCAATTCCTCCCTCGAAGATATTTGTCACTAAAACAATTCCAAGAATCAACATTGTCATTCCTATTATTATAATCACAAGTGTCCCGATAGAAAGTTCAATGGCTGCTTTTTTTTGTTTCATTTTATCTGAAGTTATTTAGTAGTTCAGGATTTGACTTTAGTCCTATAACTACTAAGATTATTACCAGAATGCTTAAAACTATTCCGATTATTGATAAAATTCTTCCGGCACGGCTCCACTTGTTTGAGGAGAAGCTGTTTTGCCTGAAGGCGAAGACTAAACCTATTATCCCTAAAACAAGGCCTTGAAAAGACAAGAAGATAATTGAAAGTATTCCGAGGATAACTGACGCAATTCCGAAACTGTTTTCCTTTGTCTTCTCCTCTTTTTTCATTGGTTTAGCAGGGAAAGGGGTTTTATAAGTTTTGCTCTTGGCGGGCTTGTCGCATTTTCGGGAAGAGGGTTTAAAGATAATTTGTTATATTGCTATGTCGGGAAATTTCCGGAGCTTATAGAAAATTTTGGAGATTAGACCACTTTTGATTTTTCGACAGAGATGGGACTTTGTTGAAAAACCGACCAGATAAAACTCTCTTAGAGAAAACTCACAATTCCTTTTGAAAGAAGTAGAAAAGCGGGAATCCAAAGAAAGATTGAGAAGAGTGAAAAAAAGATTGACAGAAAAAGCATCAGCGCTGAAAATATGTCAACGGCACTTAAGAGGTTTCCTGTCAGGAGAAACATTCCTTTTACTGAAAGCAGAATTGCGGGAAATATAATAAATTGGAAAGGGAGAGAAGTTCCGAAGATTAGAAGTATAAAGACAAAAGACGCGAACAAGTCAATGCCTCCGAGAATTTTTACTATCATGTATTTTTATCAGGAAAAGAGTTTAATAATTTTTATGGTCTTTAGTTTTGAAAATTAAACTGACTTTATCATTCAAAATAGCAATATTTTGTTCAACAGAAGGACTAAAAATTTTCTCTCTTACGAAACTGCTCTGTGTTTGATGATTTGAAATTCTGACCAACTCATCTAATCTCAATTTTTAACTTTTCTTTAATCTAATAATTAAATGATAGGTTTTCTTCTCACTCATCAATTCAATATATATAAATGCTTTAAATCCATTATTTTTGTTTAAAGAATTTTTTTGAAAGGAAAAATTTCTATATTCTTGATTTGCTTTTTAGATTATTTTTCTTCTGCTTTTTTATCTTCTGTTAGTGACTTAGCTGGCAAGTTAAATATTTTTTCTACTTGTTGCAAAAGTTTATTTTCTCTTTGGCTAATTGATTCGCTATTCCACTTGCCAAATTTTAAAATCTCTTTTGTATGATTGAATTTCTTAGATTGTTTATAGATTTCAAGCTTCGTTTCAAAATTACTATTTGAACATTTTACATTATTGCTTTGATATAGCAATGTTAAATTTCCAAAAGTGTTAGTTAATTCTTTTATCCCCTTTTCCTTATCTATAATGTCTTTCCAAAACCTTCCATTCTGTGGGAGAATATGTTCAATCTGAATCTTTTTATTATTCTGTTCAAATATCTCGTAATCTTCTTTCTCTTTATATTCACAAAAATACTCAATTAGATAAAATAATACTTTAGCCCATCTTTCCCCATAGATTTCATCTTTTAGTTTTGATTTAAATCTATATATCGTGTTTTGTTTTTTGTAATAATCTTCCATGTCTAACTTTAATTTAGATAACTCAAAACTACCTTCTGCAACATCCTTAATCAGTTTGAAAGAAAACTGCTTATATGGATTAACTGATTCTCCAGCGATAAAGTTAAGATAATAGAATTCAAACAATGTGTCCACTAACGGCTGTATCTCTTCGGATGGATTTTTTAATCTGTAAGTTATGAGAATTGTCTTCCAGAATCTTCCTTCTCGAAGGTATCTCATTGAATGAATTTTTCTAAAGGTTTCAATATCTTTTCTTTCAGCAAATAATTCTATATACTCATTATAAAATTTATGAAATTCTTCTATAAACTTATCTATCTTTGTTTCTTCGTTAAAATCTCTTTTTATTATTTTTTTGAATTCCTCAAATAGGTTACTTTTAGGATTTTCTTTAAGTTTCATATAGACATAATATGTAAACAAGTCTTCTATTGACTCGTTCAAGTCTTCCATTTTCGAACTTATTTCTTTCCAAAGTTCTTCAAAAGCATTAATTCCATTTTCCTTATTTTCTTCTTCATAGTTTTCATATATTTTCTCCATTATGTGATTTTTAATCAAATCAGAATTTTTCAGAGGCAAGCCTCTTGAGTTTAATACCTCAAATAATTTCATCGCTTTTTGTTCTTGGTTTGTATTAACTCTTATCAAATAAACTTGGTCTATAAAGAAATCTTCATAGAAGTTATCAAAGTCTATCTTATTATAATTCTCAGAATTAAGGAATTCATAAATGATGACAGCGTTTTGGTAGTAATTGTTTTTTCTATATTTTCTTTTTTTAAATAATTCTTTGAAAGAATCATAGTTAAAGTTTTGAAGTACTTCCTGAAAGTCTTGGTGATAACTTTTGTCGGTCTGAACTCTTTGTACTCTTATCTCTGCTCCATTTAAAATTCTACTATTGATATCTTCTATATTCTCCTGATTTTTCAAAAATGATTTGAGAACAGATAAGAATATACTAATTGTTGTTAGTCTTTGCTGACCATCAATAACTTCATATAACTTATCTTTCTTTTTTTCCACTAAGATTATTGAACTGAGCAGATATTCTTCTTTATTGATATAACTTAACATAATATCTTCACAAAATTTTTCTATTTCATCTCTTTCCCAAGAATAAGGTCTCTGGTAGCTGGGGATTTTATATCCTATCTTCTCTTGGAATAAGTTTCTAACGCTTTTTTCTTCTGCTTTGAATGTTTCCATATTTTAATCTTAAATTAACCGTTTATATACTTTTTGGGTGCGTAAATGCCTTAATCACCTAGTTTTAAAGTGGCCGCGGAGGGAACCAGAAATACAACTTCTTTAGAAAAGAAGTTCTATGAGTCAAGAAACTACAAATGGACTTCGTCTTGTTTTCCACAGGAACGGCACTGCCGTGCCGCAATGCCGAATTGGGAGTCTGGCATTATGGCCGCGGAGGGAACCAGAAATACAACTTCTTTAGAAAAGAAGTTCTATGAGTCAAGAAACTACAAATGGACTTCGTCTTGTTTTCCACAGGAACGGCACTGCCGTGCCGCAATGCCGAATTGGGAGTCTGGCATTATGGCCGCGGAGGGAATCGAACCCTCTTAAACCGAGCTTCAGTCGGGTGCATTCCCATTATGCTACGTGGCCTGAGTTATGATAAGATAAGGTGTTTTAAAATATTTGCGTTTGGGGTGCGTGTTAGAAAGTCGGGAGTTTTCTCTTACCAAGATTTTCATAACAAACATTAAAATATTGAAAATTTCTGCCAAGAAATTTCCCGACATTATCACAATAACTATAAAACACCTCCTGCTTTGAGAATGTGAGTCGGAAATAGGCCGGGTTTTGTCGTTTCTTGTTTCCTCGCGGACAAACGAAACGCGCTGACATCTGTCTAAGCCCACGGCTTTGGTGGTTGCATCAGCGAAGGTGCCCGTTTCATCAAATCTTCCGTTTCGCAGATTCCCGCATGGTTCATTTCTCGACGGAAACTGTGGCGTTTCTGTAACAGAGCTGTGCCTCGCGACACCTCGCCTTTCGACGAGTCGCTTTATTGATGCCCGGACCTTCCTCAGAATTAACAATCATTTCATTGTTCGCTGATTTAACAGCAAATTCCGAAGTCAGCTATCCGACTCACAAGAGTTAACAAATAAAAGGATTTATAAACCCTATTATTATTATTATTATTATTATGAAAGAGGGGGTATTGAAAGATGGTCGAGTAGCTTTCCTATGTCTAATTTTGTTAGGATCCGTTTTAACTATCTCTTTTGTGCTTGCCGCCCACGTGATAACTACTTCAACAGGGGGAACTTCTTACTCTGTGGACGAGGACGTTGGTTTTATTTACAATATTACTGTTAACAACACAGACACGACTGCCGGTGCGAATATAACTGGTGTTAACATAACTATCCCCAGCACTTTTTCTTTCATTGCCGACTCAAATGCGACAGATGCAGGAACACATACATTTACGAATACAAGCACTGTGTTGAGCTGGGAAAATGACGGGCTTGTAATGAATCTAACTTGGAAATATTTTTCGTTTAATGCGAGTGCTTCAACCCCGGGAGATTATAATTTTTCCGTTGTTACAACAAATTCCAGCGGGACTTCTACGTCAAATATTTCTATAACAATAAACGATACAACTGTTCCGGAAGTTCAGGAAGCGAATTTTAGCTCTCCGGTTACAAGTGGAAATTATTCCGGAACGCTCGTTCTAAATGTTAGCATTATAGATAATGGCGTGCTTGACACGGTCTTCTTTAATATAACAAATAGTTCTGGTCAACAGAATGCGACAAGTACTGCATCTAATCCTTCGGGAAATGTTTGGAACGCAAGCATTGATACTTCTGGTTTTCCTGATGGGGTGTACAATATAACTGTTTTTGCCAACGACACTTACAATAATTTGAACAACAGTGCAAGAGTGCATAGTTTAAAATTTGATAACACGAACCCCTCACCAACTGCTTCGTGTTCTCCAAGTAGCGTGAGCACTGGGGCGACCTTTCCCTGTTCCTGTTCTGCCAGCGACGCTACGTCTGATGTTCAAACAACTTCAAGTTCTTCAACATCTCCGGAAAATACGGGAACTCCTGCCACCGCGGGAACATTTACTTATACATGTTCTGCTACTGACTACGCGGGCAATACCGCTTCATCAACTGCCTCATATACTGTGACAAGTGGCGGAGGTACAAGTTCAAGTTCGGGCGGTGGCGCAACGACCTGGAGCAATACTTTTGTAGAAGACGATAAAGAGCTGGAGAGCAAGGGAATCGTTACAAAACAACTGTCAAGCAAACAGAGAGTCAAACTAAAAGTTGGCGGGGAAACCCATTATGTCGGAGTTCTATCAGTTTCCAGCGATAAAGCCGAGGTGGAGATTTCAAGCACGCCACAAAAAGTCACGTTATTGATTGGAGAAAGTAAAAAGTTTAATGTGGATGATGACAACAGCTACGACTTGCTGGTTGTTTTGAATAGTATTACAAACAACAAAGCAGACTTAGCGATTAGTGAGATAAATGAAGAAATTCCTTCAGCACAAACGGACGAGGGTTCTTCAGCTCAAACGGACGAGGGTGAAGCGGGAACAGGAGAAGAAACCTCCCAGAATGTTCCCGAAGGAAAAAGTCGTGTTGGGATAGTTATTGCAGTGATTTTGGTGATACTAATTCTCGTGGGAGTTGCTTTTTTTGTTTGGAAGAAAAACAAAGACTATTAGTTTAAATTTATAAGCGAGCCCAAGAAAGAAAACTCCCCGCTTTAGCTCGGTGATGAATTTCTGTCCCCGGGCGAGCTTTAGTGAATTATTTATTTCTTAAATTTTTGTAGAAGTATAGGGAGCACGACGACAGAAGCTGTTGGGTACTACCTAGAAAATAGTCAAGATAAACATTGGGTTGACTATGAAGTTTATCAAAAGCAATTGAATGAATTTTAGATTTTAACGTGGACGCCCCGTGGCTTTAGCCCGGGGGTAGTTCACAGCTTGTAAATAATTATGTTCATAAATCCGAAAAAGGGCGAGCATTTGGTTGTTAGTTTGAGTTTTCTTAGATTAATATTCGTAGGCAGATATTCCGAAAGAAACATTTCTGTTGGGGTTGACTAATTCTTAATCTTTTGCAATCGCTAGTGAGCCACTCCGGAATTAGTGAGATTAAATTTTAAAAAGCAGGTAGGTTATATTTGTAAAAATGTTCTCTGATTTCATCGAGAATGTAAGTTCTTGAACGCCATTAAGAATTGTTTTGGGTTACTGCCATTTTATCGACAGTTATAGATAAAAAGGTTTCACCGAGATGCGCTGACTTTATTTTTCGTGCAATTACTCGTAGCAACTCTTCCTAACTAATTTGCTGGAATATTTATACTGTTTATCTGATTTTTAATCGGCGAACGAAGTGGGCAACTTATTTTCCACTAAGGTAAGATATAAAAAGTTTATTTTGTTCTTTTCCTCATGGTTATTCAGGATATTGTTAATTATTTGAAAGAGGGAATGAGCAGGGGATTTTCTATCCAGTTGTTGAAGAAGAAACTTCTTGAGGGTGGCTTTAAAGAAAAAGATATTGACGACGCTGTTGGTTTTGTTAGACAGAACATGAAACCTAAAATGTCTGAGAAATCAAAACCTGTTTTAACAAAGAAAAATGTCAAGCCATTGCAGAACTTTAACTCGATAAGCAAGCCGAATATGAAAAACGCGGATTACGGAAAAATGGCGAGAGAGAAAATCGGACTGTTCAGGAAAATTGGGATGTCCCTTGCTCACCCGAAGTTGCTTTTTGAGAAAACGAAGAGTGAAAGTGTTTGGTCGGCTCTCGGTTTCTTTTATTTTATTTCTTTAGTTCCTTTTATTTTGGGTTCGGCGGCCCTGTTTTTTCTGATTAGTGTGATTACTGCTTATCTTGATTCAATTCCTTTTTTACCTGTGGCGTCAATTGTGTCTCCTTCGTTTTTAATCCTGGTTTTTTCTGTCGGCTTGTGGATTTTTGTTGTTTCTCCGATAATGTTATTTATTTCGGCAGGCATTTTGCATTTGTTCGTGAAGTTGTATAAGGGAATTGGGATTTACGCAGATACTTTTAGAGCAATAGTTTACAGTTTCACGCCTTCGATGCTGTTCTTCTTTATTCCGTTCATTGGAATCTGGACTTTTGTTTTGTCTTTGTTTGGGTTGTCTGCGAATCACCAAATATCCAAGGGGAGAGCGTTTTTAGTTTACCTAACGTTTTTTGTTCTTATAACAATAATTTCTTTGGTTGTTTTCCTTTTAGTTGGTTTTAATTAACGCAGATATTTCTCCAGACCAATTATTATTGCAGTCGCCAGAAGAGTGCTGAAAATTAGTCCGTTGTAAACCGCAAGATAAGATGTTCTTACTTGCATCCTTCTTTCTAATTCTTTCAGATGTTTTTTTTCCGCGGGGTTTGTAGATTCAAAAATTTCTATTTCGGGGTTTCTCAGGCAGTAGCTTTTTCCTCCGAAGTATGGAAACCAGTCCGATATCCTTCTGTCTTCTTTTATTTTTGGTTTTTTCATAGAATTGATGAGGAGATTGCCTAATTAATTACTTGTTCGTTTCAGTTTTTATATTATTGTTTCGGTCGATATTAATTAAGGAGCAGTTTAACTTTTTTCTATCTGCGTCCTTGCTTATAGTTGCAAATCGCAAACAAATGGATTAAGGAAAGAAACCCGCATATAAGTTACTTTTTCTTGCGATAGTCTTGGTTCTCTTCTTGATTATAATTGCACATCTTTTACATTATTAATGTAACTTTTGAATAAAATATTTTGAAGAATTAATGTGCTAAAAGTGCCTAACACAAAAAAGATTATTGCTGTGATGACCGATGTTGATTTTTTTGACTTGGTTATCTTTTTTTCATGAGCGTGTCTAACAAATAAGTTCTTTTAATTAAAAATGTTAAACAGATGGCGTAATGAAATCTTTGATATAAATCTTACGCTTTCTCAATGGAGAAGGTTGTTGCGAAATCAAAAATAATGAAAGGAGGAAGGGTGCGAATAGGATATTCTATTATCAGATTAAGTTGTTAGTGAGGTGTAAAGATATGATTTATGTGTTAATTGTCAGACACGCTCCTTTTCATAGCATTTTATAAATTTCACTATCTTTTTTGTTCTTAATTTTCTTTATTGTTTTGATTTTAAGAAGATATTCTCCCGCGAGAAAAAGAATATGCCACTTCAGTTGAATAACTCTTTATAGAAAACAAAATAACGCAAGCAGGAAGGCACAAAAGTGTAAATGACCGAAACTAAAGTGAAGCTATTAGTAGCCGAATGCTTAAATTCTCGTTGCCTTGAATCTTACACATCGGCTCTATCAACGTCATCTTCTATGACGGCTTTTGTTGTCTCGTCTTGCGGACGGCTTCGTACTTAGATGCTTTCAGTACTTATCCGTATAGTGCGTAGCTACTCGGCCTGCTCGTAACAACCGATCACCAGAGGCACCCGACCCCCGTTCCTCTCGTACTCAAGGGTCGTTCCACTCAGACAACTACGATCCTAGTAGATATCATACAAACTGTCTCACGACGTTCTTAACCCAGCTAACGATTCCTTTTAATGCGTGAACTCCGACACCCTTGGAACCTTGTGCAGTTCCAGGATAGGAAGAGCCGACAGCGACGCACCAAACCGCGCCGTCAATATGGACTATCGGGCGCGACCAGCCAATTATCCTTGGAGTACCTTTTCTGTCACACGCGGGCCCTATTAAAAAGCCACGCGGGTTCGCTGAGCCAGACTTTCATCTCTGCGTTCCTTGCTGTTCAAAACACAGTCAGATAAGCTTTTGCCTCTGCACTCAACATGAGATTTCCAACCTCACTGAGCTTATCTTTGGGCCCTGCAGATATTTTTTCTGCAGGGTGCCGCCCCAGCCAAACTCCCTGCCTGCTGATGTCCTCTAAAGAGTAAGCAGCTCTAAGAAGGATGGGTAGTGTTACACTTTTGCTCCGCCATGTCCTAAAACATGGCATCGACGCTCCTACCTACTCTATGCATTCTCCTTAAAGTCACAACAACAAGTTGAAGTAAAGGTTCACAAGGTCTTAGCTTCCCACTAGGATTCACCGGCATGTTCACCGGTAAGTATTTTCAGAAGGTTCTGATTAGGGACAGCGACCACCTCGTTAAACCGTTCATGCACGTCATCATTCAAATGACAAGGCATTACGCTACCTTAAGCACAAAATTTAATTTGTTGGACTATATCATCATCAATTTGTTTAACTAAATAAAAATTGCTTATTGTTTACTTGCTCGCTTCGCTCGCTTATTAATAATAACTAACTCCGATTGTTTGGGAGTGATAATTACTTTAAATAATTGAGTGACCGCAGAGTTCGTATCAATTAAGATATTTTACAGTTGTAATCAAAATTGTGTTTGGCGTATAGTCTCTGAGGATTCTAGAATTATTTTCTAAATTGGCTTCTTCTGATTCTGTGTTTATCTTCCTGGATTTTATATTTAGAATATTCGTTGATATACTTAACTATCAACCATATCACTATAAAAACTGGAATTAACCATAGCCACCAATTCTAGTCTTTCCTGCTGATTGTCGCTCCATTGTGAATTTTCAGTAATCATTAACTCCTCGCGGAATTAACTTCCTATCACAATTTCTTCACGATGTTCCAGCATATAGCCAAATTTTAAGAGGCCCTTATTTTTTGGTTTAATATTCGACATATTTTGTTTATCATTATGTAAAGCTTAGTGGAATTTCACCACAAGCTCAAGCCTCATAGTTAGGCCCGCCGTTTTACGGGGCTTAGCTCCCTTGAAAAGGAGTTTCACACACCGCAACTGGGCAGGTCTCACTGATTATACACATCCTTTCGGATTTGCAATCAGCTACGTTTTTGATAAACAGTCGGGCAGTCCTTGTCACTGCGATCTACTGATGCTCTCAATAAATCAAGAACATCTATAGACATCCCTTATACCGAAGATACGGGACTAGATTGCCGAATTCCCTTAATCAGTTTGTCCTTTCACGTCTTGGCCTACTCAGCCAGAGCACTAGTGCTAGTTCTTGGTACGGCTTTCTGCATTCAGTACAAAAGTTTTTCATGGGCTCCGGGAATCAACAGATTCACCAGCAATTCAAATGCTTCTATGCATTACGCTCGACATTCTTCTTACTGATTAGCCCTTTCGGACCTCCGCCTATCCTGAAGCGACTTGTGTCATAAAATGTAGAAAGTTCAGGAATATTAACCTGATATCCATTCGCGATAGCCAGTTAAGGTATCACTTAGGCGCCGACTAACCCTGAGTTAAACGATAGTGCCCAGGAAACCGCGCTCTTTCGACGTTACTCATTCTCAGAGTAAATTGATCTTACTATTACCACGATTCTCATTGGAGCCCGCTCCATCCTTCCTCTCGGAAAAACTTCTGCGCAGACTCCACGCCTGCCTACCAGAACACTCTAGAAAAATTTTTGTGGGTTTTTGAATATGATTTGTGAAATAATTTTTTAGTTACAACGTGTGGCAGAATAAAAGAAAAATTACTTAGGGTATTTTATTATATCTGGATAACCTGCTTCTTCTTTTTTTAATTCATCTAACAATACATATGATGATTAGCTAAATCTGTGTTTATTTCTTGTTTAATGTCGCATGTTCAATGCATCTTTCCAATAAGATTCTATGTTCTCTAATTACTTTTTTTGAATGAATTATTGCTACTTAACCTTTTCGTTTTTTGATAAAATTAAAACCCAGAGAAACGAATTTCTCCGGGCTTCAAAATTATTATTATCAAAAAACCCACAACAATTAATCATAGTCGAGTGCCTCTGGAGTATCGGTATCATATTTAGCCCCGTCCATTTTCCCCGCCTCGAACCTCGATAGGTGAGCTGTTACGCTTTCTTTAAATGATGGCTGCTTCTGGGCCTACATTCCTAGTGTCTCAGGTTCAAGACCAAGTTTGTTACACTTAACATGAATTTTGGGACCTTAACTCCAGTCTCGCTTGTTCGCGTCTCGGAACAGGACCTTACGCCCTGCCCCCCATTCCTGTCAAATACAGGGAACAAGTTCTGAGTTGGAATAGCTTCCGTATCCTTGCGGACCTGCGAACCTTATCCGTACTTTACCCCGTTCCCGAGCTTGACAAGACTATACTGAGGCATATTTCGACAGGAACCAGCCATTGCCGAACTAGATTGGCTTTTCACCCCTATTCGCAAATCATTCGAGAGCATGCACACATCACCGGTTCGGTCTTCCATTTTTCTTTCAAAAAACTTCAACCTGTTCACGAATAGATCGTCCGGCTTCGGGTCGTGTCCAAGTGACTAACGCATTTTCATACTCGCTTTTGCTACGGCTTCAGTTTAACCTTGCCGCTTAGACACACTCCGTGGCCCATTTTTCAAAACGTACGTTACAACTCCAATCTCCAATTAAGGAGGAAGCCGTAACGAGCTGTTACTGTCAGATTTCAAGTCTTTTAACCCCCTATTAAGGGTACTTTTCAGCTTTCCCTCGCGGTACTAAGTTCACTATCGGACTTGGATTCATATTTAGGGTTAGCGGTTAATCCCGCTATATTCAGACTTCCAATCTAGGGAGCCCTACTCTTTTGGAATATACCATATTATCTTCGGTTACGGGGCTATCACCCTCTGAAGCGCGACGTTCCAGTCAACTTCTCCTCGATAACTTAGGCTTAACTTCCACCACATCTCTGTCTCTCTTTCAAAAGAAGATTCGGTTTGCCCTGATCCCTTTTCGCTCGCTGCTAGTAAGGGAATCTCAATTGATTTCTCTTCCTGCCGGTACTAAGATGTTTCAATTCCCGGCGTGCATTTCCATCTCTGGATTTTCATAAGAACACGTGTGATCGCATTCGGAAATCTTGGGTTCAAAGGCCGCATGCGCCTACCCCAAGCTTATCGCAGCTTGCCACGTCCTTCATCACAATCCAAACCAAGCTATCCGCCTGACAGCGTAAAAAATGTTATATAGTTTGTCGATCAAATTACACTTCTGAAATACAAGCTAATTATACTTGTAATTTAATTGTATATACAATTAAGTGTTGTCTTCCTGCTTGCGTCATTGAATATGTCTCTGCGTGACATAATACCGACGGTAAAACGCCACGATTTTCACTAAATGAGTGAATATGATTTTTGTTTTGTTTTATTTCGATTTTTTTCTCCGTGAATACTTTTATTGTTGGGTTTTTAGTGGTTTTAAATGTTTTGGCGAGGAGGAGTGTTAAGTTTTCGGGAGTTGGGGTTTTCTAAATTTTAATTATCATAAAGCATCTTAAATTAAAATTATTTTTCGTAGCATGAAAATCTTTCCGCGATTGTTTAAACCGGCGTCTTCTCTCGGACTAAACAACCTGCTTGTGATATAAAGAACAATGATTTTAATAAAGCAATAAAATAAAAATATTTTTGACTCGGAGTTATTCCTCGTCGTCTTCTGCGTCGTCATCAGATTCGTCTTTAGACTCATCCGTGTCTTCGCTTTCGTCTTCGTCGTATGACATTTTACCTCCGCTTAATTCGGTTAGATAAACTTCTTGTTTTTAAACTTTTCTAGGGAAGAAATTAACTCTTGAGTTATATGAATTGAAATGGACTCATCGGGAATCGAACCCGAATCTCATCAGTGCAAGTGACGTATCCTACCATTGAACGATGAGCCCAATTATAATTTTGGGAAAACTGAGTTTTTAATATTTTGCGTCTCCGATAAATTATAAATAGGAACTTCAAAGTGAAGACCTTATTAGAATAGGAAACAAATTAATTGATTTTGTTGAAACTCATAAAGCTTAAATCTCCAAACTTCTTTTCTACCCAGTTACACTGGGGCAACCTAACTAGAGAACATGACGACTAACTTTCCAAATATGTGGCAGTTGTGTTTCTTTATTAATTAAGTATAAACAGATCCAAATTAAGCCATAAACGCCCCTATTTTGCCCTATTATTATACCTCCTTAAAAATTAGATTAGAATAAGTAGTTCCATTATTTTTTGGTAAAATATTGATAATCTCTGGATTTGGAGCAACTAGCAAAACATTAAATTCTCCATTGCGCTCATTTCGATATTCATCATCAAAAACATGATATTCTAAATGAATATAAGTATCTTTATTCTTATTGATTATCCCAGTTTCTTCCATATCCGCACTATATTTTTGATTATACATTTCAATGGCTTGTTCAAGAAATCCATTAATCTTTTCGGCTTTTTTATTATCTAACTTAGTAATATTGATTATCCGATTTATAACAGAGTTTATTTTATCCACATCTTTTGATAGATTGAACTCAGAAGATTTCCAATAATATTTTAATCCTTTATTCTTATAGCTATATACATAATCAATATTAGCTAAATGAACAGGGGACAATTTTTTGTTATCTCTTAAAATTTCTAATACCACTGTAAACAATCTTATATTCAAAGGATTAATTTTATCTATGTCCTCTTGTTTTTTATTTTTGAAGAAAAGTTGCAAATCGGATAATAATTTCTCTTTGTCCACTTTCTCTCCAATTACTAGTTTACGAATTTCTTTATTCAAATCTTTTTCTAATCTAATTATGTCCCGCATTAAATGTTAATCAAAACAGTATTAAAATACCTTTCTGAAAATCGTATAGTGGACACTTCTGTCCGACTTATTATAAATAAGGACTTTAAAGTGAAGACCTTATTAAAAGGATAAATTATTAAGTCTAATTTCTAAATAATTCTATGGCGAAACCAAAATATGTTTACCACGGAAGTGCAAGAGAGTTACAAGGAGATAAATTAATTCCAAAGAAAGCAACAGACTTAGGGGATAGAACCCATAACACTTTAGAGGGAGTTTATGCTTCAGATGTAAAAGATGAAGCGATAGCTATGGGAATTTTGAAATGCAGAGGGGTTGGAAGCTCCAGTTGTGGAGTCCACAGAAAATATAATCCTAAAGTTGAAGCAATAATTTATGATGGTTGGCCAGAACAAAACCATTTTTATTTATACACACTGCTATCAGAAACTTTTGAAAGCAGACCAAGAGGAAGTCATCAATATGTTTCTTTGGTTTCGGTAAAGCCATTTAAAGTTGAGAGATTACTCGTAAGTGATTATATTCATCTAGTTAGAAAAGCAACTGATGAAGAGAAAAAAGAATGGTTTGGAAAATACAAACACAAAATTTCTAAAAAGTAATAAGGTCTTCAAAAAGAATACTTTATTATAAATATAGCGTACAAAAAAATAAAATGTAACTCGTGGTATGCAAGTGTTTTCATTGTCATGAAATCATTACTTCAATAATAGGAGGTGATCCATCCGCAGGTTCCCCTACGGATACCTTGTGACGACTTAACCTACCTTGCCTTACAAAAATTCGTCCCTGACGGGCCTCGTAAATGCAAAGCTTGGTTGGTTTGACGGGCGGTGAGTGCACGGGACATTGACTTATTCACCGGGCGCTGATAACACCCGATTACTACCAATTCCAGCGTCATGAGGATGAGTTGCAATCCTCAATCTGAACTAAGCTGAAGTTTATGAGATTAGCTTCCCCTCTCGGGGTCGCAGCCCTTTGAATTCAGCATTGCCGCGCGCGTGTTGCCCAGGGTATTCGGCTTTTACTTACCTAACGTAGCCCGCACCTTCCTCCTCGTTGCCAAGGCAGTCTGTATATTGTTCTTGCAAATATACACACGGGTCTCGCCTGTTACCTGATTTAACAGATCATCTCACGACACAGGCTGACGTCGGCCATGCAAGTCCTCTCAGCGTGTCAGGTAAGCCCTTCAGACTGACCTTCATTCTGCTGTCGATCCTGGTAAGGTTCTCGGTGTGTAATCCAATTGACATTTGTGTTACACAAAATTATAAATAATTTTGGGATTAATATTTCTATTAATCGCTGTATGTCTCCATACAGATCGGACTATATCTTCACAAGTCAAAATTCGGTTTCGCTTATTTCTTCCTTAATTTCCTTAATATCTTTTTCCAGTTGTTCTGGCGTTACACTTCTTCTGGGAAACGCTTGGATTTCTTTCCAAAGTATTTCTCTATTTTTATGAATTTTAGTGACTTGTGTCTGGCGTGTAGTCTCTGAGGGTTCTAGAAAATTAGATTTTTCTTTTGTAATGTCTTTTTTGATAGTTCTTTGCATACTCTTTATATGCTTGAAACAAACCAAATTTTTTCATAAAAAAGATAACGAATATAAAGACAACAAGATAGAAAAAAAATTTAAATAACAAATTAGAAAAAAGCATTTTTGCTGTCATCCCAAAAATTAAATTGGAAATCAGGAAAAAATAAAGACAATGATTCCTATTAATGCTAAAGTAAGAAATCTCGCTTTTAGACTAACTTTTGTTAAATCTGTAAGTGATTTTGTTTCTTCCATGTCATGCGTTATTATTTTAGATTTAAATAATCTCTCTTTTCTAGCCTTCCCTGCGGATTTTCTCTATCGTTTAGATTTTTAGGGTTCGCTATTCTCTCGCGAAAATAGTATCCTACTAAACGCCTAACGAGACGTTCCCGCATATAGCCAAATTTTTTCCCTTAACATTTTTTATGTTAAGACTCCGATGTCGCGCAACATCGGCTGTCGTGCAGCTATTAAACTAACCGCACGCGTCACTGGTTGTAGTATCCCGCCGCCTATTCCTTTAAGTTTCGGCCTTGCGACTATACTTCCCAGGTAGCACACTCTACGGCTTCCCTACAGCACCGATACCTCTCGAAGAGGTACCGATGTTTAGTGTGCAGTGTTTACTGCTAGGACTACACGGGTATCTAATCCGTTTTGCGCCCCTAGCCTTCATCCCTGACTGTCAGATCCGTTCTCGTGAGGTGCCTTCGCTATCGTTAGTCCACATCGGATCAACGTATTTGACCACTACCCGATGCGTACTCCTCACGTCTCCCGGTCTCTAGCTTTGCAGTTTCTCCCGCACGCCCGACCCTTGAGAGGTCGGATTTCACGAGAGACTTACTAAGCGAGCTACGGATGTTTTAGACCCAATAAAAGCGGCTGCCACTTGGACTGCTGGTATTACCGCGGCGGCTGGCACCAGTCTTGCCCAGTCCTTATTCGTAATACTTTTTACATATTACAAAAGATGCTCAATTATTAGAGAATCACTCTGGCTTGCTCTATCACGCTTGCGCGCATTGTAGAAGTTTCCCGACTGCTGCACCCCGTAAGGCTGGGGATAGTGTCTCAGATCCCCTCTCAGGGCCCCTCCGCTAAGAGCCCTTACTGATCTTCGCCTTGGTGGGCTATTACCCCGCCAACAAGCTAATCAGCCGCAGCCCCATCCTAACTTGAAAGATGATACATTCCAGTAATCGTCTTCTATTCGGCGTTAGCCTCAGTTTCCCGAGGTTATTCCAAACATTAGGGCAGGTTAGCTACGTGTTACTGAGCAGTTTGCCCTTCACTTCCGAAGAAACGAAAAACTTGCATGTCTAATTGCAAACCAGATAGCAGCAGCCTCCAGCAGGATCAACTGGATTTATAAAACAGTTGATTCTGTTGAAAGCGTTTTGCTTTCCGCACTCTTTTCCTATTGAATTTAATTTTGAAGTATAATACAACTTCGTGACTCAACGCTTGCATACCTCATACCCTAATATGCAATTCGTCGACTTTGCCGACGGTAAACATTAAGGCACTCATTTGAGTTAACATTTTAACAAAAGGTTGAGATTTTTTAGTTATTTAAATGTTTTGGGAGAGGGCGGTGTTGCATTTGCGGGAGGCAAGGTCTCAAAATAATTTGTGAAATTATTATGTGATAATGCCGAGAAATTTGTCCTTGACAAATTTCCGAGAACTTACAGCAACTATCTTCTGGAATTTTAGAAATTGGGCAACTCCCGATTTTGCGACAAAACTTCGGGAGAGAAATAGTTGTGATTATCTAAAAATCATTTCGCAAACCATAATCAAAATACTAAAAAGTTATACGAAATAAAATAGAGTGAGAGCAATTGAAGAACAGCAAATATGCTTTCTGAATTTTTTTAATTTATTTAGACAGAGCAAAGTCTGAGTTTTCAGTGCATTCTTAAAAATCCTTATAAGGACTTAGGAAAATTTTACAAGAAGTTTGTAACCTATCTTCTTTTGGTTTTTCTTTTTGGCTTTGCGTGCGTTTTTATTTTCATCGGTTTTTTCCTTCCACCTTTGTCCTGCCAGGCTACAAAACCTAATGCAATTAAATATAAAACACCTCCAATTTTTGGGATTATTATCGAAAGACTAAACCATCCGGGGAAATTACGAAGGGTGAAGATTTTCCAAGTTGATATAATCAAAAGTATGTAGAGAGCAACCCATCCAATTACAGGAATTAAAATTAGGAATACCAATGCCCAATGGAAACCGCCAAGCTGTAGAATCATCGCCAAGTTTGCTACGGGAACCCAAGCGAGCCAGTCGTTTTTGTATTTCATTTTTCTGGCTATTGTTCTCCAAGCAAGTGCAAAATAAATGTAAATCGCCACAGTTACCAAGACGGCTAAAAATATTCCCATAGCAACCAGTGCACCGACTACGCCTCCGAAAAAAAAGTCTGACATTAGTGTTGCACCCATGTTGTAGTCTTATGTTGAAGAAAGAAAGACTTATAAAACTTACTGATGACAGGGGAAAAAATAATTAAAGCGTGCGTGTTTGTTTGATAAATGATAAAAAAGAAAAATTGTCCGGAGTGTGGGAAAGAGTTTGAGTTTGACACCAACGCAAAGTTCAAGAGAAAGTATTGCAAAGTGTGCGGGGCGAAGAGGAAAAAAATGTGGGACGAACAATGGAAAGTCAAGTTTGAAGATTTGGAAGACGAGTAGTTTAATTTATTGAATGATTTGTTTGGAGGTTCTTATTTTATGAGAATGCACAATGCAAAAAATTATGGGAGATGGTTGCGAGAGATTATGTCTCCGAATCAAAGTTGAAAGTTTCGAAAGTTATTTTTTCGGGGTTGGATTCGTCCAAGATTTCTTTGATTTGTTTTTGATGTTTGCTTAATTTTGAAGTTCCTTCCTTTACTTCCAAAAAACGAATTGCCTTTACATCTCTTTCGTCAAGACCTTCGAAGACGAGATAGTCAATGGGGTCGCCGAGAAATTTGCATTCGGATGCTTTGTATGGAAAACCGGCAAGAAAAGGTGCGAAAGATTCTGTTACTTTGCCTTTTATTCCGGCGCGCTGTTTTTCCGCGATTTCTCTTCTAATAACAGACAGATTTTTCTGCCATTCGGATTCTTTTTTGTAAGCACCAAGTTTGTAAGCAATGAACGCGACTATTATTGACGCTATGGCGAGAATTATTATCAGAGTTTCAGGCATTTTCTATTTTGGATAGAGTGGTATAATTAGTTTTCTGTTAACAAAGAACACGGAGAGTTTAAATATCTGTTAGATTGTATTTTTTTATGGGTTTGTTTGCTAAGAAATGTGAGTATTGCAAGACGAAAATTGAAAAGAATGGAGAAGTTGTTGCCGATGTGAAAGTGCCTGAATTCAGGGGATTTAGGGCGGTGTCTTTTTGTTCTCAAGAGCATGTAGACAGGTATAGAATTGAGGTTAAAGGGACAAAGCGGACAAAGTTTTGTCCGAGCTGCGGGGTTTAACATAAAGAGCATGTTACAAAATCCGTGTCTTTGAATGATTAGTCGTCCTGTTCTACTCTTGGAGCTAAGACAAAAGATAAGACGACGGCGCCGGTGTGGAAATCAAGGCGCATTGGGTGGTTGTCCGAGAAGGAGAGTGTTGCCTTGTCGGAGATTTTTGCTCCTTTGATGAATTTAGAGATGTATTCTAGGGAGAATCGGGCCGTGCTGTTTCCTGAGTGGATTTCCGCCTCGTCGGAAGAGAACTCGGCTCTTGCGGAGTTTAGTCCGCGCGCTTCAACTATAAACTTGTTCGGCTCTGCAATAAATGTGCAGGCGTCTGAAACAACGGCGCAATCTTCTATGACTTCAACGAAAGATTCGGAATTTATTTTTACTACGGAATTGAATTCCCATGCGGGCAGGGGTTTTTCCTCCGAGTCTATTTCTATTAAAGCAAGAGAGAAATCCCTTTTTATCCTGTCCCTTAGCGCGATTTTCAAAATGTTTTCCTGTTTTTCCAGAGTTAGGGATGCTCCGGGTTTGCATCTTCTCAAGACGGCTTTTAAGTTTGAAAGGTTCACGCCAAGTTCCTCTTCTTTTTCAAGTGAGAACTCGGAGAATAAGTCGGAAGGTATTTTGAAGTAAATCATCGCGACGTTCGCAGGGTCAATTGCAGTCAGAGAGATTCCTTCTTTGTTCACGCGAATTCTCACTTCCGTTACAAGCTCGGAGATTATTGTTATAATATCTGAAAATATTTTTGGATTTGGCAGGGTTAATTGCATGCGGTTATTCGGGGTTTCGAAGTTATAAATATTGTTGTGGCGAGAATGACAATAAACATATATATTTCAAGTTGTTTGAAAGAAGATGACTAAAGAAGAAAGAGTTCGGGCTTTGACGGCGATTTATTATTCTAACCCGAATGTTCAGGCGGCTTTGTTGAAGTTTGCGAAAGACAGAGAAGTTGTTCCGATGTATTTTGAAGGGTTTGGTAAAAGGCCGGACAGTATTCAATATCCTTCGGATGTTAATGGTTTGGTGAAAAGAGGTGCGACTTCCTTTCATGCTTCGGAAGAAATTTGGGAAGACCCTCTGGAGTTAAAATCTGAAATAACGAAGAAAGAGATGAATAATCTGAGAAAGGGCTGGGATTTGCTGATAGATGTTGACTCGCCTTTTTTAGATTATTCAAAAGTGGCGACTAAGTTGATAATTGAAGCGCTGGAGCAGAATGGAATTAAAAAATACGGTTTGAAGTTTTCGGGTAGCAAGGGATTTCATATTATTGTTTCGGGAAAAGCTTTTCCGGCGGAATTTGACGGACTTAGGGCGGGCGAGATGTTTCCGGAATGGCCAAGAGCGATTTGCAGTTATCTGATGGATTACATTAAGAAAGATTATAATATCAAGGCTGGTGAGATTTCTAAAGATTTTGAGGCGATTAAGAAAAGAACTAATCTGTCAGAGGAAGAATTGCGGGAAGTTCGGTGTTTGAATTGCAACGCAAATGCTTTGAAAGGAAAACTTGCAATTTTCAACTGCGATACTTGTGGTTTGACCGTGGAGAGGAAAAATGTGAAAGTTACAAAGAGAAGAATGAAGTGTCTGCAAAATAGTTGTGCGGGAATTTTGATTCCAGAAGGAGAGAGGGAATTTTACTATTGCGAAAATTGCAAAGACCTTGAATATGAGAATCTGGAGCTAAACAGCAATAAGCACCCGGAAAATTTTGAAAAGTTCAAGGGTGTAAGTGGGGCGAAGATTGCTTCGCTTGATTTAGTTTTGGTTGCACCGAGGCATTTGTTCAG
>Ga0210057_1002682_pt1 | contig 25243 bp, 22 predicted proteins | sample CryGeyCG2114_010_2_FD_183968 | JGI IMG/M metagenome (GOLD analysis project Ga0210057, IMG submission 183968) | Groundwater microbial communities from aquifer - Crystal Geyser CG10_big_fil_rev_8/21/14_0.10 (SPAdes) (version 2) | ecosystem: Environmental > Aquatic > Deep subsurface > Groundwater ...
ATTTTCTACTATAATTAACGTATGAATCAAAAAGAATTAAATAAAAAATTAAAGCAGATTATTAGAGATTTAAAGCCTTATCAGCCGGAAAAGGTGATTCTTTATGGTTCTTATGCTAAAGGTAATCCCAGAAAAGAGAGTGATATTGATTTATTGGTCATTAAAAAAACAAATAAAGATTATTTTGCAAGCGTAAAAGAGATCTGCTGGTTGCTTCGGCCAAAAAAATATTATGGCACTAATAAATATATTAAGGGTTTAGATCCAATTGTCTATATGCCTTTCCAGATAAAAAAGAGAATAGCTATGAATGATTTTTTTATTAAAGATATTTTAGGCCAAGGTAAAGTGATTTATGAAAAATCAAAATAATGAAAAGTTGGCGCAGGAGTGGTATCAAAAAGCAGAGGACACATGGAAATTCACTTAAACTGGATGGGAAGAGACAGGCATTTCATCCGAATCTTGTTTTGGTTGTCAACAAACAGTTGAGAAATATTTAAAAGGATATTTAGTTAGTCAAGGAATTAAGCCAGAAAGAACTCATATCTTGTCAGATTTATTAATGGAATGTAGAAAAATTGACAAAAATTTTGAGAAGATAGAGGGTAGAATTTAATAAGTTAAGGAGCAAAAATTTTATAATTATAAATTAACTTGTGGGAGTCTCGTGATTGTGGGACGCTTACCACGAAAATTTTATGAAAAAATCAAAAAGGTATCTAACAGCTGCGTCTAAAGTTGATAAAACAAAATTTTACAGCTTGGATGAAGCTTTAAATTTAATTAAAGAAATTGCCAAAGCTAAATTTGATGAATCAATAGAAGCACATATTCGGCTTGGCATTGACGCCTCAAAAGGCGAACAGCAAATCAGAGCCACAGTTGTTTTGCCGCACGGCGCTGGCAAAACAAAAAAGGTAGCTGTTTTCTCTGATAATGAAAAAGAAGTAGCTGAATCAGGCGCTGATTTATCTGGCGGCAAAGAGTTGATTGAAAAAATTAAAAATACAGGAGTCATTGATTTTGATGTGGCTGTCGCCACCCCGGAAATTATGAAAGACATGGCAACAATCGCTAAAATTTTAGGTCCCAAGGGTTTGATGCCTTCACCTAAAAATGAAACCGTGAGTAAAAATATTAAAAAAACCGTTGAAGAATTAAAGAAAGGCAAAATTACTTTTAAAAATGACGAGACTTGCAATCTGCACCAGTTTATTGGCAAAGTTTCCTGGCCAGTTGAAAAAATAAAAGAAAATTATGAGATTTTTTTTGAAGCTGTGAAAAAAGCCAAGCCATCAGGCGTTAAAGGCGCGTATATCAAGCAAATAGTTTTATGTTCTACCATGGGGCCGGGAGTTAAAATAATGGTATAAAGTAGAAAGTATAATGTATTATGGGAAAATAAAAGGCGTCTCTTATGAGGGCGCTTTTTAGGTTGCTTAAAAGTGATAAATTAGGTAAAATTAAATTATGAAATCAAAATTTTATTTATTTTTGGCTATTTCTTTAATGATATTTGGCATTAATTTTTTGCCGATTAGTTTAGCAGCTGTAGCTAATAGTGAATTTGGCCAAATTAAATTTTTGCAATTATCCGATGGTGTTTCAGCAGGTAGTTTTATTTTGCCAACTTTTAATAGCGGTTACAGTGCATCTTTAATTGATCTTGGCGGTGATGGCCAGCAAGAAATTTTGTTAGGTGCTGGCAGCCAGAGCGAGCCATTAGTAAAAATTTTGCGAAGCGATGGTTCATTAGTCAATAGTTTTTTAGCTTATGATAAGAAATTTGTGGGCGGGGTCAAAGTGGCTGGTTGTGATTTTGATGGCGATGGCAACGGTGAAATTTTAACTAGCGCTGGCCTGGGCGGTTCAGCGCACATCAGGATTTTTAATAGCTACGGTCAGCCGAAAATTAATGCTGGTTTTTTTGCTTTTGATCAGAAACAATTAACTGGTGCGGAAATTGCTTGCGTTGATATCAGTGGTGACAAGAAAGATGAAATTGTGGCTGTTGGTCTGGAAAATAATAAGCCAGTGATAAAAATTTTTGACAGCGCCGGTCAGTTGGTTAAACAACAGGAGTTAGATTTTAAATCAGATAATGTCAGTTTGTCCGCCATTGATTTGGGCGGCGATGGTATTGAAGAAATTTTAGTGGCTGGCGGCCGTGGTAACAAGCCAGTAGTTAATATTTATCGAGGCGATTTGAGCTTGGTGGATAAGATTTTTTTAACTACAGAAAATATTGTTAATGGTTTATCTGTTTGGGGTGCTGATATAGATCAGGATAATCAAGGAGAGATATTGGTTGGCCAGGGCGTTGGCGGTTCTCCACTCATAACAGTTTTTGGTAATGGTAAAATTAAAAATAATTTGCCAGTTTTTAGTTTTGATGATAATTTTTTAGGCGGAGTAAAGCCAATGATCGGCGATATTAATGGCGATAAAAAATTAGAATTAATTTTACTGCCGCAAAGTCTGCCGACTGGACGGTTAGATTTGTATAAATATATTGATATTGATGTTTCTGAGCAGCGTTTTCGTTATTATCAAAATGGTTATTTAATTGATGATGTCTTAACTTCTACTGGTAAACCATCAACGCCAACCCGTCTGGGAGAATTTACAGCTTTTTCAAAATATGATATGGCTTATGGCGGAGTTGACGGCCAGAGTTGGGGCATGCCATATTTTATTGGTTTTTACAAATCAGGCAGTTTGGAAAACGGCATTCATGAGTTGCCATTTTTAAATGGCCGGCGCGAGGGCGCCACAAGTTTAGGCCGCGCTGTTTCACATGGCTGCGTGCGCTTAGGCATAGGTGTGGCCAAGGAAGTTTATGATTGGGTGGAAATTAATAAAACCAAAGTTATAGTGCATAAATAATAATTTTTTATGTTTTTATCAATTATTATTGTTTCCTGGAACACTCGCGAGTTGACTTTAAAATGTTTAAAGTCAATTTTTGAGTTTATGAAAAATATAGATTTTGCAATTTATTTGGTAGATAATAATTCAAGCGATGGCACGGTGGATGCTGTGGAGAAATCTGGCCTACCTACCTCGTCGGCAGACAGGAAGGCCGGAGTTACAAATAATTTTGTAACTCCAAATTTTAGTTCGGAAAATTTACACATTATCGCCAATAAAGAAAATGTGGGGTTTGCGAGAGCGAATAATCAAGCATTAATCACCCTTTTTTGTCATTCCCGCCCCCGATCAAAGTCGAGGGCAGGCTCCAGCGGGAATCTTGTGGAACTTTGGGATCCCCACTTTCGTGGGGATGACAATGTAGGGACAGGTCTAGACCTGTCCCTACGGTCAGAATATGTTTTACTTCTTAACCCCGACACAGAATTTGTTGATGATAAAATCAAGCAAGCTATAGATTTTATGGAAACACATCCAGACATTGGCATTTTTGGGCCTAAACTTTTGAATAGCGATATGACATTGCAAAAGTCTTGCCGTAGGTTCCCTGGTATTCTTGACCAACTTTTTATTCAATTAAAATTTTATAACTTTTTTCCTGAAAAAATCAAAGCCACACGAGATTATTTTATGTTGGATTTTGACTATAATGAAATTAAAGAAGTTGATCAGGTTATGGGCGCGGCAATGTTGGTGAGAAGAGAAGTAATAGAGAAAATCGGTTTGTTAGATGAAAACTTCTGGGCAGTTTTTGAAGAAGTTGATTTCTGCAAGCGAGCCAAGGATGCCGGCTATAAAATTTATTTTTATCCTGACTGGCAAATTATCCATCATAAAGAACAAAGTTTTAAGCAGTGGCCAGGACTAAGAAAACAAATAAATTTTAACCGTTCGTTATATTATTATTTTAAAAAACATCAGCCCTTTTGGCAGTTATTTTTATTATGGCTTGTCCAGCCGATAAATTTGTTGTTGACAATTGTTGATACAATTTTTGGCATTAGAAAAAAGCAAGGTAAAAGTAAAAATCTGTAATTAAAAATTAATCCATTTCTGTCATTCCTGCGCAAGCAGGAATCCAGAAAGAAATTTAAAAATGTCTGGATTCTGGTTTAATTTGCCACCGGCAAATTTGCACTCGTCAGAATGACAATAATAAACCAAAATAAAAAAGTCCCGATTTTTTTATTATTATGTCAAGCATAATTAATGCAAAATATTTTAAAATAACCTTTTTTCTGCTAATTTTAGCAGAAATTTTGTCATATCTTGGTTGGGCACACCCCATCATAAATACTATCTGTTTCGTGGTTATTATTTTAGCCATGCTGATTTTATGTTTAAAAAAATTAGAGTGGGGGATTTATATTTTGCTGGCGGAATTATTTATCGGATCAAAAAGCGGGGCAATGTTTAGTTTAAATTCGGGCGATATAAATTTATCAGTTAGGATGGGGATATTTGTGGTGGTGACGGGAGTGTGGTTGATGCACGAATTGATGCGAATAATAAAACGAATTGATGCGAATAAAATTTTAGCATTAGACTGGAATTATAAAGTCTGTCATTCACGCGCAAGCGGGAATCCCAAAATTAAAAGCAATGCCGTATTCCACGAGATCCCCGCTTGCGCGGGGATGACAAAAAAAACTGGGATGGCAAAGAATATAATATTATTTGGTATAGTCTTATGTTGGGCTTTTGTTTGGGGCATCATCCGCAGCAATGATTTTGGCAATGTATTTTTGGATTTTAATAATTGGCTGTATTTTTTAGTGGCGTTGCCGCTCACACGAATCTACACAAATGAGAACACAAATAAACACAAATTTATCAAAAATATTATTTCTATTCTGTCTGCGACTGCGGTGATTATTTTTTTAAAAACTATTTTTTTATTTTATATTTTTACACATAGCTTTGCTTTTATTGGTTCAGATATTTATAAATGGGTGCGGGATACTGGCGTGGGAGAAATCACAAATATGGCTGGCGGATTTTATCGCGTGTTTATGCAAGCGCAGATATATTCGCTGATATTATTTTTTATAATTCTTTTTTGTCATTCATGCGAAAGCAGGAATCCAGAAAAAAATAATTTAAAATTTCTGGATCCTGACTTGCGTCAGGATGACAAAATAAACAAGCATAACAAAAAAAATTTTATATTACTTATTACTTATTACTTATTACTTATTACAACTTTTACTGTTATAATTTTGTCTTTCTCCCGCAGTTTTTGGGTTGCCTTTATTATTACTCTATTATTTTATTATTTTATTATTTTATTTTTTAAATTACCCATTACCCATTACCCATTACCCATTATTTTTCATTCCTTTGCCAAATTATTTTTTATTGCTACTATTAGCTTGGGTTTGGTTATTTTTATTTTATATTTACCGCCCAAGATTTCTAATTTAAATTTGATAGCTGTTTTTGGCCAAAGAGCCACGCAAGGCGAAGCGGCCAGCAACTCGCGCGTTAATCAATTAAAACCGCTTTTACTGGCCATTACTAAACACCCGCTCATCGGCTCTGGATTTGGCACAACCGTTACTTACAAATCTAATGACCCACGTATTGTTAATGAAACTGCTGGCCAATCTGGATTGGTGACTACTTATGCTTTTGAATGGGGATATTTGGATATGATATTGAAGTTTGGATTAGTAGGATTAGTTATTTATTTAATTATTATTTTTAAAATTTTAGGCAGATTGCTAAAACTCAAAACCGCCAGCTGGCGGACAAAACTCAAAATAAATTCAAATAATCAGATTCAAAATAATAACTTTCTGGATCCCGACTTTCGTCGGGATGACAAAAAAGAAGAGGATAACAACAAAGAAAATTACGGATTACAGATTACGGATTACAGATTACAAATGGTTTTTTTTCTCGCACTCATCGCTTTATTAGTTGTTAATATTTTTAGTCCGTACTTAAATCATCCATTGGGTATTGGTTTTCTTATCTTGTCTTTTGTTTTAATATTAAAATGATTTTATGACCCTTTCAATTTGTCTTGCTACCTGGAATTCAATGAAATTTATCCGCGAATGTCTGGAATCTATTTTTAGTCAGACTGTTTTTTTAGATCCTGATTTTGAAATTAAAATAGCTGTTAATCTGGTGGACAATGGTTCGGAAGATGGCACGGTGGAGTTTATTAAAAATAATTATCCGCAAATTCATATTTTAAAAAATATGAATAATGTTGGTTTTTGCAAGAGTTACAATCAGGCCATAAAAATGCATCAAACTGACTGGGTATTGATTATGAATGTGGATACGATTTTAGCGTCTGATTTTTTAGCTGTAATTTTAAAAACAGCCGAGCGCATTTCTGATAAAATAAAAGCGGGTTCTTTTGGCCCAAAGATTTTAAAAGCAGAAACAGTTTTTGAAGACAGCTTGCCAAAAATTATTAAAACGAATAAGATAGATTCTTGTGGTTTAATGGTTAAAAAGTCGCGTCTGGTTAAAAATATTGGCGAAGGCGAAATTGATAATAGCCAATATGATAATGTTCAAGATTTTTTTGGTTTTAGCGGCGCCTGCCTTTTATTCAGAAGAGAAGCCCTGGAAGATATTAAAATAGGAGCGGAATATTTTGATGAAGATTTTTTCGCCTATCAGGATGATTTTGATCTGGCTTGGCGCTTGCGTCTTTTTGGCTGGCAGAATATTTTTGTGCCAGGAGCCAAAGTTTATCATTTCCGCGCTTCAAGAATCAATACTCTAAAACCATGGCAATTCTTACAGATAGTTCGGGCTAGACGCGCCAAATCTCTGCTTATCAATTACCATTCTTACAAAAATCATTTTTGGGTATTGGTTAAAAACGAACTCATGGCTAATTTCTGGCGTCATTTCCCTTTTATTTTTTGGCTGGAACTGAAAAAGTTTATTTTCATTTTATTTTTTGAGCAAAAAACCCTTGCGTCTTTAAAATTTTTTTTTAAATTGTTGCCCAAAATGTTATTCAAAAGAAAAATAATTATGGCTCGCAGAAAAGCCGCTGTCGAGGAGATAAATAAATTTTTTGTATGAAACTTTCCATTATTGTCTTAAATTACCAGACAAAAAATTTGGTTAAGCAATGTTTAAAAAATATTGTTAATTTAAATTTACCTTTTAAATACGAAATTATCGTGGTGGATAATGATTCTCGCGACGGGATTGAGAAAATGATTGATGAGGAGTTTCCAGATGTGCGTTTTATTCAATCTGATAAAAACAATGGCATGGGCGCTGGTAATAATTTGGGTATTAAAGCGGCCTGGGGCGAGTATGTTTTGATTTTAAATCCAGATGTAGTGGTTTTAGAAAATTCTTTGGAAAAAATGGTGGAATTTTTGGATGGGCATTCACAGACGGGCACTGTGGCGCCAAAATTGTTAAATCCTAATAGAACTTATCAGCAGTCACGCTATCAGTTTCCAGATTTTTTTCTTTTGCCTGCTTTTATCCGTACAGGCTTAAAAAAAATCAGCCAGGGGAAATTGGATGAATATTTTATGAATAATGTGCCAGGAGATTCGGCTCACAAAATTGATTGGGCCAGGGGGTCGGCTTTAATGGTTCGCCGTTATGTTTTAGAGCAGATCAACGGTTTTGACCAAAATTTTTTTATGTATATGGAAGATACTGATTTGTGCCGCCGCGTTTGGCGCCTTGGTTTTGAGATTTGGTATTTACCTGAAGCCCAGTTGATTCATTATTATGCCAGAGAATCTGCTGACAGCGGCCAGTGGTTAAAAGATTTGACCAAAAAAATCACTTGGATTCACATTTTTTCCTGGCTAAAATATTTTTGGAAGTGGCGGGGAAAAGAATAATATATATTGTGCTAAAAAATAATTTTGTTACAGTAGACTATTCCATTTTTACCCCTCTATTCCCCGGCACCACTTCAATCCAAATATTGCCTGGCTGGAAAATTATTTCCTGCTTATTGCTATCATAAAAAATTGTCCGTTCGCTCGGGCTTTTTTTTGTCCAGCTCCCGCGCATAAGTTTGCCCTCAATAAAAATCCAAGCCGCGCCTTGGCCAACTATTTCTATTTTTAAACGATCTTCCGCGTCCAAGTGAATTTCTTCTGGCACAAATTGGACCACTAAATTTTTTACTGCTATTTGTTTTTTATCATTAGCGTCAATAAAAGGCTTTTCGTTTTGAAATCTTAAATATGTCTTTGTTGAAGTGTTATAATCATAACGCGTATTAAATAAGTCCATGGCTGAATAATTGACTTTGATTTTATTAGCTGTTTCTAAAAATCTGACTGGCACATTGCTAAATTTCCAATGCACGAATTCCGTGGTTTTGTCCGTTAGTTCAAAATTTTTTCTAGCTACGTTGATTTTTTTGCTGTCAGTAAAAAGATTATGCGGCGCTAATTTGTTTTTGTCGCGGTAAAAATAGACCGGCCCCAGATAACTAATTTCATTCAAATCTAAAATATCTAAATCATCAATTTTTTGCAATGCTTCGGGCGAGCCGCCAGAATGGCCATAAAGGGCGTTTAATTCTTTCACCCAATCAACATAATACGGCCGGGCGCTTCTCACTGGTCCAATTTTTTTTATGTCAGCAACCGAGGTAAAAATTGCCATGAGCCGCGTGGTGCCGCCTTCAACCAAAGTATTATAAACTATTTCCGCCTGGCTAAGTCCTGCCAGGGGCCAGGCGTCAGGATTATTATCAATCATTAAAGCTACTGGCCATAGTTTTTGAATTTGGCCGCAATCATTGCTTTCATTAGCCAAACTGCAAAATGTTTTTTCTAAGGGCTTATTAAAGGAAATATTTTTTGATTGCTTGATAAGATTCCCGGCATAGAAAAAAATACCCATGATCATGACCAGGGCGATTAAAAGATAATCTATAAGCAATGAGTCGTTTAGTTTTTTGTGGCGGTGCATAAGATAAAATATTTACTCAAAAATCTGTATTGTATAGCCATTGGATATTTCAGCCGCAAAGTTTTTTTCTGGGCAAGCGCCAGCGCCATGGTCTTTGGTATAAACTTCAAAATTATTTATTTGCAAAATAATAAATGGTTTAGCACAGCCGTAAGCTCCGGCTGGGAATTTTTTATAGCGATAATAATAACTGTCAATATTGAGCGGGTCAATTATATCCTGTTCAACAATTTTTTTCTTTTTTAAAATATTTAAAAACTCCTTAGTGTGTTCAGCCGGTTCTAAGGAGTTGTCCCAGCCGCCAACATCATTGTCGTCTGAAGCTGGCAGCAAATCAAATTTGTCTTGATAAATTGCTAAAGCTGTGCGCAGTTGGCGCAGATCAACTCTTCTTTTAATGTCTCTAATTTTGCCCTGGATTAAACCCAAATAGCCAGCTGTCAGGCCAATTAAAGTTAAAACTAAAAGCCAGGCGAAAATTCTGCTTAATCTAAAAGCTGAAATTTGCTGATTGGCAAGATCCATAGCATGGAGTGGAATAATATTTATTGATTTATTATTTTTTTATTTCTTCAGTTGCGTTTTCTTTTTCCGCTTCCGCTTCAGCCACTTCAGCAGGCACTAATTCTTTAGGAGACGGAGCTGCAGTTAGAATTTCTTCTTTTTTAGGTTCTTCAGCCAAAGCAATCGGCGTTTCTGGGTCTGTTAATAAAGTTAATGTGGCTGGGATTTTTAAATCTTTAGCTCTGATAATGGTGCCAAGCTGGTTAAGCGCGTTTAAGTCCACATCCAAGTGCGAAATCAAATCACCCGGCAAACATTCTATTTCAATAGAATCCAAAGTTTTTATTAAGACTGCGCCTAAATCTTTAACTGCTCCTGATTCGCCCATAAAATTAAGAGCGATTTCAGTTTTGATTTTTTCATCCATCCTGACTTGGTAAAAATCAATGTGCACAAATTTATTGGTTAAAGGATCCCGGCTGATGTCATGAAACAAAACTTTGATTGGTTTTTCATTGTCAATCACGAGATCAACCAAATCTGATTCACTGATTTGTTGGAGTGTTTTTTCTAATTCTAATTCAACTAAAGTCAGGATTTTTGTCTCTAGGCCATGGCCATAAATTACAGCTGGTATTAGGCCAATCAATCTTAAATTAGCTGCCTTTTTGCCTGTTTCTGTTCTTGTCGTAGCGTTAAGTGTTAATGTTTTTTGTGGCATATAATAAGTTTATGAGTTATAAATTGTTTGATTTTTCAGCGATGAGTTTCTTTATCTTATCAATAAATTCATTTTTGTCAAACCCAGTTGTTTCTTTTTCCCCGCGTTTGCGGATTTGTAGCTTATCGCTTTGCATTTCCTTGTCGCCGATGACGAGCATATAAGGAATTTTTTGCTTAGCAGCCTTTCTGATTTTATTGCCGACTGTTTCATTTTCGTCCCAAACTTCGGCGCGGATTTCGTTTTGCTTAAATTCATTAGCCAGTTTGCGGCAGTGTTCAATATGATTTTCGCCAACAGAAATTATTACTACCTGCACCGGGGAGAGCCATAAAGAAAACGCGCCGGCATAGTGCTCAATTAAAAGCCCGATAAATCTTTCAAAAGAGCCGAACAGCGCGCGGTGAAGCATATAAGGCGATTCGTCTTGGCCCTGGGCATTGGTGAATGTCATTGCAAATCTTTCCGGCAAATTAAAATCAAACTGCAAAGTAGAGCATTGCCATTCGCGTCCCAGCGCGTCTTTGATTTTAAAATCCAATTTTGGCCCGTAAAAAACCGCGCCGCCGACTTCTTTTTGAAAATTTAGATTTTTTTCTTTAGCTACTTTCTCTAAAACATTTTCAGTGAATTCCCAGCCCTTGTCATTGCCCGCGTATTTATTGTTTTTTGGATCCCGGACAGATAAATATACATTAACATCCTCTATTTTAAACCCAAAAGATTTATAGATGAATAAAATAAAATCAATCACCTGTTTTAGTTCTTCTTCCACCTTGTCTGCCTGACAAATAATATGAGCGTCATCTTGAGTAAAGCCTCTGACGCGGATTAAGCCAGAAAGTTCGCCTTTTTTTTCAAAACGATAAACAGTGCCGCATTCAGCCCAACGCATCGGCAGTGCGCGGTATGAGTGCGGATTATTTTTATAGATTCTGACATGAAACGGGCAGTTCATTGGTTTTAATAGATAAGTTTCCGGTTCTTTGATTTTTTCTTTATTTTGATTTTCAGACAAACTTTGCCCGGCTTCAATCGGCCCGTACATGCTTTCATTGTAAAAATTCCAGTGTCCGGATGTTTCCCAGAGAGTTTTATTGCCAATGTGCGGGGTGCGCACCAATTCATAGCCGTTTTTTAAATGTTCCTTGTACCAAAAATCTTCAATCACCCGCCAAAGCAAAGCGCCTTTGGGGTGCCATAAAGGCAAACCTAAGCCCACCATTTCATCAATGTGAAACAGATCTAACTCTTTTCCCAGCTTCCGATGATCTCTTTTTTCCGCTTCTTCCAACATTTTTAAATAATCTTTTAATTCATTTTCACTCTCAAAAGCTGTGCCATAAATTCTTGTTAACATTTTGTTTTTTTCGTCCCCGTGCCAATACGCGCCAGCGATTTTCATCAGTTTAAAGGCCTTTATTTTGCCGGTTGACTCTACATGCGGGCCAGCGCAAAGATCAACGAACGAATTGGGGTTATTCGGGGAACCAATCCAATAAACCGTGGCTTTTTCGCCGTGCGCTTCAATTTCATCCAGCCATTCTTGCTTATATTCATTATTTTTGAATAATTCTCGCGCTTCAGCCACAGAAATTTCTTCGCGTGTGATTGGCAAATTCGCTGCGATAATTTTTTGCATTTCCGCTTCAATTTTGGGAAAATCTTCTGGCGTGATTGTCAGCGTTTGTTCGCGTTCCAGTCCGCGTTCGTCCGCGTTTAAGTCAAAGTCAAAGTAAAATCCTTCACTAGTAGCCGGGCCCATAGCCATTTTAATTTTGGGATAAAGTTTCAATATTACTTGAGTCAAAACATGTTCAGTGCTGTGACGTAAAGCCAGGAGACAATCTTTTGATTGTTGATCATTATTTTTGTCCATATTTTTTATTTGACTTCAATAATTATTTTATCCGAGACAGCTGGCACGCTTCTGACCCAAAAAGGCCAGAATTTTATGGCCAGATCTTTAATGCCCGCGAATTGGGAAAAATAATATTCCACGCCTTTTTTATCAAAACCGGCAATTTCTTTTTTATCAAATTTTTTCAGATCAAACGAGCCGCCGATTTCTGCTGTTAATGACACAGTCAAGATAGCATTATTTTTTATTGCGTCTGATGCTTTGATTTCTGCTACAAAAGAATTTGTCTGCCAATTAGCAATATTTTGTTTGGTGCCAGACAGCGTTAATTGTTCTTTATATTTTTCTTTAGCCGTGGTTAAAAGCTGTTCTTCATTAACAATAACTGCCTGAGCTAAAACTTTGGCTGTCAGAGTAAAATTTTCCACTTGGTCGCCTATTTTTTCTTTGATATTCTGTTCTTTAATTTCATACTTGATTAAACTGTCTGAGATATTTTCACCAGGAGCTAAAGCAAGCAGTAGTTGAGTTTTAATATTTTGTTTTAGATTACCAGTAAATTTTTTTTGCGCCTGATCTATGTCTGCCTGGGTTAAAACGCCTATCTTTTTCATGCCACCAGCCATTGGCTCGTCTGAAATGCCATAAATTTTTTCTTGCAGATTTTTGGCTAGGCCGGGAATAGTGAATTTAGTAGGCTGAATATTGTATTTAGCGCCTTCAGCATCAGCATAAATTTCAGCTGCGATTTCCTTGCCAGCCGGGATTGAGATATTATCTTTGAGCCGAAAAAGAAGATTGTCAGGCGTTAAAAATCTGGTGGTTTTTATGAGTTGCTGGCTGTCATTGTTGTTGTTGATAATTCTTATTTTACCAGTGGCCACGCCAGTTTTTTCTTCAAAATTAGCCACTTCAAATTTTTGAGAAATTTCTATTTCTTTGGTTATGATCCGTCCGGCCAAATCGCTTTCAGTTGAAGTTGAAGAAACTGTTAAATCAAATGTCTGGGTTTTTTGTTCACTGCCAAGGGTGATGATAATGGTTGCTTTGGCAAAGGAAAAATAAACAATAAACACTAAAAGCACGATCACAACCACCACAAAACTCAGCGTGATTTTTTTAAATGACGGCGAAGAGGGAATGGATTGGTTGTTTTTGTAAGGCATAATGTTGAGAATTTCTAAGCTTTAATTTCTAAATAATTAATCTTGTTTTATTTTTAGAAATTAGATATTAGAAATTACTAATTTATTGTTCCACTTTAATATTACCACTTCCCACAATAAGTTCAAGTTTTTGGCGGCAAAGCGCGTGATAAGAAATTTTGAAATCAGTTTCTATCTTTCTTAAAGATCCTGATTGATAGATTGAGAGAAAAACCTGCGTTGACCCGGGAAATTCATTAAAAACAGCTTTCAGTTGGTTATGGATATTGGAATTAAAAAATTTTGGCAAACTAATCCAGATTTTTTTAATTGGTTTGGCTGCCGGAGCCTGATAATTATTTTTTGGCGCCAGATTATTATTTTGCGGCCAGCTATTAGCATGATTATTATTTTTCCAGTTTTGTTTATTGATTATTTGTTGTTGGTCAAGTTTGGCCTGATTTATGACACTAACCAAATTGTCTTTAGTAATGATATAGCCAAAATCAACAATAATTTTTGGTTTATCATCTTTTTCAGAAATTTTGCCCAGGATTAAAACTTGGTTGCCTTCTTGCCAAATGTCAGGCTTATTTTTTAATATTTTAGGAAATACAACTGCTTCAATTTCCGCGGTTGCATCAGAAATAATTGCGAAAAGCATTGGTTCGCCAGCGCGCGTAATAATTTTTTGAACTTTAATTATATCGCCAGCCAAGAGCACAAACCCGTTGATTTTTTGTTTAACTTCATTCAAAGGGCAAGTGGTTTGATTTTTTAGCAAGAGAGACATTTCGGCAAAAGGATGGCCAGACACATAAAGGCCCAAAAGTTCTTTTTCCCAGCCTAACTTTGTTTTTAATTCAGCTGGTGTAGCAGGTGCCAGTGCTAATTCAGGCAGTTTGTTTTCATCCACAAGAGAACCAAAAAGAGAAGATTGGCCATTGTTTTTTTGTTTTTGTTTAACGCGGACAAAGTCTAATAATCTTTCTAAATTAGCCAGCATTTGTCCGCGCTCGAAAAGTGAATCCATTGCCCCGGATTTAATCAAAGCTTCTAAAGATTTTTTATTTAGATTTTTACTTTCTACCCTGATTAAAAAGTCGGTTAAAGATTTGAAAGTATTATTTTTTTTGCGCTCCGCAATAATAGTATTGGCAATTTCTTCGCCCAAGTTTTTAATGGCTAAAAGCCCGAAGCGGATTTCTTGGTCATTGATATAGGTAAAATCAGGCTGGGAAAAATTAACATCAGGCGGCAGAACTTTCAGGCCGATTTTTCTGCATTCTTCCACTGCTTCGGCAATTTTTTCCATGTCTTCTGCTTCTGCTGTCATCACCGCGGTCATAAATTCGGCTGGGTAATGCGCTTTAAGATAAGCAGTCTGGTAAGCGACTAAAGCATAAGAAGCAGCGTGCGCTTTGTTAAAGCCATAACCTTTGAAAGGGTCAAAGAGCTCCCAAAGCTTTTGCGCTTTTTCTAAACTCCAGCCACTGTGTTTCTGGCAGCCATTAATAAAAATTTTTTCCTGCTCAGCCATCAGTTCTGGAATTTTTTTGCCTACTGCTTTTCTAAATTTATCAACTGTTTCCCAATTATAGCCAGCGATATTAATTGCAATTAAAAGCAAGTCATCCTGATAAGTAATGACGCCATAAGTATCTTTTAAAATCGGCTCCAGTTTTGGGTCAAGATAAGTGATTGGTTTTCTGCCTTGTTTGCGGTCAATAAATTCTGGAATTGATTCCATGGGCCCTGGCCGAAACAAAGCCACCATAGCCATAATTTCTTTGACTGAAGTTGGTTTTAACTGCGTCAGCCATTTGGTCATGCCAGAACCGCCCAACTGGAACATGCCAAAAGTATGTCCGGCCGCGATGTATTGAAAAGTTTTTTTGTCATCAAGTGGTAATTTTTCTAAAATGATTTTGATGTTTTTAGTTTTTTCAATAATTGCCACGGCGTTGCCCAAAATTGATAAATTGCGAATGCCCAAAAAATCCATTTTAACTAAACCAGCTTCTTCTACTGCATGCATTTCATATTGAGTGATAATATTTCTCTGGCCTTTAGGATCTTTTTGCAGGGGCGTAAAATCTGTTAATAGGGTGGGCGAAATAACTACGCCAGCCGCGTGAATAGAAATATGCCTGGCGCAACCCTCTACTTTTTTTGCCAAATCCAAAACTTCTTTAGCTTGTGCGTTTGTTTCATAAATATTTTTTAATTCCGGCACTTCTTTTAAAGCCCGGTCAATGGTCATAGGAAATCCCTGGGCGCCAAAAGGAATCATTTTCGCGATTTTGTCGCCAAATTCATAAGGCAGTCCCAAGACGCGGTTCACATCCCTGACCGAGCCTCTCGCCATCATGGTGCCGAATGTTGCGATGTTGGCGACTTTATCATGGCCATATTTATGCCGCGCGTATTCCACTACTTCATCGCGCCTGTTATCAGCAAAATCCATATCAATATCAGGCAGTGAGGGCCGGAAAGGATTTAAAAATCTTTCAAACGGCAGGCCATAATCCAAGGGATTAAGTGTTGTGATATCAGTGGCATAACCGACAAGTGAGCCGGCACACGAGCCGCGTGTGGTCGTGACAATTTCATGACTTCTGGCCCATTTAATTAAATCCGAGACAATTAAAAAATACGGGGCATAACCTTTTTGATTGATAATTTCCAATTCATAATTTAATCTTGTTTTTTCTTCTTCAGTTGGTTCTGGAAATTTATTTTTAAAACCAGCTTTCGTAATATTTATCAGTTGCTGTTCTGCTGTGATATTGTCTGGCAATTCAACTTTGGGAAATTGCCATTGGCCAAGAGTCAGTTTTAGCTGGCATTTTTCCGCCACTATTTCAGTATTGGCAATTGCTTCGGGCCAGTCTTTAAATTTTTCTGCCATCAGTTCTGGTTTGATAAATGACAGGTCAGCGCCTGTCATATTGAGTCGTTTTTGATCTGCTAAAGTTTTTCCAATTTGGACGCAGAGCAAGACATCTTGGGCGATTTTATCTTCATCATTGATATAATGGGTATCTCTGGCCGCGATAATGGGCGCGCCTGTTATTTTTGACAGTTCATAAAGTTTTTGATTGGCTTCAATTTGTTCAGCTACTTCGCCAATATATTCCAGCTCTAAATAAAAATTCTCTGGCCCAAAAATTTCCTGGTATTCTTTGACTAAAGCCAAAGCTGTTTCTTGTTTTTTGTTTAGTAAAGCTTTAGGGATTTCGCCGTTTAAACAAGCTGAGGTGGCAATAAGCCCGTTTGATTTTTTTCTTAATATTTTTTTATCAATTCTTGGCCGATAATAAAAGCCGTCTAAGTGCGCCACGGTTGAGAGATAAATCAAATTTTTATAACCTTCATAATTTTTCGCCCACAAAATTAAATGTCTGGTTTTTTCATCAATGCCAGCATGTTTTAAATGTAAATCTCTTGGCGCCATATACATTTCACAGCCAATGATTGGTTTAATGCCAGCCTTAACGCATTTTTGGTAAAATTCAATCACGCCATACATAGTGCCGTGGTCAGTTAAAGCCAAAGCAGGCATGCTATATTCCTGGGCTTTTTTAATGTAGTCATCAATTTTTGGCAAGCCGTCCAAAAGAGAATAGTGGGAGTGGTTATGAAGAGAGATGAACATAAAGATAACTCAAAACTCAAAATTCAAAAGTTAAAACTAAAGGTTTGACACCCTTATCTTACCAAACCGCAATCTGGTTGACAAATAATGTCAATTAAACTCAAAGCCCTGCTTAAAAAACAGGGCTTTTTATTTTTTTGTTTTGTAGGGACAGGTTTCAAACCGTTTAAAACTTCCAGTGAATGTTTTAAACCCTATGAGATAAAAATTTGTTTATTCTTCCACCACTTTAACTTTCTTGCCAGATTTTTTCTTGGGTTTTTCTTCCGGCTTATCTTCATCATCCTGATCCTGCCAGTTATTTTTTTTGTCTTTAAGATAACCAACTACTTTGGCAATGCCTTCAACAAGGAGTCCTAAATAAGTGGCTGAATGTTCTACTTTTTCTTTGACCAAATTTAATAACGCGTCAACTTTTTCAATTTTGTCCTCAACTCCTTTGATAATTTTTTTTACGCCACCGATGATGGCAATAAAATAATACAAAAGCCAACAGATAAAAACAGTGATCCAGATTAAGCAAAAAGAAATAACCAGGTATAATAAATCTTTTGAGGTGTCTAACATATTAGTATGGATCTCCTTAAAAGGGAGAAAATTAATTTGTATTTATATTATACCACAAAACAAATATTTATGATATAATCTAATTATGAACAATGAATCACAAACTCAATGGTATTATAAAATCGTTTACTTTTTTATTGCCAATCAGGTATTGTTCAAACGATTGGCTGTGGTTTTGTTAATTTTAATTAATATCGCTCTTTTTTGGTTTGCTGGCGTAAGGTTGGTAAATTATTCAGCTGACACAAAAAATTATCAACAGATTTTAACAGAACTTACTGCACTTGATACATCGTTAGAAAAATATCGCGAGACGCACAAACCATTTGATTTAGAAATAATTTCTGTGGATAAAATTAGTCTGGGCGATAATAAATACGATTTAGTGGCTAAATTATCTAATCCTAATTTAAATTGGCTTGCGGATTTGCAATATGCTTTTATAGTTGATGGCCTAATGCTTGATTGGCAAAGCACTTTTATTTTACCAGGAGAAAGTAAATATTTTTTTAAATTCAATTATTATTCGCTTAATTATCCAGTGAGTATGGAGTTAAAATTAGGGGCGAATAATTGGCAAAGAATTAAAGCCAAGGACTTGAGTCGTGTTTTGCAAGAAATAGTTATTGGCGAGCCAGAATCTTTAGCGCAAAATAATTACACGGAAATTAAGTTTTCAGCAGAAAATTTAAGCCATTTTAATTTTTGGCAAGTTGGCTGGCAGGTGGTCGCATATAATGGCGCTTATCCAGTAGCTATTAATTATGTGACAATTGATAAATTTTTAAGCGGACAAAAAAGAACAGTCAGCGCAGCCTGGAATTATAACTTTGGAGTGCCATCTAAAATTGAAATCATACCTGATATTAATATTTATAATGATAAAAATTATTTTAAATCAGATGCGCCGGCTGTTAATTTAATCAGAGGCGCGCGCGATGAGAAATAATGTATGCTGTTTCCTAAAATCACTATTTTTAAAAATATTGACTGGCTGCTTTTGGTAGCCGTTTTTCTTTTAATTTGCTTTGGTTTGTCAACTTTATACAGTCTGGCTTTGGGCTCGGAAAATAAAAGTTTTAATTTGCTGGAAAAACAAATCATCTCTTCTTTACTCGGTCTGGTTTTTATGTTTGTTTTTATTGTGCTGGATTACCGCGTCTGGCGGTCGGTTGCGCCATGGCTTTATGCGATAGCTTTTATTTTATTGCTTTTGGTTTTGTTTTTCGGCAAAAATATTCAAGGCACAACAGGCTGGTTTGTTTTAAGCAAGTTAAGTTTTCAGCCGATTGAATTAGCCAAAATTGTCATAGTTATTGTGCTGGCTAAATTTTTTGCCCATCGTTCTAAATTAGACGTTCAAATTTCTTTGTGGTTGAAATCTTTTTTAATTATCATTCCTTTTTGCGTTTTGGTGCTATTGCAGCCAGATTTTGGTTCCATGGCCGTGATTTTTCTTGTCTGGATAGCCATGCTCTGGTTTCATGGTTTTAATAAAAAATATTTTTTATTTTTTTTAATAATTGTTTTGTTAATGGCCATTGTATCTTGGCAATTTTTATTAGTGCCATATCAAAAAGAAAGAGTGTTGACTTTTTTAAATCCGCAGGCTGATTTGTTAAAGTCTGGTTATAATGTTCATCAGTCAATGGTCGCTATTGGTTCGGGCGGGTTTTGGGGCAGAAGACTGGGTCTGGGTACGCAAAGCCAGCTGCATTTTTTGCCGGTTTCTGAAGCTGATTTTATTTTTGCTGCTTTGGGAGAGGAGTTAGGTTTTATTGGCGCTTCGGTCTTATTTGTTTTATATTTGATTGTTTTTTATCGGTTGTTTAAAATTATTAAAAACACTAAAGATGATTTTGGGACTTTTTTAGTTTTTGGTTTTGCCATGATATTTTTTATTCAACTCGTTATCAATGTGGGCATGGCAGTCGGCATTTTGCCAGTGACTGGTTTGCCTTTGCCTTTTGTCAGTTATGGCGGCAGTTTTTTAATCATGAGCTTGATTGCTGTTGGTATGGTTCAGGGAATAAAAATCAGGAGTTAATTTAGTTTATTTCGTTATGATTTTATGTATATCAACTCGCAATTTTTTCAGCGGAATCAAATCTTGCGTTCAATTTTAACATTGGTTTTTTTTATTTCGCTATTGGTGATTTTCTTTCTGCCTTTGGCTGACAATGATTTTGGCTGGCATTATCGCTGTGGGATGCAGATTATGCAAAGCCGCGGCGTTTGCCAGGGCGGCGAGTTTTTATATTTTTTGTCTGATTATCAGTGGGCTAATCCCAATTTTTTATATGACATTTTTATTGCTAATGTTTTTAATCATTTTGGTTTTTTAGGCCTGAGTTTTTTAGGCAGTTTAATTTTAACCTTAGTGATCATTTGGATTTATAAAAGCAGCCCGGCCGGCATTTTTATTAAAATACCTTTAATTTATCTGGCTATTTTTTTATCCTGGCCAGTTTTATCTCTCGGCTTTAGATCGCAAATATTATCATTGCTTTTTGGCGCGCTGACTTTTTATTTTTTAGGCGCGAAAAAGGAAAGCCATTTGAAAAAAATTATTTGGTTGGTGCCGCTCTTTGGCGTTTGGGCCAATACTCATCCTAGTTTTTTTCTCGGACCGCTTATTTTTGCGCTTTATCTGATTGGCCAATGGCTTGGTTTTTTAAGAAAAAAAGTTTTACTAAAAACAGTTGCAATAACTTCAATTGTTTTTTGTCTGTCCAGCATAGCAACTTTGCTTAATCCATTTGGTTATTACATTTACGAAGAAGTCTACCGCCATTGGCAAATGCCATTAAGTACTTTAATTGCCGAATGGGTGCCGCCGTTGCTTTGGCCATCAGTAATAATTATTGTCCTTACTGGAATTTTTATTATCTATAATGTGCTTAAAAATAAATTTGATTTTTTTGCCACGGCAGTTTTGTTAATCGCCGCGTTTTTCAGCCTGAAAGCGCGCCGCAATCTGCCGTTTTTTTATTTTTACTATCTTTATTTGGTTTTAAAAAATTTGAATTTTAAAATCAATGAAAAATGGGGCCGTTATTTTGAATACTTTTTAACCGGAGCGATTATGATTGGTTTGATATTTTGGGCGCCACGAAAAATACAAAGGACTTTTCAATTTGACACGGATTTTTCCCAATATTGTTCTGCCGGTTATGTTCAGTATCCTTGCCGCGCCACGGCCTTTCTCAAAAAATTTGCCGCCGAAAACCGAAGATCTTTGAATATTTTCAACACCTATGAATGGGGCGGGTTTTTGGTTTGGCAACTGCCCGAACATAAAATTTTTATTGACGGCCGCATGCCGGCCTGGTTTGGTGAAGCCGGCCAAAGTCCTTATACAACCTGGCTCAAGATTATTCAAGCCAGCATCGACTGGGATAAAAAACTAACTGCCTATGGTACTGATTGCCTTTTTATCGGCCCGGGCACTTTTCTAGATTTATTATTGCAAGAACAGGCGGAGCGTTTTGGTTATCGCGCGATTTATCGCGATGACCTTGCCGCCATTTGGCTGAAAAGTTAGCTTTAGAAATTCAATATTGTGATAAGCGCAAGCGATAATTAATGAATATTTATGGTCAAAAAGAACTTAAAAATTTTATTTGCCGCCTATGAATGCGCCCCGTTTTACAAACGCGGTGGCCTGGGTGGTGTTATTGGCAGCTTGTCCAAGACGCTCAAGAAAATGGGCGTTGATGTCAGGGTTGTTATTCCCCATTATCAGGCTATCAGAAGTTCTTATCCGTCTTTAAAGAAAAAAAACTCCTTAAAAATAAAGATTGCCCGCGAAGAACTTCTGGTGGATGTTTTTGAAAGTCGCTTGCCCGGTTCTGCCGTGCCCGTTTATTTTATCGGTAATAAATATTTTCATACCGATAAAATTTTTGACGACGATAGCCGTTTCCGTTTCGCGCTTTTTTCCAGCCTTATGATCAAAACACAAGATTTATTCGCCTGGCAGCCGGACATTATTCACGCCAATGATTGGCACACTGGTTTAATTTCCGTGTTCCTTAAAAAAGCGGGACTTCCGGTTAAAACCGTTTTTATCATCCACAATCTTGCCTACACCGGCAAAACATCGCTTGCCACTTTGGCGCGTCTTGGCCTCACGGAAAAAGATTTTTTTTCCGTTGAAAATGGCACGGTTACCGTGATGCGAGAAGCTATTTTAAAAAGCGATTCAATCACCACCGTCAGCCTTTCTTATGCCAAAGAAATTTTGACCCCTGAATTTGACTGCGGGCTGGGAGACGCCCTGCGAAAAAGGAAAAAAGACCTGGTTGGCATTCTCAACGGCCTTGATTACGATGTCTTTAGCCCGGAAAAAGATAAGTTTATATCAGTTCGTTATTCTTCCGAAAGTTTGGATAAAAAGGCGGTTAATAAAATCGCGCTACAAAAAGCCAGTGGTCTCGTAGTAAACTCCGCCACCCCTCTTTTGGGCATAATCAGTCGTCTTGCCGGTCAAAAAGGTTTTGACCTCCTGGAGTCAATTACGGGCGAGTTGATGCGTCTTGATTTGCAGTTGGTCGTTTTGGGCACCGGCGACCCTCATTATGAAAAATTTCTGGCTCGACTGAACGAACATTATTCCGGTAGTTTCTGCGCCCATTTGAAGTTTGATGCTTCTCTATCCAATCAAATTTACGCCGGCTCCGATCTTTTTTTAATGCCTTCCCAATATGAGCCGTGCGGCTTGGGCCAGCTCGCGGCCATGAAATACGGCAATTTGCCCTTGGTTCGTCAAACAGGCGGCCTTAAAGATACAGTGACTGGTTTTACCGGCAAAAACATCAAAACCGCCAACGGTTTTTCCTTTGCCGAGTATCAGGCTGGTGAACTGTTTAAAACCATAAAACAAGCCATTGCCGTTTTTCACGATCAAAAAACCTGGCGCGCCTTGCAGTCAAACGCCATGCGAGCCGATTTTTCCTGGAATCGCTCCGCCGCCAAATACCTAAAACTCTACCAAAAACTTGCGTTGACATTGCCCCATGCTCGCAAAAAAGATTTAAACAGATAAAAATTAAAATTATGTTTTTTCAACTCTTAATTAATGGCTTAATCGCCGGTTCAATTTATGCCCTAGTGGCCAGTGGTTTTGCTTTGATTTATTCCACTTGCAAATTTGTGCATTTTGCTCATGGTTCCGCCGTGGCCGTGGCTGCTTACGGTTTGTTTTTCTTTTTTCAAAAACTAGGAATAAATTTTTGGCTGGCTATAATTTTGACCATAATTTTCAGCGGATTTTTTGGCTGGCTGATGCACAAAATTATCTATCAAGGTTTAAGAAAAAGAAAAGCCAGCAATGTAATTTTGTTGATTGGGAGCGTAGGGCTTTTAATTTTAATTGAGTCCCTGCTGCTTTTGTTTTTCGGCGCGGATGTCAAAACTATTGGTTTTATTAAAATTGCCAAGGGTTTGGAAATTTTTGGCGCGATTATTACACCTTTGCAAATAGTTATTTTAACTGTGTCCATAATTTTGTTAATTAGCCTGTTTTTCTTAATGAAAAAAACTCGGCTGGGTAAAGCTATGAGCGCCGTGGCAGACAGCAAAGACGCAGCGGAAATTTCTGGCATTTCAGCGGAAAAAATTTACAGCTGGTCATTTGTAATCGGTTCGGCCATTGCTGGCATTGCTGGAATTTTGGTGGGGCTGGAACAAAATTTGGAGCCGACCATGGGCGCCAATTTGATGATTAAAGGTTTTACCGGCGCCATTATTGGCGGCGCGTCTTCGGTGCCCGGCGCAGTACTCGGTTCTTTTCTTTTGGGATTGGTGGAAAATTTCGGCATCTGGTTTTTACCCTCGGGCTATAAAGACGCCATTGCTTTTGTGCTGCTATTTATCTTCCTGCTTTTTCGTCCGCAAGGAATTTTAGGCAGGAAAATGAACACGAAATAATTTTTTGACTTTTTATGCTGGTTTGCTATAATAAAATTGTAAAAATTGATTTAATAATCCTATGAATAAACAAAAGAAAAAATACAATTTTCCGGTCATTATTGAAAAAGATGAAAGCGGCTATTATTTTGCCAAGGTGCCAACATTAAAAGGTTGCCACACTCAGGCAAAAAAATTGCCCGAATTATACAAAAGATTAAATGAGGTTATCCAGCTTTGTTTAGAGGTGGAAGAAAAAGAAAACATCAAACTTTCCAGCTCCTATGAATTTGTCGGTTTTCAACAACTGGAAGTTTTAAGACCTAAAATAATTAAATATGCCTAAATTAGTAACTATTTCAGGTAAAAAAATGATTAAACTTTTAAGTCGTTGCGGTTTTGAGGTTATCAGAATAAAAGGCAGCCATCATTTTTTAAGAAACAATGAAACTGATTTGGTCACCACGGTGCCGGTTCATAGTAATGAGGACTTGGGTATAAGCATGGTTAAGAATATTTTATCGGATGTTAATCTAAATATTGAGCAATATGAGAAGTTAAGGAAAAAAGTTTGATATTTTAAGTTAAAAAATTAACCCTTGCGAATAATTAGCATTACCAGTTATTATTCGCCATATTAGAAAATTTATGTCTAAAAAACTTTGGATTCCGACTTTAATAATCGCGGTGATTATCGTCGGACTCGTTATTTTTGTGCCAAGGTCGAAAAACTTGACGGATAAGGAAATAATAAAAATAGGAGTTTTAGCTGACTTGTCGGGTGACTACTCCAATTTGTTTAAAGGCGCTCCCAGAGGCGTCGAATTAGCTGTTGAAAATTTAAGAAAGGAGACAGGGAAAAATATCGTGGTGATAATTGAAGATCAAAAATCTTGCGATACCAAAGAAGTTATTTCTGCTATTAATAAATTAATCAACATTGATCAGGTGGATTTTGTTGTTGGTGGCACTTGTAGCAATACTACTTTAGCGGCTGCGCCTATTGCTGAAAGCTCTAAAACTATAATGATTTCCGCCATGTCTTCTGCACCATCTATAACGAAAGCAGGGGATTATATTTTTAGAACTTATATTTCTGATACCGCTAGAGGAACAAAATTGGCTAAATTGATTTTTGAAAAGCTAAATAAGAAAAAGCTGGCCTTAATAACTGACATAAGTAACGATGGTTATGTAGAAACACAAAATACACTAAAAGAAACTTTTAAAGATCTGGGCGGCGAGATTGTTTTAGATGAGACAACTGATCGCGGTGGTGTTGATTTTAAAACTATTTTATCAAAAGTGAAGGAAACAAACCCAGATGTTATCAGTGTTGGTTTGGGACCTACTTCAGGCATAGCCCTTTTTAAACAAAAAGAAGAAATGGGGTTGGAAACATTGGTAGTTTCTCCGTTTGAGACCCTTGAGGATAGTAATTTTCTTAAGATCGTTGGCCAGATTGCCGAAGGAAGTTTGATTTATGTGATGCCCGGCAATCCCCCGGAATCTCCTTTGTATCAAGAATTGCAAAATGAATACCAGACAAAATATAATGAAGCAATTGCCCAGTATGTCGCGGAGTCTTATGACGCCACTATGTTGGGGGTTAAGGCTGTTTTAAAAAGCAATAGGACAAAGGAGGATATAAAGGATAAACTTTATTCAGTCAGTAAAGATTATCGGGGGGTATCTGGGAACACTGTTTTTGATGTTAATGGTGATGTTACAAAAGAGGTTTTGTTTAAAACCATTAAAAATGGCCAATTTGTGCGATATGAAGAATAGTTTTTTAAATCTTACTCAAAAACCCCGATGAATTTCGGGGTTTTTAGTTTGGCAAAGAGTGTGGTATAATGGAATTAAAGTAGACACAAATTTTGCTAAACTAATTTTTAGTGATAAAATATAGATGTAAGAACATTAATAATATCATTAAGTATGTTGCCTCTATCTTTAATTGAAAAAATAGCCCGTGATTTAAAAATCGCTCCCTTAAATATCATTAGGGA
>Ga0210057_1002683_pt1 | contig 25238 bp, 18 predicted proteins | sample CryGeyCG2114_010_2_FD_183968 | JGI IMG/M metagenome (GOLD analysis project Ga0210057, IMG submission 183968) | Groundwater microbial communities from aquifer - Crystal Geyser CG10_big_fil_rev_8/21/14_0.10 (SPAdes) (version 2) | ecosystem: Environmental > Aquatic > Deep subsurface > Groundwater ...
GTCAATATTCCACGCCCCTTAAATTTCAGGATATACCCGAGTAATAAAAGTGCGGAAAGCGAAATAAGAACACCAAGTTTAAAAGGCAAACTGTCAAAATAAAAGCGGATTTCGTGTCTACCGCTTCCAACAACAACCGCCCTGAAAATGTAATCGCCCCTCATAACTTCTGCACGCCTACCGTCAACCTCGGCCTTCCATCCCGGGAAAAAACTGTCGCTAAGCATTAGAATTTTAGGTTCATCGGATATCGTCTCAATTCTGACCTCATCGGAACCGTATTCGATTACTCTCGCACTCCCCTGTCCTTCATTGAAAGAAATATCCTTTGGCAAAGTTATAGTATTTGTAAGGTCAAAATCTCTTATTTTGTCAATTGCGGCATCCATCGTATCTACTCGAAGACCCTTTGAAACCAAAAGTGCCTTTGGTAAAGCTTGGGTATTTTCAAAAACACTGACTTCACCATCAGTAAAAACTTCACTTAATAGATACTTTGAAATTATTTCCCTGTCATCCCCTTTGGCAACAAGGTACCTTACGCCTAAAAGATTCAAAAGTTTAAGTTTATCCGGACTTGAAAAAGATCTTCCAACATTTTCGAATCCTAGGTCTGCATCGGAGCGCTTTAGCATTATGTTTTTTTCATCTACATTCCTGAACTTGTGGATAAATTGCGAATAATTTTTGTTATTCAGGGAATCGTAACCTTCCGGGTAAAAAATCCCGTATTGGGATGCCAGATTGGTCGTAAAAATATTATTTCCGACAAAAAGTGTGCGGGAAAAACCCTGATTTTCCGTCAGGAACTTTACGGTAGGATTAATGGGAAAAACATATTTTTTCTCGGAAAAGACTAAATACTTATTGGAAAAATAAAAAATATTAAAAGCCGTAACCAAAATTATCAGATATGCAGCCAACCGCCTATTTTTAAAGAGAAAGGCAGAAACAGATATTATTGAAAACACTCCGAGCGGGATAACCAGGTTTCTAAGATTAACAAGCTTCTTCTCATCAAAGATTTCTTCACTAAACGGCCAAATCCGAAATTTTACCAAAAACAAATATGACAAAACTAAAAAATAAACAGCGCCTACTGCCAGAATTACTCTAAACAAACTCTCCTTTTTATTTTTTTGCCACCAGTCAAGCCCAATGGCCCCCATAACCGCAAAACAAAGAGCCGGAATAAACAGGATCCTGTTCGGTATAGCCGTAGAAATAAAAGGGATAGGGAGACTGATAAACAAACGCGAAATCGGAGAATCTATTACCGTTATCAGTGAAACGAAGGAGAAAATTGCCAGAAAAACTGTAAGCTTTTCTCTCTTTCTAAGAAGAACAAAAAGGGCGAACATGATAGGCGCAATTCCTATAAAAAGTATGGATTCATAATAATGAAAACCGCTGAAAAAATAGTTCCTTGTTGCCGGATTCCCGAAAAAATCTGGAGCAAGATAAGTTATGAGAACCGAAGGCGGAATGAGGTATCCTTTTATAACTTCCGAAAAATCTGTTCTCGACCTTGCGGAATTAAAAAAAAGTTGGGCCGATGGTAGTATCTGAACAGCTACAATGGAAATTCCTAGAAGAACCGCTAAAAAGGGAGAGATTGCCGCTCTTATTGTAAGTTTGTTACTCCAAATCCTGAAAACCGAATATGCCGATAAAAAAATCAATGAATAAATTGTTGTTTGCAAATAACCCGCAAAAAGCGAAAAGGATACAGAAAGGGTAAGTAAGAAAAAATATCTCCTGCTGAATTTTGACAACAATCTGTCTATTGCCAACAGAGATAGAGGCAAAAATATTATCGAGTGAGGACTCATAACAACTTCCTCTCCCCAAGTGATAATAAAAGGTGAAAAACCGAAAACCAGGCCTCCAAAAAATGAAGCAATGTTCGACAATTTTAAATTTCTCAAATAAAGAAAAGTAAAAAACGCCCCAAAAATTGCCGGAGTAATCCTCAGTAAATGCCAAAAAGCAATTTGCGAAAGGAAAAGTCCGAAAATGTTGAGTGGATAAAAAACGGCCGTCTGAAAATCAGCAAGGTGGGGGTGCCCAGAAAAGGCATACGGATTCCATAATGGTACCTTCAAAACTTTAATCGCATCGAGAGTCACCTTGTAGAAAGGAAAGTATATTCTTAGCTGATCGTGGCCTGTATCCTTAAAAGGTAAATTTTGACCATAAAAATTGTAGAACATTACTAGAAAGTTCCCATTCAGGTTTACTTTCCCTAAAAAGATTGGCCAAAAAATCAAAAGCGAAAAGGCACCAAACGCGCAAAACACCGCCAAGTAACTACCCTTAATCTTCATTTGAAAAAAGGATTAAAAACCTAAAAGAGAGTATAAACAAACGGAGCGACACCTGTTGATTGTGCAAAAATTAATACTATGCCGAAGATGACTAAAACCAAAACAAACGGTATTAAAAACCAAAGCTTAGCCTGCCATAAAAACTGCACCAGTTCACCGGCTTCTCCGCCTCTTGAAAAAAATCCTTTAAAAAATTTCATTTTTTAAATCGTAAATGGTTTATTTACAATCGTCAATCACCTAATAATCTAGTAAAATCATTTTCGTGAACACCAAAGTGAAAAGTTTGATCGCCCATGGACTGATAATCAGCTTGATCGCGTTTTTCTTTTCATTAGTATTTTCCCTTATTGCTGGAGAATACGTAATTAAACATTTGTTTCCCCAAAACACATATTCTTTGGCGCAGATTGTAGGGCTGCACATTTTCGAGGAAGGTAAAAATATACCATTTACACTTAAAAGCAACGTTAATAAATTCCATCATATCGGCTACACCCGTGAATTTGACCACCTCGTATCCACCAATTCCCAGGGTACAAGGGGTCCGGAATTTCAGATACAAAAACCGGAAAACACTTTCCGTATTCTGCTTTTGGGCGACTCGATGACCTTCGGCTGGGGGGTAGAAGATAATGAAACTTATGCAAGCCTGCTTGCGGAAAATTTGAACACCTGGGCGAGAAAGAGCAATATTTCCACCAATTTCGAGGTTATAAACGCAGGTTTTACCGATGGAAAGTCCCTGGATAGTTATTATGTCTATCTAAAGGAAAAGGGTCTCAATTTTAATCCTGATTTGGTAATAATGGATTTTTTTCCATACAACGACGTTTCCGATATAGCAGAAAACAACTGGGAAAAAACCGGTAGCGGAGGACTTCCGGAGAAAATTTCATCAAAAATAGAAAAAATCGAAAACGGCTACATGGTCAAAAGACAAAAAACCAACTGGATGTTCGAAATTCCCGTCCTGCGCAACTCAAATTTGGCCATCCTGCTTTTTAGCGCTATGGAAAAAGGATCCCCTGCTTTGGTCACAAAAATTAAAGATAAACTAAATGTTGTCGAAGACAAGCCGAAATATTCACCCCAAGAGGTTATGGATTGCCTCGGAAAGCTGGAACCAAAATACTGCATAGGTGGCCTCCTTGAAAATTATCAAAAAATAAAGGAATTGACTAAAGGAATTTCAACACTCACTGAAAAAAATAATAAACAGTTTCTAATTACACTTATGTCGGAAGCAAAACAAGCTGTACCAATAAGTAAGAAGGAGGATCAAAAATCTGCGCTTTCCCCTATCCAGCCCCAAAAAGACATGAAAGAGTTTCTCGTTTCGGAAAAAATTGACTATTATGACTTCCTGGAAATTCTTGCAAAGCCGAACGCCAATACGTTTTTTTATGAAAGAGACGGGCACTTAAACAGGGTCGGTCACAGTCAAATTGCAAAAGGCTTGTCTGTTTTTATCGCACAAAAATATTTCCCTAAAATAACAATTGACCCGTCGTTTTTAGAACAGGGAAACAGTGTGCCCCAAATCTAAAAAAGGATGTAAGTTTATTTCAGGTCTTCTTTCAAGACGACAAACTTTTCTAAGGCAAGGATGTCCAGCCCGGATGCCCTGAACGTTTTCATTGCGTTTTCCGGGGAATTAACAATCGGCTCGCCTTTCAAATTAAAAGACGTATTCATAAGCACGTACACCCCTGTTTTCTCACCAAATCTCCTAATCAAATTGTAATAACGTGAATTTTGTTTCTCGGAAATAATCTGCAGTCTTCCCGATCCGTCGACATGGGTTATGGCAGGTATAATTTTTCTCTTGTCCCGCTTAACGGGAAAGACCCCAAGCATAAAATTGGTCAAATCCTCATGATTCAAATTACCCACCTCAAAATAATCTTTAACTTTTTCCGCCAAAACTACTGGAGCAAAAGGCCTGTACGGTTCCCTAAACTTAATCTTTGTATTTACAGTTTCCTTCATTTCGGCACTTCTTGGGTCGGCAATAATCGACCTTGCCCCAAGAGCTCTGGGCCCCCATTCCGCTCTTCCGTGGAAAAAACCTATCACTTTTTTCCCTGTCAGTGAATCTGAAAGGTATTCAATAAGGCTTGATTCTGTTGGAAATTTTTTGTATTTTATTTTTGATTTTTTCAGAAATTTCTCTATTTCTTCTTCCGAAAATTCTGCGCCAAAATAGCAATTATCCTGGATAAATTTGCGCTTTTTGCCCAGAAGTGCATGATACACATACATAGCAGACCCCAGACTGCCTCCGTCATCACCGGCGGCGGGCTGTATAAAAATGCGTTTGAATGGACCTTTCCTAAGAAGAACACCGTTTGCAACACTGTTTAGGCCAACACCTCCACCAATGCACAAATTATCCATCTTTGTCCTTTCATGGATTTTATTTGCGAGTTTTAGTATTACTTCTTCGCAAAATGCCTGGACTGATGCCGCAATATCTGCGTATTTTTGATTTAAAATGCAGAGTTCATCATAATTTCCCGGCTTTTTGCCAAAGTAGGAAGGATAACCGGATGTCCTTGTAAAAAAATGCAGGTCCTTCTGCCTCGGCTCGCCGAATAACTTCACAAATTCCCGACTGTAAGATTTTACCGTCGATCTTTGGAATGCAAAATATTTAAGGTCCAAAACAAATGACCCGTCAGCATAAACTTTCACCAGTTTTTTAACCTTGGAAAGATACACCGGTTTTCCGTACGGGGCCATCCCCATTACTTTGTACTCACCATCGTTAACTTCGAAACCCAAAAATGCTGTAAACGTGGAATATAAAAGCCCCAAACTATGAGGAAACCGTATTTCGCTCTCCATTTCCATGTCGCTTCCCTTGGCAACCCCATAAGCCGTCGTTGTCCATTCACCGACACCGTCCATCGTCAAAATTGCACTCTCACCAAAAGGGGAAGCATAGTATGAAGCGGCCGCATGCGAAATATGGTGGGGTACAAAAAGGATTTTTGAAGCGGGGATGGAAAGCTCATCGACAATAATCGACCTCACCCACAATTTATCCATCAGCCAAACAGCCATACCCTTCGCAAATACCCTCATAGCCCACGGATATTGTGCCAGAGATGTTGTCAAAATCCGCTGGAACTTCCAAAATGGTTTTTCATAAAAAACAACATACGCTAAATCGTTAACTGTGATACCTGCTCGTTCCAAACAAAAATCCACTGCCATCTTTGGAAAATCACTATCGTGTTTTTTCCTGGTAAAACGCTCTTCCGCCGAAGCCGCGACAACTTTACCGTCACGGATTAAACACGCCGCCGATTCGTGATAAAAACAGGAGATTCCAAGAATATACATTAGAATGGTTTACGGGCACTCGAAAGATTGTCTTTTGGATAATCCCACTTTTTAAACGAACTATTGTTTTTTTCAAGGGAAAAAGGGTTCATTAGAAACTTAAAAATCAAAGAAACCGGCAAAAATATTATCAGATAGAAAACACTCAGTATTACCTGCGACTGGAAGTTACCGATCGGCCTGGCAATCGAAAGCCAGCGTCTCCATATTATTTTGATTATTTTATTCACCTATTTTTCGAAACGTAGTAAAGAAAACTAAGCTCTCTTATTTTTCGATGTGCGAGAGAAAACTAAGCTCTCTTATTTTTCGATGCGCAAGAGAAAACTAAGTTCTCTTATTTTTCCAGTAATCTTAATACCGAATTATACAATTTTTCGGCTGCCAGCCCATGGACAAATTCATTTGGGTGCGCGTCAAACCGGCTTGCGACCAGTTCGGTACTTTTTCTTCCCGAAAGAAACTGCAGTAAATCGATAACTTCAACATTCTGCGAGCGGAAATAACCATCCAGGTTTTTATGAACAGCAAGAGCCGGATAATTATCACCGACTTCGCTCAAAAGCGGAAAAACTATTACTACAACTTTCCTGCCGTCATCATTTATTTTTTTTAAGACTCCGCTTAAAAGTTCTTTATGCGCATCAAACATTTTTGGGTCGGCATATTGGCTAAGGTATGAATTACTTAACTCCCCAGTAGTTCTCGTGTATTTGGAGCTTAGCCGCCAGTAAAGAAAATCAAAAAAATATGAAAAATCCGACAATTTCGATGCCAACTGACTTCTTTTACCGTTTTTCTGAAAAATTTTCGCTGACTCGCCGTTGTCTATTTGTATGTCGTTTAAATAATACTGCCAGATAATTACATCGGGGTTAAAACCGCTGACTTTATTTTTATAAACGTCAATTTCCCCTATGGTATCGATTCCGGGTATACCGAAATTGTAAACACTCACATCCTTACCCGACTCCCTAAGTTTATTCCCCAGTAAATCTGAAAATCTGTCATCAATATTTTTAATTCCAGCCCCAAACGTTAAAGAGTCACCAACAACAGCAATTCTTATTTCTCCATTTCTCTTTTCAACTTTAAATTCTTTATCCCTAGAAAATGAGGAATTGTAGACAACATGCCGCTCGTCCCATTTTTTATTAACCTTCAAAAATCCCAAACCGTCAGATTGGTCATAAACATAGCGGAAATAAAGTTCAAAAGCGGAAAACGTAAATGAAAAGATTAACAAAAAGAATAAAATTACTGCAGTCACAAGCCTTAGGATTCGATCTGCTTTTTTTAGAAAGAACATTGAGGCAATAAATAAGAAAATCAGGAGAATATTTACTATAAGAAATAAATAAAAATCAGAAACGAAATATTCAAGTCTGCCCATATCTTAAATCTGATTTTAAATAAAGTTGAGGAAATTTGAAATCTCTTAGAGATAATCTCTTAATTTTTTAGCTCTTGTCGGGTGTCTAAGTTTACGAATTGCTTTTGCTTCAATTTGCCTGATTCGCTCCCTTGTCACTCCGAATTCTTTACCAACTTCTTCCAGGGTCCTTTGTTTACCGTCTTCAAGACCAAACCTGTATTCCAAAACTTTTGCTTCCCTTGGGGAAAGCGACTCCAAAACTTCCCGGATATGATCCTTCAAAAGTGCCTGGGTTGCCTGGTCCGTTGGAGACGCCCCGGCGTCCTGAATAAAATCGCCAAGCCTGCTGTCTTCCTCTTCACCAACCGGTGCCTCCAGTGATGCCGGCTCTTGCGAGACTTTAATAATTTCCCGCACCTTTTCAACAGTAATTTCCATCTCCATTGCAACTTCTTCGGGGGTTGGTTCCCGGCCCAGTTCCTGCATCAGTTTTCTGGAAATTCTGTTAAATTTATTGATTGTCTCAACCATGTGGACAGGAATTCTGATAGTTCTTGCCTGGTCTGCAATTGCCCTTGTAATTGCCTGCCTTATCCACCAGGTAGCGTACGTTGAAAACTTAAAGCCCCGTCTCCAATCGTACTTCATAACTGCACGCATCAGACCGATATTTCCTTCTTCAATTAAATCCAGAAGTGTAAGCCCGCGATTTACGTATTTTTTAGCAATTGAAACCACCAGCCTCAAGTTGGCATTTATTAGGCGTTCTCTCGCCCGTTTGTCGCTCTTCTCAACCCTTTTTGCCAGGACAACCTCTTCTTCATAGGTTAAAAGAGGTACCCGCCCAATTTCGCGAAGGTACATCCTCACCGGATCAGAAAGATATCCTTCCTCAAGCGTGGTCAAACTTTCCAGCTCTTTTTCCAGTTCGCTGACCGATTTTGTTATATCGGAAGTATCAACTTCGGTAGTGTCAAAAACATCAATACCATCGTCCAAAAGTTTATGGTAGAGATCGTCTATGTCCGGAATGTTATCTTCGGGCTTTGGAAAAATTGCCAGTATTTCTTCCTGTGTTACAAACCCCTGGTCGCGTCCCCGCTTAACAAGCTTTTTAACTTCTGCTTTTACATTAATTTCTTTTTCGGCTGCTTTTTCGCCGCCTTCGGCCTTTGTTACTGTTTTTTTAGTAGTTCTTGCCACCTTCAACCTCCTTTAAAGATTTCGAAATTATATTGAATTTTTTATTCAAAGATTCGACTTGCATAGTATCTCCTTTTTTGTGATACCTTTTCAAATCCTCGGAAATCTGAAAAAGCTCTCTCTTTAAATTATTTCTTCTGATGCGCTTCGAAATTGTTTCCAATTCGGATGCCAGAAGTTCTCTGTCAGAAAATCTAGGATTAACATAAACCAAATACAAATGGTCCACCAAATCCTTAAGATCCTTAGGCAGATCCGCGAGTATCAGCTTTAATTTCCGGGACTTTGAACGTCCCATTATATCAGAAAGGAATTTCCAAAGCCGCCCAACTTCCTTACTCTCCATTTCATCCGGCTTAATTAGGGAAAGCATCCAGCTTTCAAGTTCCTCAAACGCAAAAATTAAAGCCAGAAAATACTCATCCAGGGAAATGGCGCTTTTAGCTTTTCCCGCCGACTCTCCGCTGACAGCGTAAGTCGGCAAAACCTTTTTTTCCACAGCCGCAGCAACCAAACCTATATCCAAGTCCAAAACCTTTGAGAGTTTTTCTATATAATGCGCTCTCACTATATCGTCGGAAATTTTAGCTATCGCCGGAATAACTTCGGCCCCGATTTTTTTCTTCCCCTCGACGGTTTTTCTGTCATTTCTTTTTGCACTCGATTCAATCAGAAAATCGTAGACATTCTCGGATTCACCAATCGCCTTTTTAAAACCGCTTAGGTCCCCCCGGACAAATTCGTCCGGGTCATGATATTTGCCAAGTTCCGCAATTCTGATATTTACTCCGGCAATATCCAGAAGTTCTATCCCTCTTCTGGCCGCCGCATCCCCTGCAAGATCCGTATCAAACCCCAAAATGACGGTCTGGGAAATTCTGGAAATTAACGAAACCTGCCGGTCGGAAAAAGCCGTTCCTTTTGAAGCAACAATATTTTCTACACCCGCCTGGTTTGCCGAAATCGCATCGAATTCCCCCTCGACGATTATCGCTTCATTCTTTTCCTTAATAGCCTGCCTTGCAACATCAATACCAAAAAGCATTGATCCTTTATCGAAGATCAAAGTCTCCGGACTGTTGATATATTTCGCTTCTTTTTCGTTTCCCTCAATAACTCTTCCGGAAAATCCCAGCGTCTTGCCCTGGATATCCCGGATTGGAAATATGATTCTTCCGCGGAACCTGTCGTAATAGGAAGACGGGTCATGTTTTCTGGCAATTATCAAGCCGCTCTTTGCAATGTCCGCAAGGGAAAAATTCCTCTTCGTTAAAAAGTCGACCAAATTTGTCCACGCATCCGGTGCAAATCCTAATCCGAATTTTTCCCATGAAGTTTGCGCTATTCCCCGCGCAAGAAGGTATTTTCTCCCTGCTTCTCCAAGTTTATGCTTGCCTAAAATATGGCTGTAAAGTTTTTCGGATAGTTTGTGAATCTCTATCAGCTTCTCTTTTTCCTTTGACGAAGTTGAAGGCGCAAAAGATTTAAGCGTCACTCCTGCACGTTTTGCCATCTCCTCCAAAGTTTCCCTAAAATCCCATCCCTCCATTTTTTCGACAAAAGTAAAAACATCTCCGCCTTCACCGCATCCGAAACACTTGAAAGCCTGGCGTTCGGCAGAAACCATAAAAGACGGCGTCCTTTCGCCATGAAACGGGCACAAACCTGCAAAATTTCTGCCGGCGCGTTTTAGGGGAATATACGAAGAAATTACTTCAACAATATCGACTTTAGACTTTACCTCTTCAACTTGGTCCACAGCAAAAAACTTATACCACTCTGATCAAAAAACACAAAATTCAGGAGGGATTTCCATTCTGCTGCAGCATAAACTCGAAATAGTCTGAACCCCAACCAAGTACTTTACCATCTGGTTTGAGAAGAGAAGCCGCTTTTTGCTTAAACTGTTTATACTCTTCTAAATTCCTTCCTGCTTGGTCAATCCAAATATCACCTACAACACAATCAAAACGTTTATTTGTATCGTAATCATAAAAGTCTCCAACTACAATTTGGCCATGAACCTGGCCGAATACCCTTTGACATTCCTCGATAACTTCTGGAGATATTTCAACGGTAGTAACAGTCTTAACCTGCGGATTCGCCAGTAGAAAACTTTGTACTACTCCCATTCCGTATCCGGCGACTAAGACCTCACCATAAGCCTGGCCGGCAATCTCCTTTTGGTCTTCGACTTCGCTTGGAACATCCCACATCCACAATTCCGGACCGCCACCATTATTAATCCATAAGAAGTGGTAACCTTTTTGTTCAAGTATTTCTACTCGACGTTCTAATTGCCCCATATAGCGGAGCATGTGGGTCTGGAACCCAACGCTCCTATAGTCACCCACAGCTATCCACAGCGTATTGTATCAAATCTCTAGGGCAGAGTGTCTCAAATGCAAGGCTAAATGAGACAAATGAGACACTATAAAAAGGATTGTCTCATTTTTCCTCTATAATACCTAGAGTCCCTAAACCATATTCTGATATAGTTTGATATATTATAGTCTCTGCCCTCTCTCATGAAAGCGGCAGGCAAACACAAATATGATACTTACCGTAAAACTAGGCTCGATCTTTTTATACGATCCTATGCTGGTTACTTTACTTGCAACTACATAAAAACCAAATACAAAATAGACGACAACCTATCGGCGTCACAACTACAAGAGCAATTCTCTGGCAAAAGAATCATTCCTGAAATCTCAAGACTATCTAGGGTCTTAAATTTGAATTATCAGTTATTGTGGCGATTTGTGGTGCTGAACGGAAGACAGGGTTTGAACCGAAAGGCAAAGACAAATAGAAAAATTGAGGTGTTTCTGGCAATAGAAGAAGAAATGATTTTCCTAACCATCGCAAGACAGGATAAGGAATATATAATCAGCGATGACTATGAAAGAGCAACTTTATCACCTGCAATCGAAAGAGCTGCTGGAAATAGCCTTAGGCATGTAAACAATGATCTTATATTCGAACAGCAGCTGAATGAGGTACAAAAGGAGTACGCACGATGGTATTATGAAACGGCCTGCAAATATAAAATTCCAACCCTTAGAATCATTCCCTTTCTCTTACGCCTGATTACTCTTTAAGGGCAATTGAGTGATAATCTTTTCGAGTTCATTTTGAGTCTGAGTTAATAGGAAGATTTTTAGCTTCTTGTTCCAATTCGCCCTTTAAATTTTGTTATACTCTGGATCAGATTTATGAAGCTGATAAATACAAGCAACATTTGGCGTTTTCGCTACCTGCTTCTATTCTTGGTCTGGCGAGATGTAAAAAGTCGCTATAAACAAGCACTTTTCGGTTTTGCTTGGGCTATGTTAACACCCACATTTCAAGCTTTGGTATTTTGGCTCGTATTTGGCATATTATTCAAAATTCCAACAGGAAACGTTCCATATTTACCTTTAGTTTTTTGCGGTTTTATTTTTTGGAACTTCTTTTCTCAATCAGTATCCAGCGCTACTTTATCAATTACTGGTAATTCCAATTTAGTGACAAAAGTTGCCTTTCCAAAAGAGATCTTGATCTTATCTTCCATATTGGGGAGGATCCCAGATCTTATCGCTTCATTGATTGTGCTGCTCACTATTCTTGCCTTTTATCATATAGGTCTCTCAGTCCATATCTTGTGGGTGATCCCCGTTCTGATAATTGAAATGGTTCTGGCTTTGGCTGTTGGTATGTTCCTCGCCTCGATTAACGTTTATTTTAGAGACATCACTGCAGTTGTCCCGATACTGTTAATGGCTTGGCTTTTCCTCACCCCTGTTATATATCCACTTGAGTCTATACCGCAACAGTATCAACTTTACGCTAAATTTAATCCCATGACTGGTATTTTGGAGGGTTTGCGCAGTGCGGTGATTTCTGGAACTCCTCCTGAGAGGATTTCTATGCTATTCTCGATCTCAATTACCTTTATTTTCGTCATCATTAGTTATTTATTGTTTAAAAAATTAGAGAAGGGTTTCTCTGACATTATCTAATCAGATGGAAAACGTCATTGTCATAAATAGCCTTTGGAAAAAATACAAAATAGGTCAACCTAAGAAGCTAGGTGATGCGTTACCTTTATTCTTGTTCAGGCAGAAACTTAAAGAATTTTGGGCACTTAAAAACATTAACCTGTCCATTAAAAGAGGGGGGAGGTTAGGCATTATAGGCCCTAATGGTTCTGGAAAGTCCACTCTCTTAAAAATAATCTCAGGTGTTACTTTTCCGTCACAAGGAAATTTTACGGCAACAGGTAAGGTTGCTGCACTTTTAGACGTGGGGACGGGATTCCATCCTGATTTCACCGGCAGGGAAAATATTTATTTGTACGGAACTATACTAGGAATGGAACTTCACGAAATAAAACAAAGATTTGATGAAATAGTCAGATTTTCTGGTATTAAAAAATTCCTGGACACCCCAGTTAAACATTATTCTTCCGGAATGTATGTAAGACTTGCATTTTCAGTTGCAGTTCATCTTGAATGGGATATCTTATTGGTAGATGAGGTGTTAGCAGTCGGTGATGCCGATTTTCAAAAAAAATGTCTTTCGAAAATCGAACAGCTTTTAGTCAAGGACAAAACTATTATATTGGTAAGCCACAACCTTGATTTGATTGGGAAATTATGCGATCAAACCTTACTTTTGGAAGAAGGCCAAACGAAAAGGATCGGAAAAACTTCCGCCGTTATCAAATATTATCTGAACAATAAAACCTTAAATTCCTAGATGTACCCTAGACCATATGGAGAATTCTACTTTTTGAAAGGCATTCTATGAGTTATAATTTCGTAGAAATTACATGAGCAAAGCGAATATAGTCCCACAAGCCAACATAAAAGTGATAAGGAGTAAACAAGCAGAAGAAGTAAAATTTCATAAAGCCGTTCAAGCGTATTGGGAAGATCCTGCCACTATCTCCATTATTGATAAAAATCTGCATCAATTGGAGATCGAAACTGTTTGTCGTTATCTAAAATCTAGTGATGAATTAGTAGATATAGGCTGTGGTGATGGCAAGGCCACTCTAGTTTATGCTCAAAAAGTAAAGAGGTGTACTGCCTATGAACGCTCCAATTTTTTGAGAAAAAAAGCCCTCGAAGAAGTAAAAAGGTCTGGTTTAAAAAATACAACTATCAAATCAGGTGATATCTTAAAGATGAAAAAGATTCCTGAAAAGCCAGATGTGGTGGTTACACAAAGATTACTGATAAACTTAGCTAGCTGGAGTGAACAAAAAGAAGCGATCGAAAATATTCATAGAATGTTAAAAACAGGTGGTATTTATATCATGATTGAGAATACCAATGATGCTCATCAAGCTCTTAATGATATGAGACATCGCGTGGGGTTGGATCCTATATCTATTCACTGGCACAATTTATATTTCGATTATGAGCAACTGATGTCCTATTTAAAAGACAAATTTCAGTTATTAGACTTTCAAGATTTTAACCTCTACTTGTTTTTAACAAGGGTTTATTCACAAATGTTTCTGTCATTTACAGGACATGGGAGACATGCAGTGAAAAACTCCCTCTTCGAATTATCCGACAAAGCAGCCAAGGACGTTTTTAATGAATTTAATAACCTATTTCAAATTAATGGTATCCGCACCCTTGGACCAATTCAGGTGTTCGTTTTAAGAAAATTAAATCAATAAAGCAGAAATTCCTCGGATTTTTAATTCTTCTTCCCTAAAATTGACAAATAATATTTTACAGTTTTACCGATAGCTTTTTCATGATCTGTAAATTTAAATTTAGGAAACAATTGTCGAAACCTCAGGTCATCCATTATTTTCACCGGAGCACCATCCTGAAATTTAGTATTAAATACAAATCTCACTTTATAATTCAGCATTCTGGCAATAATTCTTGCAGATTCTTCTATTGAATAACCTTTATTTTGTGCGAAATTAATCGGATAAATTAAGTCTTTTTTAATTGTTAATCCCATAATTAAAACTTTAGTAAGGTCATCAATATATCCCCACTCTCTCACCGGTTTCCCGCTTCCCCAAATTTCAAATTCTTTATCCATCCTTTTTTTACTTTGAATCATCCTAATTATTAGACCATCCATTGCATGGACTTTATTGGGATCAGTGCGATCCCCAGGACCGAACAAATTGGGAACAAGAAAATTGACACTTCTTATTTGATACTGTTTGTTATAGCAGTATGCAAGAACATAAAGCATTCTCTTAGCATGCCCATAACTGTAAACTGATTGGTGTACGTCATTTTTAAATAGATCTGCCTCTCTAAAAACTTTGGCGGTGGCGGGGTAAGCACAATTAGCAATTGGGTTGACAATACGTGCTTCTGGACAAACTTGTGCCGCAGCTTTATAACAATTTAAATTGATAAGCATATTGTTATTGACTATATCTGCTTGGTAAGCCGACACATAATGAACGCTTCCAACGGAGGCGGCACAATTAATAATGGCATCAGGTTTTATCTTTAAAAAACATTTTTTAGTAGATGAAAAATCCTTTAAATCAACCCCATTTTTTCTTGAAACCGGAAACACTTGATGCCGAGTTGCTCTTAAAGACTTGCAAAGATTTGTGCCCACAAATCCGTGGCCCCCTAAAACCAGTATTTTACTCATAGTTATTACCAACCACTTTTAATCGCAGATATTATTTTCTCTACATCTTGTTCGCTTAAAGCATCGTGAATTGGGATAGACACCTGGTTTTGATCAAATTTTTCTTGATTTCCTAAGTTAGGAGTAATCCCTCCGAAAATACTATTTCTGTCAATTCTAAGATGTACTACTGAAGTTGGTATTTTTCTTGTTTTAAGTTTCTTTATGAAATCAAGCCGATTTTCCACTAAAATAGTAAATAACCAATAGGCACTTTCTCTATCATCTTGATAATCCAATAATTTAAGTCCTGCAATTTTACCTAATTCTTTTCGATAATGACTTGCTATGCTTCGACGACGTCTTAAATTTTTCAAAAAATCCTCCAAGTTTCCAAGTCCTAGTGAAGCCGCTAAATCGTTCATATGATATTTAAAACCCACTTCGTTGATATCATATTGCCTTTCACCAAGAATTGAAGGCTTACTGTGTGTTCTGTCTATACCAAACCATCTTAAACTCTTTGCTCTCAAGCTATCTTTTTTTGACTTACAACAAATAGCTCCGCCGTCTCCCGTGGTCAACTCTTTCGTTGCCTGAAATGAGAAAGCGGTAAATCGCGAGATAGAACCTACAGGCTTGTTCTTATAGGTAGCACCCAGAGCGTGAGCAGCATCTTCAATAACGGCTAATCTATTTTTTTTAGCGATGGGGTTTATCTCATCAAGGTCGCACGGATAGCCTCCCCAATGAACAATCATAATTGCTTTAGTTAAGGGTGTAATTTTTTGCTTGATCGACCCAGGATCAATATTCCCTGTCTTAGACTGAATATCAGCAAAGACAGGTTTTGCCCCAACCATTAAAATGACAGAACCAGTAGAAACAAAAGTTTGTGCCGGTAGTATAACCTCATCACCAGGTTCAACATTCGCTAATTTTAATGCTAAATGTAAAGCAGAAGTTCCGCTGTTTACTGCAATTGGGTTAACAAGTCCCAATCGTCGTGACAATTTATTTTCAAATTGCTGGACAAGTTTACCTTCGCTAAGAAAATTCGAATTGAGAGTTTTTTGCACATGCTTATAAGATTTCTTTGAGATGTGAGTGTGAAAAAAATCCATAGTAGCCCTTCAAGCAAATATGGATGATATCATATTTACTCCTGAGTTTTTGTATAATGATGAAAATTTAGTCGATTTAATGATAAACCATAGTTTTCTCAACAAGCATCCACTAATTTCCATAGTCACCCCATCTTTTAATAGTGGACAATTCATAGAGGAATGCATTGAAAGCGTTCTTGCTCAAGACTATCCGTATATTGAGCATGTTATCCAAGACGGAGACTCAACTGATAAAACCATAGATATCTTAAAAAATTACTCAAATTCAAAGTACAAAAGTAAAATTAAGTGGGTATCTCATAAAGATAACGGCCCAACCGATGCATACAACCGAGCTCTATTAAGATCTAAGGGCGACATTATCTTGTTTCTTGGCGCCGACGATGTTCTTATGCCGCACGCAACGTCCTGGGCTTTAGAGAACATGGCCAAATTTCCAGAGATGGCCGTAATCTATGGAGATGAATACATCATTGACGAAAAGAGTCGCATCCTAAAAACTTTTATTCCTAAATCATTTAATTTTGCTAAGTTACTTTGTCTGGAACTAGTACCTCCCGCCGAAGCATCTTTTATTCGACGCTCTGCTTTTGAAAAAGTCGGCTACTATTTAGATGAATCTTTAAAAAATACGCCCGATTATGAGCTTTGGGTCAGGATAGGAGTAAAATATCCAATGAAACATGTCCAAGGTTTTGTCACAAAATATCGATGGCATTCTAAATCACGAAGTAGAAATCCCAATCTAATCAATAGTTTTGTCCAGGAGAAAAAACAAGTTATGGATAAACTGTTTGATGAGCCTAGTGTACCCAAATCGATTAAAGGTCTTAAGAACCGCGCTTACACCGGACTCTACTTTTGGGCTGCATCAATGGCAATTGATTCCCACTCTAAATATCAAGCACTAAGCTTTCTAAATGAATCTCTTATGATAAAACCTTCTGAGGAGAGACTAGATCGATATATTTCATATTGGAAACAGTCAGTACACAATACAACTGCATCACCCTATAACAATAGGGGTAAAAAACAGCCACTCGTTTCAATAGTTACACCATCATACAATAGTGGACAATTCATAGAGGAATGCATTGAAAGCGTTCTTGCTCAAGACTATCCGTACATTGAGCATGTTATCCAAGACGGAGACTCAACTGATAAAACGAAACAGATTTTAAAAAAATATCAAGGTTCTCAATACCAAAACAAAGTTAAAATTTTTACAGAGTCCGACAACGGACAGTCCGATGCCTTAAATAAGGCAATCCAAAGGACACACGGAGACATTATATTGGTATTAAATGCCGACGACATGTTAATGCCCTATGCTTGCACGTGGGGTGTTGAACAACTGAAGAAATATCCAAAAGCCGGTGTCATTTATGGTGACACTTACATAATAGACGAAAACGGTGAAATCATTGATATCTATAAAGCTCATGACTATGATTTTGAGAGACTTCTATGCGTAGAGTTAGTGCCACCTGCACAAGCGGCTTTTATTCGAAGAAGTGCCTTGGAAAAGGTTGGGTTTTGGGCAGATCATACTCTCGATACCTGTCCAGATTACGAAATGTGGGTGCGCATAATACAGAAATTTCCCATGAAGCACGTCTGGGGAGTAATCACTAAATATCGCCATCACGATACTGCTCAACTTGATAGCCGACAACCAAGGACAACCCACAGATTCGTAGAAGCAAAAAGGAAGGTGATGGATCGATTATTTGATTCACCAACTACGCCTAAAAGAATTAAAAAACTCCGGCGAAGAGCATATGCTAGTTTATTCAGCTGGGCAGCTTCAAACGCATTCGGATTGAAAGATTATCAGTCAGGAGTCATGTACCTAGAAAAAGCATTTATTGTTCAACCCAACCTTAAACACTTTAAAGGATTGCTCTTTGTGATGAAAGATTCGCCACTTCTATTTTTAAAGACGATATTAAATTTGTACCAACGAAGATGAGCTTTATCAAAGTTCCAATTAAAGAAGTCGAAAACTTTTGGGACAGAAGACCTTGTAACATTCGCCATTCCACCGCAAAAGTTGGTACAAAAAGATATTTTGATGAGGTAGAAAAACGAAAATATTTTATAGAACCTCATATTCCTAAATTTGCCCAATTTTCAAAATGGAAAGGCAAAAAGATTTTGGAAATAGGTTGTGGCATTGGCACCGATACTATTAGCTTTGCAAGAGCGGGTGCAAACGTTACAGCTATTGAACTTTCCAAAAAATCTTTAGATATTGCCAAAAAACGCGCAAAAGTTTATGGACTTGAAAAGAAAATCAAATTTTATCTTGCCAACGCAGAGGAGTTATCGAAAGTGGTACCAGTAGAGCCTTATGATTTGATTTATTCTTTTGGGGTTGTTCACCATACTCCTTACCCCAAGAAAGTAATGAATGAAATCAAAAAGTATACGCATAAAAATACAGTTATTAAAATAATGATTTATCATCGGTACGCCTGGAAGGTTTTATGGATCTTGTTTAAATTTAGCAAAGGCGTTTTCTGGAAGCTTGACGAACTGATCGCCACACACTCAGAAGCTGCCACTGGTTCCCCTGTTTCCTACGTTTACTCAAAAAAACAGGCAAAAGAACTACTCAAAGCGTTTAAAGTAATCAAGATGTCAGTTGATCATATTTTCCCATACGATGTCTCAAAATACGTCAAATACGAATACAAAAAAGTCTGGTATTTCAGGTTTTTGCCAAGGTCAATGTTTCGCTTTCTGGAAACTCATTTAGGCTGGCATTTGCTAGTCATCGCAAAACCTTTATGAAATCCAGTTATCTATAACCAGGAAGTTTTAAATGAAAATAGCTTTAATTCAAATTAATCCATTAGTTGGTGACTTAGATGGAAATGCTGGCAAAATCAAAAGTTTTATTGAAAAGGCGAGCGAACTAAAATCAGATTTAATCGTCACCTCAGAACTCGCCCTTTTGGGTTACCCTCCAAGAGATTTACTACTGTATCCAGAATTTATAAAAAAATCTTGGCTGGTTCTGGAAAAAATTGCTAAAGACACTAAATTACTTCCTCCTATTTTAGTAGGAACAGCTGTAATCAATCAAAACGAGAAGGGTAAACCACTTCTTAATGCAGCTTGTCTAATACATGAAGGGAAAATCAACAAAAATTTCTCTAAATCCCTTTTGCCCACTTATGATGTTTTTGATGAAGATCGGTACTTTGAACCAAGTGATAAACCCCAAATACTAACTCTCAATGGTAGTAAAATCGGTGTGTCCATATGTGAAGACCTTTGGAATGATCACGATTTTTGGCAAAGGCCACGCTACAATTTTGATCCAATTGAAAAACTTGCTAAAGATAAGGTTCAGCTCATAATTAATCTCTCAGCGTCGCCATTTACTCTTGAGAAACAAAAGTTAAGAGAATCAATGATTTCGCAGTCTGCCAAAAAATATCGAATACCTGTTGTTTATGTAAATCAGGTCGGGGGCAATGATGATTTGATATTTGATGGAGCAAGTTTGGTGTTTAACGGCCAAGGAAAACCACTGGCAAGGGCAAAAGCCTTTGAGGAGGATTTACTCGTTATTGATCTTGATTCAAAAACCAACGCTATAAATGATTATCCAGAAAATAAAGAGGAGCTGATTTTTGAAGCAATTACTCTCGGTGTCCGTGACTATCTTAAAAAGTGCGGATTTAAAAAGGTTCTAATTGGGATTTCTGGCGGAATCGATTCGGCAATTGTGGCCACTATCGCCAGACATTCTCTTGGTGCAAAGAACGTTCTTGGAGTTTTGATGCCTTCACCACACACCTCTGCTCAAAGCATGATTGATGCCCAAAGTTTAGCTAAGAATCTTGGCATCAAAACTCTGACTTTTGAAATTGCCAGTCTTATGAAAAATTATGACAAAGCTCTCGATGGTGCGTTCAAAGGATTCAAGAAAGATATAACTGAAGAAAATATTCAAGCAAGAATTAGAGGCAATCTTTTAATGGCACTTTCCAATAAATATGAGGCCCTAGTTCTTTCAACCGGTAATAAATCAGAATTAACTGTCGGTTACACTACTCTTTACGGGGATATGACCGGTGGGCTTGCTGTCATCGGCGATGTTTTAAAAACCCAAGTTTACAAATTAGCAAAATGGATTAATCGTGAAGGCGAAATTATCCCAAAAAGCATCATTGAGAAAGCACCATCTGCCGAGCTCAGACCAAATCAAAAAGATCAGGACAGCTTGCCCCCCTATGATGTTCTTGATAAGATTCTTTCTCTATTCATAGAAAAACACGCAGGTCCAAAACAGATAGTTTCAAAAGGATTTGATAAGGACCTAGTCGCAAAAGTTTTGTCTATGGTAGCTAGCGCAGAATTTAAAAGGCGACAGGCCCCGCCAACATTGAAAGTAACTGGTAGGGCATTTGGGCCTGGTTGGAGGATGCCCATTGCCGCTCGAACATTTTAAAGTAACTATGCAAACAATTTCTATTGTAGGTCTTGGGAAATTAGGTAGCCCTTTTTTGGCCACCTGTGCTTCCCGTGGGTTTAATGTTATTGGTTTGGATGTGAATTCCCACGTTGTTGATCTTTTGAATCAAGGCAAAGCACCCGTCGATGAACCGGGTCTTACCCAATTGATTTCAAAGAATCGAAAGAATTTAAAGGCAACTTCCGATTACAGCGAGACGGTAAATAATTCCGACATTACATTCATTATTGTGCCAACGCCAAGTACTAAAAATGGTGCATTTTCTAATGAATATGTAGTAAGTGCAATTCGCGAAATCGGAAAAGTTCTGGCAAAAAAAGACAAGTTTCATCTGATAGTTGTAACCTCCACAATTATGCCCAAATCAATGGACGTTGAAATTATTCCGGCACTTGAGAAAGCATCAGGCAAGAGATTGAACACAGGTTTTGGTATTTGTTACAATCCAGAATTTATCGCTCTAGGATCTGTTATTGATAATCTTTTGAACCCTGACTTTGTGCTCATCGGAGAATCAGGCAAAAAATCTGGGGAGATACTGGAGAATTTCTATCGCAAATTTTGCACAAATAAACCACCGATTGTCAGAATGAACCTTGTGAATGCCGAAATCGCCAAGATTGCTCTCAATTCCTACATCACCACCAAGATTTCCTTTGCTAACACCTTGGCTCAAATATGTGAGAGAGTCTCGGGAGGCGATGTAGATCATGTCACTGCGGCCATAGGACTTGATAAAAGGATTGGTAGCAAGTACCTTAAAGGTGCCTTGCCTTACGGCGGTCCATGTTTTCCGCGTGATAATCGTGCTTTTTCCTCTTTTGCTAACAAGGTTGGGGTGCAAGCTTCAATCGCTAAAGCTACAGATTTAGTTAATGAAAGTATGGTTGCACAAATCGTAAAAAAGGTTGGAAAGACTGCTGCAAATAAAAATAGTAAAATTGCTATCCTTGGGTTAGCTTATAAACCTGATACAGATGTAGCTGAAGAGTCAGCGGGTGTTAAAGTTGCTAATCTTTTAGCAAAAAAAAGTGTCAAAATTTGTGCCTGGGACCCGAAAGCGATGGCCAAAGCCCAAGATTTACTTTCACCCAAAATAACAATTGCAAAATCATTAAAAGAATGTATAAAAGATTCCAATCTTATTGTCCTTACTACTCCTTGGGACCAGTTTAGACATATAAGGCCTAGCGATCTTGTCTCAAGTATCAAAAAACCGGTTTTGTTGGATTGCTGGAGAATGCTTGATCCGCTAAAATATCAAAAGGTAGCTGTCTACCGGACCATTGGGCAAGAAAGCCTGAAATTAGCCTAAACATAATTTATTCTTAAGATTATTACAAATGGAGATTAATAAGAAATTCTGGAAAAACAAAAAAGTCTTGGTTACTGGTGGGGCTTCATTTATAGGCTCTCATTTGGTAGATACGCTAGTTTCAAACAATTTAGAAGTGCGTATCGTTGACGATCTATCTTCTGGTAGTCTCGAGAACATAAAGCATCATATTTCTAACAAAAGTATTGAGTTTGTGAAAGGAGATCTTAGAGAATCAAGGATTGCCAAAAAATCTGTTCGTGGTATAGATTTAATTTTTCATTTGGCCGGTGATCATGGAGGACGAGGCTATGTCGACCTTCATCAGGCAGGACCGGCAACAAACCTTCTTCTTGACGGTAATCTTTTTTGGCAAGCTTATAAGGCCGGTGTTGGGAAAATTGTCTTTGCTTCCTCAGGATGTGTCTATCCAAATTATTTACAGATCGATCCAACCCAAAAGCTTTATCTTGCCGAGCATCAAGTTGGGCCACCGTACGATGCGGATAACATGTACGGCTGGGCAAAACTGATGGCTGAGATGACACTTAAAGCGTATACACAGGAGTTTGGCATTAAATCAGCATCTTGCCGATTTTTTGTGGTTTATGGCCCTCGAGGTAAGGAAGACCATGCAGTTATGGCGATGATTGCCAGGGCTTTTATCAAACAGGATCCATTTATCATTTGGGGCAATGGCCGACAGGTCAGAAACTGGACTTACGTCGAAGATATAATTTCTGGGTTTCTTCTGGCAGCAGAGAAAATTGATGACGGCACAAGCGTTAACCTTGGTTCAGAGGAAAGGCTCACCGTTCTTGAAACTGCCAGGATGATTCTTAAGTACAGTGGACACCTTGCCGAGGTCAAGCTACACCCTGAGATGCCAACAGGCCCTGCAAACCGGGTAGCCAACAATAATTTGGCCAAGGAACTTCTTGGTTGGAAGCCCCAGGTAAAATTTTCTGAGGGGCTTGAAAAAACTATTGAGTGGTATTTTGCCAATAAAGATCGCCAGAATGTGGCTGAAAATCTTCACAAAATGTTGGCTGAAAGAAGCCCCAATACTAAGGTTAAACCCAAACAGAGGGAAAAAACTAACGGCGAAGTTTCAAAAAAGGAATTTTATATTCGCTCGCTGAAGGCTATGGACTCTTAGTTCACAAATTACTGCGAAAGCGAATACATACTTCTAAAGGCTGAGAATTTTGCTTGCTCATGTAAACTTGAAGGGACACTGAGGTCTTTCAGGCCTCGGAAGTTTATCAGTTCATACCCACCCAAGCATAATTTCTCCCCTCTAAATCTCTTAACTTCAGCTTCTTACCATTCAATATAATATAATTTCTCTGTTTATATGCTGACTATATTTACTTCCCCAAAAGCTTTCAAGGGAAACTTCGCAATTATTCAAGAGAATGCGATTGCTAGTTGGTGTCATCTTCGTCCTAAATGCCAAATTATTCTTTTGGGGGATGAAGAAGGTGTTTCTAAAATAGCTCAGAAATATGATCTAAAGCATATTTCCAATGTCAAAACTAGTAGTAGAGGCACCCCGCTAGTATCAGATTTATTTTACAAAGCGCAAAAAATTGCCAGATTCCCAATACTGGCCTACATAAACTCCGATCTAATTTTATTAGAGGATTTTTCAAAGAGTATCCAAAAAATTAAATTAAAGTCTTTTCTGGTTATTGGACATAGGTGGGAGTTAAATGTAAGTTATCAAATAAATTTTGGCAGAGATTGGCGAAAAAGACTTTCAAAGGAACTACAAGAACGGGGAGAAATTAAATCCAATAAGGCTGTTGATTATTTCATATTCCCCAAAGCCCTCAATTTTAATATTCCCTCGTTCATAATAGGTCGATGGGTATGGGATAATTGGTTTTTATATCAAGCTAAAAAATTAAAAATACCTCTTATTGATGCCACCCAGGTTATTAAAGCAATCCACCAAAACCATGACTACTCCCATGCTGGAGGATTTGAAGCAATTTGGTTTGGGGAAGAGCATCAAAGAAATCTAGAACTAACTCCTGATAAAAGACGGTCATTTAATATTGCTAATGTTGATCGGGTTTTAACTCCTAAGGGATTATTTCGTCCAAAGCAAAACCTTTATCGCTATTGGGTGGCAATAAGAGTCTATCCAGTGTTGCATCCTGGCATCGGCTCTGTGATTCTTCCCATCATACTAGCCATACAGTTTTTTCTTGATAGGTTTAAAAAATTAAGACCAAGATAGTGAAATGAGAACCAACATTTTACAAACATTACCAAGATTACCTATCAAATTTACACTGCTTACTGCCGTTTTTTTTAATCTCCTTGCTTGGCAATTAATTATTCCCATCTGGCACTTTCCGGACGAACAAGCTCATTTCGGTCAGGTAGCGTTCAGGGCAGAGCATGGGAGGGTTCAAAGATATCATGAACTTTCAACTAACCGTGAAATTGTCATTTCTGAGGAAATTCTTGGCACTAAAAGGGATGGTCTGGGCAACAATAATTTTACATACCACCCTGAATATAAGATCCCATATTCTATTAACCTAGATGGACTAAACGAATATCAAATAGAGCAACTAAATAATTCTAGAGAGCGCAGAACCGAAGTTTTAGAGGAAGCAACAAGATACCCACTATTGTATTATTACCTTGCAAGCAAAATTTACAATCTTTTTGGGGCGGGTGACTTATTTACCAGAGTCTATGCGGTTCGCTTCTTTTCGATTTTAATTTTTATTGCAACTACCCTCATAATCTTTGCCACCTCTAAACTAGTATTCTCCAAAAACTTCTTTTTGCAAATCAGTTTAACTAGCATTGTCGCATTTTTACCTATGTATGTATTCGCATCATCAGGTGTGAGTTCTGATGGATTATTTAATCTTTTGTTTGCGCTCTCAATCTATCTTATAGCAAAGAATCTTTTTGTAAAATGGAACTTGAAGAATACGGTTTTTCTAGCTGTCATAATTATTGCCGGTATTGCTACTAAAATTCAGTTCCAAATTATCTGGCTACTTATCCTCTATGCGCTATTTGTAATTTTTTTAAGATTTCAACTTTCAAGAAAATTGATTTTCCTTGGGAGCATAGCTCTTGCTTTTCCAATAATCTTAATAGTGATCAACTTCTTATATTTTGTCACCAATGATTATGGAAGTCCTCAATTAAGACAATTGATTAGATTACCGATTATTCCGGAAACTAGTGCAGGCTCCACTCTAAGCCCAATCGCCCAAATGACCCTTACAAGCCATTTTATCCTCACCGTTAAACGTACTCTCAGTGAAACTTTGCCTTGGTATTTTGGAGTCTATAAATGGTTATCCTTAACCTTACCGCCATTTATTTATCAAATCATCAATAGGATCTTGGTACTATCGCTGTTAGGAATTCTGGTCTCGATCTTTAAAGTGATAAGGCAACAAAA
>Ga0210057_1002684_pt1 | contig 25226 bp, 27 predicted proteins | sample CryGeyCG2114_010_2_FD_183968 | JGI IMG/M metagenome (GOLD analysis project Ga0210057, IMG submission 183968) | Groundwater microbial communities from aquifer - Crystal Geyser CG10_big_fil_rev_8/21/14_0.10 (SPAdes) (version 2) | ecosystem: Environmental > Aquatic > Deep subsurface > Groundwater ...
GGCAACGTCGGCATCGGGACGACTTCTCCCTCCGCGAAGTTAAGCATCAAGGGCGGAGGCACGACCACGGGGCGGGCATTCGCGATTTCTGACTCGGCAAACGCGGAAAAGTTCACGGTGTTAGACAACGGCAACGTCGGCATCGGGACGACGAGTCCAGCCTATCGATTAAACGTTTACAAATTGCCAACATCCAGCACTGATTATCTCGCGCGTTTTACCAGCCCCGCCCTGCATAGTGCTGCTGTGAGCATCGGCTATACCGGTGGTAAAAGCATGAATTTAGTAGCCGGTACCCTCGGTACCAGTATAATGAGCGACGGCTTCATTGGTTTTTCCACCAACTCCAATCTCGATATTGATAATGGAACCAATGAGCGTATGCGTATTGATAGCATCGGCAACGTCGGCATCGGGACGACGAGTCCCGCTACAAAACTCGAGGTTGGCGGCAGTACGAACAATGTCACCTTCGACGGGTACCTCAACTGCACCGGATTCACCTCCGATGCGAACGGTCTCCTCACCTGCGTTGCCTCTGACGAACGCTTGAAGGAGAATGTCGCGACACTTGCCACCTCGAGCGCACTCGCCGGCATCAACGCCCTCAACCCGGTGTCGTTCAACTGGCGGAATACGTCGCTCGGTGCGAACCAGCAGTTCGGCCTACTCGCCCAGGAGGTGCAGAGCGCGTTCCCGAACTTGGTGCAGACGACCAACCCGACGGCGCTCACGCCGGGCGGTACGCTGACCGTCAACTACACCGGCCTTATCGCGCCGATGATTCTCGCGATACAGGAATTAGATGCGCGTACGAGGCAAATACTCGGTTCTGACGGGGTGCTGAGCATCGCGTCGGGAGTCAATGCGCAGTGCGTGACCGGCGACACGCGCCTTCGCCGGAGGCGAAGGCGCGCCGACGGGAGCTGGGAATACGACGAGGTCGACATCGCCGATGTGCAAGCGGGAGATGAAATCCAGTCGCTTGATGAACGCACCGGTCGAGTGGCGTACTCCCGCGTGAACGCGCTCATGCCGATGGGCGAGCAGGAGGTCTACGAGCTCGTGACGAAGTCGGGGAGGAGGATTCGGACGACTGCCAACCACCCGTATTTGGCCAGAATCGCGGCGAAAAAAGTATGAGAGACTATTTTACATCTGTCAAACAATATGCCGAAAAATCTACCGGTTTTATATCACGGGTGTTCACGCAGTACGCGAAAAACACCGATTCTCATGCTATTTCTCCCATGGAAATTCGTGATATGACCTTCAAATCCTATGGAAAATAAACCCATGCAACAAGATAAGGAGAAGAAAAAACTTGGCATTTTTGTTGATGATGCCAATATGTTCTATGCTCAGCGCAAGGCTGGTATGCGCATTGATTACACTCGACTCAAGAATCAGCTGAACCAGTACTTCGACGTGCGGTTCGTCAATTATCACATTGTCATGCCAGCTTCGTGGGATAAGTCGTACACAGCTTCGGTGTCGTACAAGAACACGTTACCCCCATTTATAACGGTCTATGAGAAATTGTTAAAGTACATCAAGGTGAAAAATCCGGACGGAACGCACAGCCTACAAAAGAAGGGAGATATAGATATGGAACTTGCGCTCGATGTACTGCGCAATTTGGATACTCTTGACGCCGTGCTGGTGCTTGCTGGTGACAGCGACTATGTGGCGCTTCGCAATGATGTTCTGCACAAGGGAAAGAAAATCGCGTTCGCATCCTTTGACCAGACTGTTTCGTGGGAGATAAAGACCGGTAAATACGTCTCGCTGTCGCGTTTCATGTCTGAAACGCAAACTCCCGACCTTTCGGCCGGGAGACTGTTACAAGAGATATGGTATTCCAATGTAGCGGTTATGTCAAGTAATGCTGGGGATAAAGCGAAACCCAACAAAAGAACGCCATGAAGAAATCTGCTATACTACAATCAGTTGATCAATTGATGGGGGCGGGTGAAAGTATCCACACCGTATCTCTCATTTGGAGTATCTTGATGCCGCGTCTTCCAAAAGAATATGGTGTGTGCGTTGAAGACACAAGCGTCACAGGATATACCAAGCGGTCTCGTCCGTTGCCCCACCAGTTTGTCAATGCCCTGAAGAATATCATTGGAAATGAAACCGCCACTCCTATGAGTGGCGGTTTCGATGTTTTCAAGACCGACTTAATGGAAGCGCGCGTTCTCCCGAATAAAAGTTGGCTCCAGCGCGAAGCCGTGGGGCTTCGCGCGAATGCGCGACATAGCGGTTGTCAACCCGCAACGGCACTTGCTACGAGGTGCGGGGGAATTATAGCAGAATGGTTGCTGGGGCGTGGGCTGAAAAACGACGATTCTCATGCTATTTCCACCCCCGAAATTCGTGATATGAACCTCAAATCCTATGGAAAATAAACGCGCACAGCAGAATATGGAGAAAGATTTTGACCGATGGAACGGAAAAAAGAAAATGCTTGATTCAAATGTAAACGGCCCCCACTGCCATGAACGCGAGGTCTGGTGGTGTTCGATTGGTGTGAATGTCGGATCGGAACAGCATTCGCAGACAAGTGACTTCAGTCGTCCAGTTGTGGTCGTGCGCCGATTCACGGAAGATATTTTCTGGGGCATCCCGCTCACTACCAAGACGATGAAATTTCCGTTTCGTGTACGACTCGAATTGGGAGGTATCGCGAATGATGCTCTCATACTCCAGATGCGCGTCTATGATCGCAAACGGCTCGTACGCCAGATAGGTGTTGTGCCGCAAGAGGCCTTTGCGACGTTGACTGCGGCTATTATTGACGCAGTAAAAACAACGGACCCCGCTCGCGCGGGGTCCTCGGGGGCCGAAGCCAATGTGTAGAAACATGATATATGAACACACTTAAAAAGTCAATGGAAGAAAAGGGGACTGTGGATAAGCGTCCCACTGCCGGACGTCCCAACGCCGGAATTGCCGCGCGTTTATGGGATTTCCTGTCTGGAGATGCAAATGCACCGAAGAATTCTGAAGTTCAAGGTTCGACCTTAAATCCGAATTCCCAAGGTCGAACCTTAGAGACGCGGGCGACGATGACCACCGGCACCGTTTGTCCCTATTGCAATTCCAGCGACTTCGTCAAGCGCGGGACGCGACAGAAGAAGCATGAGGCGGTGCAGTTGTATTTGTGCCGAAATGCGGAATGCGGCCGCACCTTTACCGCCGAGCGCGTGAAGGGCAAACGCTTCCCGCTCGCGGTCATTATCGAGGGCATCAGTTACTACAACTTGGGCTTGAGTCTGGAACAAACATGTCATTTGTTAGGGCAGAAGTTCCCTGACGTTGCCGCTCCTATCCCAGCGACTCTTTCCGCATGGATTGAAGAATACAAGCCGCTCTGCCGTTTCGAACGCATGCGCCCGTACGCCGTGAAGCTCTTCTCGCCCGCGCAGATGATAGAAGTGACGACGATGGCGCACCGCCAGCTCTATCGCTTCCGCTATCATCGGGCGAAGACGCTCCTCTCGATGGAGGAGTTCAAGAACCGCCGCTTCGGCCGGCTGAAGGAGTACCTGGAGCATGTGTCGAGCGAGACGCCGCACCAGTACTTCCAGGACGGCGAGCGGATGAGCGAGATACGCACCAAGTTCGACAAGACGGACATGCTAGTGAAGAGCAAGCACAACTTCGCGAACGACCTCGCCGAGTTCGTCTTGCGGAGCGTGACGGAGAATAAGGACCGGCATGAGGCGCTCCAGCGATTCATGCTCGCGAACGATTCGGTGACAGTGGCGACCGAGGTGCCGGTGTATATCCGGCGGGAGGACGTGGAGCATATGGAGAATGTGCTCAAGTTTAAAATCTTGGACGAAAGTGGCTTAATCGAGATGAAAGGCGATAAGCAGAAACGAAACTTTCCGAAATTATTGACCGGGCATATTGATGTGGTGCAAATCCGAAATGGCATGGTGCACATCCTCGACTACAAGCCGAATGCGAGCAAGGAGAAGCCGATAGAACAGCTCACCTGGTACGCGCTCGCGCTCTCGCGGCTGACCGGTCTGCGCTTATTCGAATTCAAGTGCGCGTGGTTCGACGACAAAGATTTCTACGAATTCTATCCGTTGCACATCGTCAAAAAGTTGCAGGCAAAAAAGCGAGCAAGAAAAGTGCATTACCGCGACGGCACGGTCGCGGCTATCCCGCGCTCTGATGAACTTGTCATTACATAATTATGGAAAACTACGCGAAATCGAGATATGCAAAGCGAGAATTTACACCACGAAAGCCGGTGAAGACCTTCCGCGACCTGGATATCTACCAGCAGACGATGAACTGCGCGGTCATCGTGGTCAAGAATATCCGGCCGAAGTTAGTGACGCTGAAATATCCTTTTATAGATGGCATCACGGACTGCGCGATGACCGTACCGCTCTCCATCGGCGAGGCGCACTCCATCCGCTTCGGCGACTTCCCGAAGGGCCTCGCCCTCTTGGAGAAGGCGATGTCGGGGTGCAACAAGATGATAATTTACTTAGAACACAGTAAAGGTATGTACGGCGAGAAGGTGGATGGCGGCACAATTGACGAGGTCATCGCGCGATATGCGGAGACTCGTACCAAGACCTTCCACCTGGAGCAGTCGTGGAAGAAGTGGCACACTGCGCCGCGCGAGCCAAGTGCCCCTAAAGTCAGGCTATAATCATATATAAGGTATGTCACTACACACAAAAATAGTCATATTCAAGAATAAACAGGTACGCAAGACGCTCTATAAGAATGAGTGGTGGTTTGCAGTGAACGATGTTATTGAAGCTCTGACCGATTCACACGACCCGGCGCAGTACTTTAAGCGACTCAAAGAGAGAGACGACGAATTGGCGAAATTGACCGACAAAGGGGGGGTACAGTTTGTACCACCCCTTATGCTGGGCATTGAAACTCCAGGCGGAATACAAAAAGCGTATTGTTGGCACACTGAGGGCATTTTCCGCCTCGTTCAGTCCATCCCTTCGCCGAAGGCGGAGCCGTTCAAGCGGTGGCTGGCGAAGGTCGGCTATGAAAGAATGCAAGAGATAGAGAATCCAGAACTTGCAACGAAGCGCACTCGAATGTTGTACAAACTCAAGGGATATCCAGAAGACTGGATTGAAAAGAGAATGCGCGGCATCGTTATCCGGGAAGAACTGACGGATGAATGGAAGAATCGAGGAGCAAAAGAGGATACGGATTACGAAATATTAACGGCGGAAATTTCCAAGGCGACATTCGGCGTGACCCCGAGCCAGTACAAGAAGCTCAAGGGACTGAAGCGGGAGAACTTGCGCGACCATATGGATGACTTTGAGCTGATATTTAACATGCTCGGCGAGCGCGCCACGACCGAGATTCATCGCACGGAGGATTCTAAGGGTGTGGCAAAACTTAAACGCGATTCTATTCGTGGCGGGAATGTAGCAGGCGGGGCACGGAAGCAATTGGAGAAAGAAATTGGTCGCGAAGTGGTGATGAAGAAGAATTTTCTGAAGAATACGGGAGGTAACAAGAAAAAACTTTCAAAATGAAAAATCCATTAAAAAAAATGCGCGGAGATAAAAAGGGGTGGTACAAAGTCTCGGATTTGCGGCCCGGATTGGAGATTGCTGTCCCAGTGCCTGATATTGACGGGAGTGTTGAGCCATCCAAGCGAAGCGGTGACATCTTGTGGGACGAAATTGTATCTATTAAACCCGTCGGCCGCGAGCAAGTATACGATATTGAAGTGGAAGGCACGCACAACTTCGTCGGGAACGACATCTTCGCCCACAACACCTATCTCTTGCGCGCCGACCCGTCCACCAATGTCGTGTCGATGGGCGGCAAGGTGGGGATAGGGACCACCACGCCCGCGCATGCGCTCGACGTTGCGGGAGAGATTGCCGCCATCGCCTTCGTGAACACTTCGACGCGCGAGTCGAAAACGGACATCTCGTACGCGACGGCGAGCTCCACGGAAGCGCTGTTTGACAAATTGCTCGACCTGAAGGTCGCGCAGTATCGCTACGCTATTGAAGACCAGAACGACCCGCTTCGCCTCGGCCTCATCGCGGAGGATGCACAGACTATCGCACCGGAAATCCTCTCCGCCGACGGCAAGGGCGTCGACATCTACAAGTTTGCGACCTTCATGATGGCCGGCGTGCAGGCGCTCGCGGCGAAGGTCGACATGCAGGGTACACGCGTGACCTCGCTCGAGACCCGCGTCACCGCGCTCGAGAGCGGGGCAGTCTCGAGCGCGAGCGGCTCGCCGTTCGCACTCGGCTCCTCGACGCTTGCGAGCGCGCTGGAGAGCTTTGGCGTGCTTATCCAGAAGGGCATCGCACAGTTCAACACCCTCGTCTTCCGCCAGCTGGTGGCGAGCTCGGACGCGGACGGCACCTCCTCTGCCGGCTCCGTCAGCATCCTCACCGGCAACACGGTGGCACAGGTGAACAGCTCGCTTGTCCTCCCCTCTACTAAAGTGTTTGTCACCTTTAATTCGGAGCTCACCGGCAGTTGGTGGGTCTCTGACAAGACAGCCGGGAGTTTCCGCGTCGTCTTGTCCGCGCCGCAGGCGGCCGATGTCTCGTTCGACTACTTCCTCGTCCAGACTGAGGGGCAGTTGGCGACGAGTACGCCGAGCGGTGCGCCGAGCGTCTCGCAGTCAAACGGCCCCGACACAGTTGCGCCCGTCATCACGCTCCTTGGCGACAATCCGGTGCACCTCGCGGTCGGCACGCCGTTTACCGACCCGGGCATCACGGTGACGGACAATGCGGACGGCACTGTTCCGCACATCACCTTCGTGAACGGCATAGAGCAGGAGGTCAATACGTCCACCATCAATTCTGCGAGTCCGACAACCTACATCATCACCTACAAGGCGACGGATGCGGCGGGGAACGTCGCGACCGCGCTCCGCTCGGTCATCGTGGGGAACCCCGACGGCACAGTCTCGGTAGGCGAAGCGACGGATTCGACGGCGACCACCACGCCTGCTTCTCTTGATACGACCGCACCGGTGGTGACGCTCGTCGGCGCGGCGGCGCTCGAAGTTGCACAGGGCGACGCCTTCATCGACCCGGGCGCGACCGCGCTTGATGACACGGACGGCGACCTGACCGCGAGCATCGTCGTGAGCGGTGCGGTGGACACCGCGACCGCCGGTTCCTACTCGCTTACCTACACCGCGACCGACGCGGCGGGGAACGAGGGAAGTGTCTCCCGCCTCGTCACCGTCCTCGCTCCCGCGGAGGAGCTGGTACCCGCAACCTAAATATATGAGTCCGAACATCTGTCAAACACCGAGTGTCTGACAGTGTTATAAGAGTTCCTCGTCGGTCGCCTTCGCTGCACTCGTATGCACAAATTCTTTGTATTCGCCCTTTGTTTTAAATTGCTCAAGGATAAGCGATGTGGAAAGTAACTCACCCCACCGATTTTCATAGATGTAGTCCTTGTAGCTTGACCACTCGTATGCGTTCTCCTTGTTTTTCCATTGCGGCAATTCCCTTGGATTGCGGTGAATGTATGCCGAAAGATATAAGAGTTGCTCGTTACTCTCGATGTGTACCGCTTTGTATGGGCCTTGGAACAAATGCCCCGATACTTCGTATTTTGCGTTGTAGTATTTCGTATACCCATTTAAGACTCGTTGCATGTATCGTGAGATGCCCCCTTCCTGAACTTCGCGGAGAATGAGATGAAAGTGATTCGGCATGAGACAGAAGGACAAGAGCCCAACATATCGTTCTTGGACAATCTGTGAGATATCGTCTGCATCAATGTCAAACACTCGGTGTTTGACAAGGTGTTTGACAAATCTATGCACAAGGCGCGATATCTGTCCAAACACAAAAGGAGATTGGAGAAATAGGATTAGAAAAAGGAATCGAACATAATCTGCTACGTCATGAAAAATGATGCGTTTGTGCGCACCGCGGTTATATACGTGGTAGCACTCATCAATGCTGATCTCAATATTTCTCATACCGTTATTCTTGCAAGACTGTGCAAGTTGTCAAACCTTGTCAAACACCTGTCAAACACTCGGTGTTTGACAGGTGTTTGACAATGGTGGATAGGGCGGGGCGACAGAATGGGCTATACTGAATTCAGACCCCTTATACTTTATACTATTATTATGATTCGCGTTGCAATTAACGGGTTCGGTCGCATCGGCAGAGCGTTTGCGCGGCGGAGTGTCGGACGCGGCATTGATATTGTGGCGGTCAACGACCTCGGCTCGCTCGAGAATCTCGCCTATCTCTTGAAGTACGACACGGTGTACGGCCGCGCGCCGTTTTCTGTGGAAGTCCGACTTCCACAAGAAGGGGTGGATAGCGGGGCGCTTGTCGTCGAGGGGAAGGAGGTGAAGTTTTTTTCGGAAAAAGAGCCGGCGAACCTGCCGTGGAAGGACCTAGCGGTCGATGTCGTCGTGGAATCGACCGGCTTCTTCACCGACTACGAGAAGGCGAGTGTGCACCTCACGGCGGGCGCGAAGCGTGTTGTTATTACCGCACCTGTCAAAGGCGACTCAGCTCTTGGAACGACGGTGCTGATGGGCCTGAACGAAGAAAAGTTCGCGACCTGTCAGATGACCAGCAACGCCTCCTGCACGACGAACGCCGCGAGCCCGGTCATCAGCATCCTCGACGAGGCCATCGGTATCGAGAAGGCAGTACTCTCTACCGCGCACGCGTACACCGCGAGCCAGTCGCTCATCGATGGGCCGTCGAGAAAGGATATGAGAGAGGGAAGAGCGGCGGCGCAGAACATCGTCCCGACCTCGACCGGCGCCGCGCTGGCGGTGACGGAGGCGTACCCGCACCTCGCGGGCAAATTTGACGGCATCGCGCTCCGCGTGCCGGTGGTGGCGGGAAGCATTGCGGATATCACGTTCATCGCGAAGCGAGCGACGAGCGCGGAAGAGGTGAATGAGATACTGCGCGCCGCGGCCGCCGCGCCGCGTTGGGAGGGCATTTTCAAAACAACCGACGAGGAGCTCGTTTCAAGCGACATCGTCGGCGAGCCCTACGCCTCTATCGCCGACCTCTCCATGACGCGCGTGGTGGACGGGAATCTCGTCAAGGTCCTCGCCTGGTACGATAACGAGATGGGGTACACGGAAAGCTTGGTGCGGCACGTGCTCGCGGCCGCGAGCACCCCATAGGTCGTATACGACCAATAAGTCCCATAGGACCTATGAAAATCTTCCTTGCTGCCGACCACGCCGGATTCGCGCTCAAGAATGCGATTGCCGAGCATCTGCGTACGCTCGGGCACGACGTTGAAGACCTCGGCGCACACACGTCCGACCCGGAGGATGACTATCCGGATTTCGTGACGCCGCTTGCCAAGCGGGTGGCGGATGAGGTCGGCGCGCGCGGCATTATTATCGGCGGGAGCGGACAGGGCGAAGCGATGTGCGCGAACCGCATATCCGGCGTGCGCGCGGCGGTGTTCTACGGGCCCGCCCGCGTAACGGCCGCGCTTGAGATAGAAGGGGGACATTCCGAGGACGGGTACGACCTCGTACGGCTCGCGCGGCGGCACAACGACGCGAACGTGCTCTCTATCGGCGCGCGATTCGTGAGCGGCGAAGAGGCCGAGGAGGCGGTGCACTTATTCCTGGATACGCCGTTCTCGGACTCGCCTCGGCACGCGCGCCGGCTGGCGAAGTTCTAAGGGACACAGAATTATGAATTAAGAATTGTGAATTATGAATGAATTCCAAACCCTAATTCTTAATTCTTTATTCCTAATTCAAACCCCATGAGCCTTGTCGTTCCGGCCGTGCTCCCGTCCTCGCGCGCAGACCTCGAGGAGAAGCTTGCGCTGTTTGCAACGCTGTCGCCGGTTCGCCGCGTGCAAATTGACGTCGTGGACGGGACATTTGCGTCGCCGGCCAGTTGGCCTTATAACGAGCCCAGCATCAAATCTGATTTGATGCTGGGTAAAATGTTGCCCGCGCTCGACCGTCTCGAATATGAGGTCGACCTCATGTGCGTTGATGCTGAAGATGCGGCGGCGGCGTGGCTCGCGCTCGGTGCGACGCGCCTCACCTTCCACGCCGAGAGCACGACGAACCTCCCGCGGCTTCTCGCCGATGCGCGGGACCGGTACGGCAGTTTCATCGCCTTCGGCGCGGCGGTTGATGTGGCGAACAGTCCCGCAGTCATCGAGTCTTCCCTCGGCGAGGTTGAGTACGTGCAGTTTATGGGCATCGCGCACATAGGCCGGCAGGGAGAGCCCTTTGACCGGCGCGTTCTCGAGCGAGTGCGCGCGTTCCGCCGGCGCCACCCGGACATCCCGATTCAGGTCGACGGGGGCGTCTCGCTCGAGAGTGCGCCGGCGCTCCTCGCCGCCGGCGCCACGAGCCTCGTCGTCGGCTCCGCTCTGCTCCGCGCCGACGACCCCTCAGCGGTAGTCGCGGCGTTTGAGGCGCTCAAGAGCTCGTACGGTGTCTGAAATGCAGAATTAAGAATATAGAATTAGGAATTATGGAAATCCACACCCTCATTCTCAATTCTCAATTCTTAATTCTGAAACAGCGGCGATAGAGTATACTAGTCCTATGGCGCTCACCGATACCGAGGTCGCAGAGCTAGAAAAGAAGGCGGAAGCTATTCGCGAGACCGTCATTAACTCGCTCGTCGCCGCCGGAAGCGGGCACACCGCCGGCCCCTTAGGCATGGCGGACATCTTCACCGCGTTCTATTTTCATATCCTCTCGCACGACCCGAAGAATCCCGCATGGGAGGAACGCGACCGGCTGGTGCTCAGCAACGGGCACATCGCGCCGGTCTTGTACGCGACGCTCGCGCACGCCGGGTATTTCCCCGTGGAGGAGTGCCTCACCCTGCGTGCGTTCGGCAGTCGGCTCCAGGGACATCCGGAGCGCCTGCGCCTGCCCGGACTTGAGACGACCTCGGGCCCTTTGGGCGAGGGGCTCTCGCAGGCCTCCGGCATGGCATATGCATTCAAAAATCTCAAATCTCAAGACACAAGTACCAAACCTCGTATCTATTGTCTGATGAGCGACGGCGAACAGCAGGAGGGGAACACGTGGGAGGCGGCGATGTTCGCGGGGAAGTACAAGCTCCATAACCTTATCGCGGTCATGGACCGCAACAATATCCAGATAGACGGCATGACCGAGGACGTTCTGCCGCTCGAACCGCTCGCGGAGAAGTACCGCGCGTTCAACTGGCACGTCATTGAGGTAGGCGGGAACGATATCCGCGCCTTTGTCGCGGCGGTCGAGGAGGCGAAGGCGGTGTATGAGAAGCCGACGCTCATCATCGCGCACACGGTTCCGGGCAAGGGCGTGCCCGAGATAGAGTTTGACTACCGTTGGCACGGTAAGCCGCCGACGAAGGAAGAGGGGGAGAGATTCCTCGCACAAATTCAAAAGAATAGGACCAATGAGACCAATGAGACCAATGAGACCAATAAGACCTATATGGACCTATGATAAATCCTGGCGCGAGACTCTCGGAAAAAATATTTGCGGATGACATTCCGCAGGCGCCGACGCGCGACGGCTTCGGCACGGGCGCGGTCGAAGCGGGGAAGGCGGACTCGCGCGTGGTCGTCTTGTGCGCCGACCTCAAGGAATCGACGCGCGCCGAATGGTTCCAGAAAGAATTTCCCGAGCGGTTCATCGAGCTCGGCGTCGCCGAGCAGAATATGGCGACGGTCGCCGCCGGGATGGCGGCGGCGGGCAAGGTTCCGTTCATCACGAGCTATGCGGCGTTCTCTCCCGGGCGCAACTACGAACAGATACGCACGACCATCGCGCTCAACCGCGCGAATGTGAAGGTTTGCGGGATGCACGCGGGCGTCTCGGTCGGACCTGACGGCGCGACGCACCAGATGCTTGAAGACATCGGCATGATGCGCATGCTCCCGGGGATGACGGTAGTCGCGCCTGGCGATGCCGAAGAGGCGCGGAAGGCGGTCGTCGCCGCCGCACAGATGGACGGACCGGTGTACCTGCGCTTCGGGCGCGCGGCGACACCGGTCTTCACGACCGGCGCGACGCCGTTTGCGCTCGGGAAGGCGCTCGCCCTTTTTGAATCGGAGTCTCCGCGGGCCGCAATTCTCTCGACAGGTTCGCTCTCCTACGCGGCGCTCGAGGCGGCCTCCGCCCTTGCGAAAGATGGTATTCAGACAATCGTTCTACACGTTCCTACAATAAAACCTCTTGATACAGAAGCGATACTTGATGCCGCAAGTCGGACGGGCCGTGTCATCACGGTTGAGGAGCACCAGGCGGCCGGCGGGTTCGGAAGCGCCATCGCGGAATTGCTTGCGGAACAGCATCCGGTGCCGCTCCGGCGGCTCGGTGTCGCTGACCAGTTCGGCCAGTCGGGCTCTCCGGAGGAGCTGCTTGCGCACTACGGGCTCGATGCTGTTCGTATCATGGATGCCGCGAGGGAGCTCGTTCGCGCAGAGAACTGAACGTATGAGAGGGAAGGTGAACACCTATATCGCCGTGCTGTGCATCACGATTCTGGGCTCGGGCGCGGCGCTCATCATCGTCCACGTCGCAACCGACTACGCTATCGCGGCCACGTTCGGCACCAGCGGCGGAACGGATTATGCGGCGCTCCAGCAGTCAATCTTGAAGAGCCAGCGCCCCCCTCGCTGAGCGTCAGAACGGAGTTACCGCGTACGCCGCCGGAGCCTCGGCGAGATATTTTTCAATCGCCTCGCGCGTGAGAAGCCCTTTTTGCGCGCCGATTTCCTGCACGACTGCCATAGAATTTACCGGCCCCCAGAGAAGCGCTTCTTCAAGCGATTTGCCGAGCGCAAGCGCGGCGACGAAGGTGGAGGTCATCGCGTCGCCCGCGCCCGTGCGGTCGTAGGGTGGCCTCGGGTCCGGATACATAGGGACTTTGAGCATTTTCGCGCCGTCAAACGCGTAGGCGCCGTTTCGACCGTCGGTGATGAGCGCTGTCTTGGCACCGAGCGCGTGCATCTTTCCAAGCAGTGTCTCGATGTCCGTTTCGCCGAGTTCGAGGATGCGCTCGACCTCTTCTTTATTGACTGCGACAACTTCAGCCGCGGCGTAGAGCGGCGCGAGCCTCTCTTTGCCCATCTGCATCTGGAAGGTGCCCGGCTGGAACGCAAGCTTGGTTTCTGGGTGCTCGGCGAGCCACGCGGCAAGCTCGATGTGGAATGCTTCCGATTGTTCTCCGGCGGAAGAAAGGTAGACCCACTTTGGCGCCGCGAAGCCCTCGGGGATGAGGTACGGATACGCTTCGTGCCGGATGAGGATGGTGCGCTCCGCTTCGTACCAGAGCACGTAGTGGTGGTTCGTCGGGATGCCGTCGTTGACCGCGACGTACTGCGTGTCCACACCCTCCTTCGCAAACGTCGCGAGGATTTCTTCGCCGAAGCGGTCGCGCCCCACGTTGGAGACGAAGCCGGAGGAGAGGCCGAGGCGGGCGGCGGCGACCGCGGCGTTCGCCGCGTTGCCCACGCCCGGCACGAGTACGGAGGAGTCGTAGGGTATCTTGTCGCCCCACTTCAGAGAGATGGTGCAGTCTTCGTGATTCACGTCGCAGTGGATATGCGCATCTTTGAGCTTGATAAATTCGTCAACGGTTGTGTCGCCGATAGCGATAAAATCCATATCCGCATTCTACAACCTACAACCTACAACCTACAACCTGGGCAGTGGTACACTGCACGTATGACGGACCTCGTCGCTACCGCCCGTTCCTTCTTCGCGCCCGGGAAAGGGCTCCTCGCCATTGACGAGAGCGTCCACACGACGACGACGCGCCTCGCCTCCTACGCTATCGGGGCGAGCGAGGAGATGCGCCGGCAGTTCCGCGACCTCTTCCTCGACGCCGACGGTATCGAGCAGTATCTGTCGGGCGCGATTCTATTTACGGAAACGTTCCTGCAGAAGGGAAGCGATAAGAAATTGTTTCCGAAATCGCTTGCAGAGCGTGGCGTCCTACCGGGCGTGAAGGTGGACCTCGGCACCGAGCCCATCAGCACGAGCCCGCAAGAACTCATCACCCAAGGCCTCCTCGACCTCCCCGAGCGCCTCGCCACGTATAAGAAGCAGGGTGCGGTCTTCACCAAGTGGCGCGCGGTTATCCGCATCGACGGCGACGACCTGCCGACCGCGGGAGCGATTCATGAGAACGCGAAGCGGCTGGCGAGCTATGCAAAAGAGGTGCAGATGGCGGGGCTCGTACCTATCATAGAGCCGGAGGTTCTGCTTGCGGGGAAGCATAGCCGCCAGCGTGCTCGCGCGGTCATTGCTGAGACGCTCGGGACGGTGTTCTCGGTGTTGGAAGAGCATTCGGTAGACCGCGCAAGCATCATTTTGAAAACGGCAATGGCGCTTTCAGGAAGCGAGAGTGGGAAGAAAGATACGCCCGAGGAAGTTGCGGAGGACACACTCGCGGCGCTCATGGAGCAGGTGCCGCGGCAGATTGCCGGCATCGTGTTCCTCTCCGGCGGGCAATCGCCCGAACAGGCGACCGCAAATCTCGCCGCCATAATCAAGAAGGCGAAGGAGGTCGGCGCGCCGTGGCCGCTTACCTTCTCCTTCGCGCGGGCGCTCCAGGACGAAGCGCTTTCCGTGTGGAAAGGGAAGGAGGTCAATGTCGCCGCCGCCCGCCAGGTCTTCCTCGCCCGCCTCGCCGCCGTCTCCGCCGCCCTCTCATGAATGTCGGGACGTACCACGTCCCGACATGGGTCGGTATGATTTCGTGGCTAATACTCTAGGTATTTTTCATCTATGTCATCAATAGCTTTGTCCGAAAGGTATTCTTCAAGCGCGGACGCGTAGTCTGTACCGAGAGCATCATTAAAGAATGATTTTGTGAGGATTGACGGAAAATTTAATATTCCGCAGTAATCTGGATAACTGCTCCAGCGATAGTTTTTGAGATATTCAAGCGCCTTCGGAATATCCGAAATGGTGCCTTTATCGCGCTCGCGCCATTTCTTCGCGCCAGGGAGGTAATCAAGCGAGTTTAGGTGAAGGTAATGGAGTATATAGAGAAAGTGTTCTTGACGCGCAATGAGCACCTTTTTCGTGTTTCCCTGGAATAGATTCCCACGCCGTTTGTGTCGTTCGTTGAAGTATCTCGCGTAGCCGCTTAGCTTGCGCAGAAAAAGCGTTCTACCGCCTTCAACGCGCTCTGAAAGCAAGAGATGGTAGTGGTCTTTCATCAACTCCCATCCGTGGATATCAACCAGCCGGTTTCGATGTCGGGACGTACCACGTCCCGACATCTCAGGAAGGCTAGGGATGAGGAACTCAGCCGCGGGGGCGGTGTCGTTGAATTCGTAGAGGTCGTGCACGAAACGCACGCGGTCTTGGTCATCGAGGAAGATAGCTCGCCCATCAACGCCCTTGTTCATGACATGGTACAGCTCCATATTTTTTATTATTTTATATATTTTCATTGTACAACCATGTCGGGACGTACCACGTCCCGACATGGTTGAGACGGGGAACGTTGCGGGATACGGAGGGGTGCGGTATAGTGCGCGCACTATGCTTACGCTTGCGGTAGAAAAGCGCGATGCGAGCGCCGCGATTCCGGCGCTTCGCCGCGCCGGTTCCATACCGGCGGTCGTCTACGGCGGGCACCAGACGTCCACGCCGATTAGCGTATCGGCCGTTGCATTCGGAAAAGTGCTCCGCGAGGCGGGCGAAGCGACCATTGTTTCTCTGGAGGGACTCGGTGCACCTTTGCCGACGCTCATCCACGACGTAAACCTCGACCCGCTCACGAGTCTGCCGCGCCACATCGACTTCTACGCGGTGACCAAGGGCGAGAAGGTGGAGGTCGCCATTCCGCTTGTGTTTACGGGCGAGTCGCCGGCGGTTGAAGCGGGTGTGAATCTCGTGAAGGTGTTGTATGAACTCGAAGTCGAGGCGGATCCGATGAATCTCCCGCATACCATCACCGTCGATATTTCTCTGCTCGCGGCTCTCGGAGACAAAATACATGCAAGCGACCTCGTTCTTCCGTCTGGCATCGAACTCGTTACTCCGCCGGAAGAAGTCGTCGCGCTCGTGCAGGAGGTCGTGGAGGAGAAGGAGGAGGTCGTCCCAGAGGCGGACATCGCTTCTATCGAGGTGGAGAAGAAGGGCAAGGAGGAAGAGTCTGCCGAAGGCGCTCCTGCCGCCGAAGAAAAGAAATAACACCGACAACTGGCAAACTCGGGGTATACTACGAGGATGATTCGCAGAATCATTCTGGCGCTTTTTGTACTTGTGGCGGCCTTCGGGTACGACTCTTTTCTGTTCGGCCATTTGGCCCAGGCCCAGGACCTGACGCCGGCGGAGCGCGCCGCCCTGCAGGCGCAGTACGACGAGCTCCAGAAGGAGATAGCGGTGCAGGAGCAGATAATCAAAGACACCCAGGCGAAGAAAAATACCCTGCAGGGCGACGTTACGCTGTTGAATGCAAAAATAAATGCGGCGCAGGCGCAAATCAATGCGAAGAACATCACCATCCGACAGCTCGCCGCGCAAATAACAAAGAAGAACGAAACTATCGGACAGCTCTCGGAACGCATCGAACGCGGGAAGGAAGCGCTCGCGTCCATACTGCGGCAAGAGAACCAGCTCGACAAGTCGTCCATCATCATCATCGCGCTCTCGAATAAAGACCTCTCTTCTTTCTTCGCCGACCTGGACGCTTTCTTTTTCATCAAGACCGACCTGCAGGCTCTTTTTTCCGATATTCGCGATGCCAAGGAGCAGACGGAGAAAGAAAAAGCCGACCTGGCGATACAGCAGAACAAAACCGCCGATGCGAAGTATGAAGTGGAGACGCAGAAGAAGCAGATTACGACCGACAAGACGCAGAAACAGCAACTGCTCGCGATAACCGCCAATCAGGAGACCGAATATAAGAAAGTCCTCGCGGAGCGGCAGGCAAAGGCGGCGGCGATACGCGCCGCGCTCTTCCCGCTCCGCGACGCGGCGGCGATTCAGTTTGAAGACGCCCTTAACTTCGCAAGGGAGGCGCAGGCGAAGACGGGCGTCCGCCCCGCGCTCATCCTCGCGGTGCTGACGCAGGAATCGAATCTCGGAAAAAATGTCGGACAATGCTATCTCCGGAATACCGTCACCGGCGCCGGCGTCGGGAAGAATACCGGCACGGCATTCGCGAAGGTCATGGCGCCGAACCGCGACGTGCCGCCCTTTCTCGACCTCGGATTGCGCCTCGGGTTCGACCCGCTCAATCAGGCAGTCTCGTGCCCTATCGCGAGCGCCGGCGGCTGGGGCGGCGCGATGGGCCCCGCGCAGTTCATCCCCTCCACGTGGAGCGTCTACGAAGCGCGGACGGGGAAGGTAACGGGACACGCCGTGCCGAACCCTTGGGGCGCGGAGGACGCGATTGCGGCTATGGCGCTCTACTTAAGCGACCTCGGTGCGGACGCCGGAGGCTATACTGCTGAACACCGGGCATCCGCGAAATATTATGCGGGTGGCGCATGGGCTACCGCCGGCCGGGCGTACGCGAACAGCGTCCTGTCGCTCGCCGCGTCCATCCAGGCCAATATCGACTTCCTTTCGGATACGTAAGCGGGCGCTACGCGGGGCAGACGGGCGGAGCGTTGATGGCGCGGGCGAGGAATACGATTGAGAGGACGAGGAGTCCGATGCCGAGGAGGCTCGCACCGATACCAAGGTAAGGAACTGCGGCGAGGAGGCCGGCGCCGCCGAGCGCGCCCACGAGCGCTACGAAGAACACCGAGCCGCAGGAGAGGCACCCGAACCCGAACAGCGCTACGGCGAGCGCGAACATCGAGCCGAAGGTGCCGCTCGCGACGTTTCTCCTCGACGGGACGCCGCCGAACGCACGGACGTAGAATACGAGAAGCGCGAGGTTCACACCGATAAGAAGCGCGGTGGCCGCGGCATGGAGCATGGGGAAGAAGGGCATGTTTTCAAGCGAGAAGACGAAGAGTCCGCCGGTGAGGCGTACGGCGAGCAGGAACGCGATATCCGGATTCGAGAATAAGGCGTAGGTGTACGGGATGCGCGTAGAAAATACGATGACCGCGAAGGTTGCGAGTGCAACGCCTGCGGCAAGGGCGAGGTAGGGAGCTCGACTGAAAGTCCTTTTCATACACGTCCAGTATAGCTTGATTTTAAGCCGCGCCAAACGGCTCAGACGGGGCCTGAGCCGTTGAACCATTCCGTGGTATTGACAAAAACGTGAACTCAGGTATTCTGTGCCGCAGAAGTAAGAGGGCAGGACGTCCGTTCTGCCCAGTGTGGTCAAACCTTTTTGAAAGGAACCTTGTCATGAAAATGCATTTCGCAATCGCTGTTTTTTCGTTGGCCTTGGGCCTCGGCATCGGTTTCGGTATCAACCAGCCGGCGCCGACCATCGTCAAGCCCGTAGCCGTCGCTCCGGCGCCGACCGTGGTGAATAAAGTGTCGCCGGCAAACCCGGCGACGCTCGAAGCGCTGTGGACCATAGGTGGTCCGCAGTACCAGGACCAAGTGAGGCGCCTGGCCGCCGCGTACGGGGTGACAATGGATGCAGATTGCCGCGCGCCGGACTTCGACGTCGCCGCCGCGGTCGAGTCCTACCAGGGCTTCGTTGCGGAGGGCGACAAGCCTTCGCTCGTTGCCGCGGTGCGCACGCAAGTCGCCGCACTTGCCTGCATCGGCGGCCACGGCGTGAACTACGCCTACTCCGTGCTGTAATGTGGCTTGTTTTTTGGCCAAAAAGGGACACCTCGGTGTCCCTTTTTTCCGTACGATACGCACTCAGCCCGTTCCTTTCGGCGGCTGTGTGCGCAGGCAATATATTTCGTTCGCGAACGTCGGGAGGAATATATCGCCGGTCTTTGTATTGCAGGCGACCTTGTTTGTAATCCTTTCGGTTGCCTGGAAGAAGCCGAGACAGGCACCGGTGTGCGGGTCGAGCTCGTACATCCTGCCGTCGTTTGCGCCGATGTAGAGTTTGCCGTCCATCACCTCCGGCGATGCGAAGACCCGGCCAGCGGCGGCGACCTTCCACACGACCTTCCCGGTATCCAGATTCACGCAATAGAGGTGCTTGTCCAGCGACGCGACGAACACGTGTGCGCCGTAGACGAGCGGCGTGGAATAAATACTTTCTCCAGTCTCGATTTTCCAGAGAACCTTGCCGGTTTTGAGCCCCGCCACATACAGGTGCCGGTCGAACGAGCCGAAGCACGCGAGCCCGCGCTTTTCGTCAATGGCGACTGATGCCTTCACTTCGCCGCCGGTCTCAAGCTTCCAGAGCAGGGCGCCGGTTTTTGCATTGAACGCGTAGACGTTGTTGTCGTTGCATCCGCACACGACGGTGTTGTGCCGCGTAGCATACGCGGGAGACGCGTGAGTGAGTCCGGGCATGGGGTAGCTCCAGATTTTCTTGCCGGTGTTTACCTCAAGCGCCGCGATACCGCCCTGCTTGCGCCACAACCCGAATTCAAGGCCGACGTATACCAGCCCGAGTTCCTCGGACACGCACGGCGAGGAGCCAATCCAGTCGGCCTCCAGAGACACCCACTTTTTCTTTCCGGAGGCCTTATCGAGCGCATAGAAATTGCCGTCGTACGCGCCGAAGAAGACGGTATCGGCGCTGAGCGCAGGCGAGGAGAATATCATCTTTCCCCGCGCGCCGAAGAGGACCTTATGCTTCCACACGACGGACCCGTCGCTCTGGCGCAGAGCCCAGAAATTCCCGTTGTCGGCGCCGACGTAGAGCAGTGTCTCGTCAATTGCCGGCGCCGACTTCGGGAGCACGTAGAAGAAGTTTGGCGACTCGCTCTGAAAGCGCCACACAACCTCAAACGGCATCGGCGGCGGTAACCGTTCTTCGTCGAGGGCGCTGATATCAAGAAGGTCCCGGAAGTCGTCAAGCGTGAAGAGCGACTGCACCGTGATGCCGCGCTCGTGGAAATAGGTGTAATAGTCTTTGTCGCGGAATCTCAAAATGGTAATGACGGTGTCGACTTTTTTCCCCAAGGATTCCAGGACCTCCACCTGTTTTATAAAACTCCTTCCGCGGTTCATGAGGTCGTCCACGAGCACGATTCTTTCGTCACCGAGCACTCCTTCTATAATTTTTACGAGACCGGTTTTGTTGCGGGATTTCCGGATGAAGAATCCGTTCACGGGTTCCCCGCGCTCGACCGATTTCATCATGATGCCAGCGATGAGCGGCAGGGAGGCGCTCTCGATGCCGCCCACCTGGAACGTTCCGTCCCGGCTCGCGCGCGCAAGGAGCAGGGAAGATACCTCGTCGAGCGTCTCGGCATCAAGGAGCACTTTCTTGATGTCGAAAATCCATCCGGTCGCGGCGAACCCGTTCGTGGCCGCCGCGTATTCTTTGCCGGTCACGAAGGCCTCTTTCGCGATTTTCCGGCGCAGACGTTCCAAGGCATCGTTTCGAGTATCCGTGGCGCCGCTTACGTGCATGGCGCACATTCTAGCATCACCCGCGGTATGCCGGGGCTCGAGGCGTGCTATCCACACGACTTCATTGTGGGAGCTCCTGCGCCATGCGACGATGAAAGGGAATCTATGGTACGAAAACTACTGAAGGGCTCTGCGTATCTCTTGGCGCTCTCGGCGGCGGCGGTACTCTCGTTGTTTACGGGGAATAAAGGAGTCTCGGATTACGCGCTTTCAAACAAGAATTCCGGCGGCATACCGACGGCATTGGCGGAGGTACCTTCCGCTGGCGGAGGGGCATTTAGTAGTGGTGACGGCGGCGGTTCTGCGGCCGGGTCCGCCGCCGGCGCCGGCGCGGCCGGCGCGGGTGCCAGTTGCGGTGCCAGCGCTTCATGCGATGGTGGCGCCGGTGACGGCGGCGGTAAAATCATTTGCACAGAATTGTATTGTCAGGGCATGATGTCTGCGGACATGTGGCGAGCCGATGAAGAATTTGGCCGGGTGCTTTCTATTACCGACCCGGATGTCATGACGGGGTATCATGCGTGGGCGCCGGCGGTCGTGCGGGTAATGAAGGCGTCTCCTCTGGCCACCTCCGTCGTCGCCATCTTCGCACTTCCGTGGGCGCAGGAGATGGCGTACCAGGGCGGCGTCGTACCAACCGGGTCTCGGATGGGGCGCGCCGTGATGCGTATCGGCATATCGTCGTGCCGCCTTATCGGGAAGACTATTCGTTCCACGCGTCTCGTGTTTGAGCGTGCCGTATGAACGAACAGCCGACGACACACCGCGCCCTCACACTTGGAGTGTCCGCCATTCTTATTGTCTGCGTCGCGGCCGTTGCGATGCTTGCCTATCAGAAAGGATGGCTTGGCGGCGGTGCGGCGGATGGTAACCAGACGCCTACAGCGGAGATACGGAAGGATGGTGTATATATAGAACAACAGAACATGGCATACTCTCAGGCGATAGAGCAGTCTGACGCAAACATTTTGAGTACGTTACCGAAGCCGGACACGCTCAAGGCCGACACGACAGACGAAGTCGCGCGGCTGTTTGATTTGTCCAGACTCGCGGCATCCTTCGGCTTTATACGGGAGAGTACGGCGTATCTGACGAAAATACTTGATTCATACAGCTCGGATGCGGAGCCGTTTAAAAGCGCCTCCGCTTTTTTCCTCCTGAATGACTCCCTCCTAGATACCTCTGTGGGGAGTGCGCGATTCATGGTTGATACCGTGAACGCATCTCAATTCATGCAACAGCTCAAGCCGGTTGCCGCAACTGTTTTCCCCAACGACTTCGCGGTCGCTCCGGAGGAGATGGTGCCAAGGCAGAGGACGAGATTCGTCACGAGCTATCTTGTCGCTCTGAGCGAACGGGAAGACGCCTTCGCGGCATCCGCGAGAGCCGCATCGCTCATAGGGAGTTTCTATGTGTATCGTCTCAACGTGCCGAATATAGATAAGGCCATTTTGGAAAAATACGGAAGCCTTTCCCATACGCTACTGCGTCGCGCCGCGGACAGGGCGGCGTCAGTCTTGCCGACGAACTTCGCGCGCGGCACTCTGTCTGCCTATGATGCGGTTGCCGGGTTGGACAACCTCGCGGTCATCATAGAGGGGCTTAGACTTTATAAACTTGAATCGGCGTTCCCCGAAGCGAATCACCTAGATCCGCTCACGCTCCTCCGAGTGGCGCATGACATCGCGACGAGCGAAGCTCCCGGGCTGGACATGTATACCACGTACCTCTATGCCGTATATCTTGCCGAATTCTCGGCAGACTCTCAATCAAACAATGATGAGATAGAGAGGCTGGTCAAACGCATTACCGGTACGCCGCCTTTTACGCAGGCGAATCAGTATTCGTGGGCAACTGTCAGCCTCCTCAACTCACAAAAGAGTCCGGATGTCACCGACGTCTTTCGGAGGGAGAATCTGGCGGCGATTGCGCGCCGGAGCCCGACACTCCGCGAATTTCTTACCGTGAGAGACGGATGGACCGACAAGGATTTCCTGCTAAAAGACTCGTTTTAAGCTACGCGGGGATGGCTTGACAAAAGCATCGTATGGTGTATCATTCAAGGTAGCGCAGGGATAGGGCATACGGCCCCGTTTCTGTTGTTCTGTACACATCAGCTAAAAGGAGTACGTTATGACCAAGCTCTACAATCTGTTGTTCGTCGTTGTGGCTTTGTCCGTGGCGGCATCCGTCAGCGCCCAGACCGTCGCCGTGAAAGCCGAGGCACCTGTCGCTGAGCGCCCGGTGCTCAACGTCGGGGACCGCTGGGGATATGATTTCAACGGCGGGAATCCCTATGACCTCACCGTTCTATCCGTCGATGCTGACGGCAAGAGCACTTCGGTTTGGAAAAACCGTAGTTTGTTTGGTTCGTCGGGAAAATCAATCCGCGACAAGAATCTGAACCAGGTGGGAAGTACTGGCATCGCGTATCCTGCGTTTGACTTTCCACTCTTCGTCGGGAAGAAGGACCAGGTCAACTATGACGTAAAGAAGGACGGCATCACCTGGCACAATGTTCTCACCAGGGAAGTGGTCGGCTTTGAGAAACGTACAGTTCCGGCCGGCAGGTTTGACACTTTTAGGATGGTTGTTGTGCGCAAGTACAGCAATGAGTCTAACAGTGACGGCGGTACAGAAACAGACACCTACTGGTATGCACCGGCGGTCCGTAATTTCGTGGAGAGACAAACCACGAATACGGAAACGAATCAGCCGGTGGTCAGGAAGTTGCTGAACTACACGCTCGCTGAGTAAACGAGCGTACGACTTAAAAAGGCCCCTCACAGCGAGGGGCCTGCTTTTTTGTAAATTTTGCGTGCTACTGTACGAAAATGACGAGAGGAATGAGGAACGATACGCGGATTTTTATATATTCCATAACTGTCGTGCTCGGCCTGGTAGCCGTTTGGTTCTATACGCTCGTGCCGACGATGGCCGCGCGGTATGTGTGGGAGCGGTACCATGTCGGCACGCTCGCACTTATGCTCGACCGGACGGATGCATCGCTCGCATACAATATCGGCGCATACTATTTCGGGAATCAATCGGCAATCGGTGGGATGGGCGCGCGTCCGTACGACCTGGTACTTGCCGAGCGCGCATTTACAAAAACAATTTCACTCGCTCCCACACACACTCTCGCACGTTACATGCGCGCCCGCATTGAATTTATCCATTCCGATTTTGACGCGGCACTTGCAGACCTGAATGCGGAGCTCGCGCTTTATCCGGAGAATAAGAAAACGCTCTACATGCGCGCGCTCGTCTACACCTACCGGGGGCTCCCGGGCGACCTCGTGTTCGCCGAACAGGATTTCAGAGCGTTTGTCGCGTGGGCGCCGCGAGAGTGGGCGGGGTACAACGACCTCGCTTACGTCCTCGCCAAAGAGAAAAGGTATGCGGAGGCCGCCGCAGTCTTGAAGGAGGGAATCGCAACGGCCGACGGCGGTGCGGAGAATCCGTGGTTCTGGAACACGCTCGGCGTTATGGAGCTGAATATGCAGAATCCGTCTGCGGCGCTCGCCGCGTTTACGAAGGCGCAGACGTTCGCCGCCGCGCTCACCGATGCCGACTGGCAGAGGGCGTATCCCGGGAACGACCCGGTGCGTGCCCGCGACGGCATTGAAGCCATGCAAAGCGGTATCGAGAGAAACAAAGCCGCGGCGCGCGATGCGCTCAATACATGACCGATGTTGTTGATAACAAGCCTTCCGATGCGCGGCGTACCCGTATACTAAGGCATATGAAGCCGTCCCGTGCGCACAGGACAACACCCCGCGTTTCCTTCTGGCTCACGGGTGTGGCGGTACTCGTCCTTGCCGTGCTTTTCTCTTCAGGTTCACAGCAAGAAACCGTCGCGGTGAATACTGCGGGCGCTCCTCAGTGGTCGGAGCAACTCGGCGCCGGGGAAGTATTCCCGGCGTGCGCTTCAAGCGCACCTGAGTGCGGGACGGTCGACGACATCTATGTGCCCTGTGTATATACAACACCCACAACCCCTACCACACCAACATCACCAACATCACCAACATCACCAACAACGCCAACGACACCAACATCACCGACAACACCATCGACCGCCTGCACGCCGCCCCTCACCCAGACGGTCTCAGTCGCCTGCGACCTAAACTCGCGCGGCGAGGCGGCCATCTCCGGCTCGGTACTCCGAAGCCAGACCAAGAGCGCATACCCGGCGTGCAGGTTCCCGATGTCAGTCACCGTTTCCAACTCCACGTACGTGAGCGACACGTGCGTGTACCCGACTCCTCTCTCCTGCGACAACGGTTCAATCAACTACCCCGCCTGCGACCAGTGTCCGGACGGCCGTGCCTTCATCGGCCAGTCCTGCGTCGATGCCGGTGCCTCCTGCGGCCCCTCCGGCTGTTCGGGAGCCGGCGGTACACCGTACAACCCGACGGGCTCCCTGCAGTGCAACAACGGCGCAGTGAACCCGGGAGAAGGATGCACGCTGTTTTCCCCGACTGTCTCGCTTTCGGCAAGTCCCTCAAGCATAGACATCGGACAGTCCGTGACTCTCACCTGGTCCTCCACGAACGCCACCTCCTGCACAGGAGGCGGCTTCACCGCCGGCAGTACCTCCGGCACGCGCTCTTCCGGCGCACTCAACACCCCGGGCATCATCCCGTTCCAGCTCACCTGTTCCGGTCCCGGCGGTTCCGTCTCCATCTCCGCCTCGGTGGAGGTGCTGAATCCGGTGGTCAACATCTCTGCCAACCCCACCCGAGTGCAGAAAGACTCATCGTCGCAAATA
>Ga0210057_1002685_pt1 | contig 25226 bp, 23 predicted proteins | sample CryGeyCG2114_010_2_FD_183968 | JGI IMG/M metagenome (GOLD analysis project Ga0210057, IMG submission 183968) | Groundwater microbial communities from aquifer - Crystal Geyser CG10_big_fil_rev_8/21/14_0.10 (SPAdes) (version 2) | ecosystem: Environmental > Aquatic > Deep subsurface > Groundwater ...
AGTTAGGTAGTAACTTGTTCTGCAACCTATTTCTATTTCCATTTATTGCTGGGGCTACTAGCTACTCTCAACATACAAATAGATTCTACTTAAAAATCTCAAATTAGTCTACCCCTTCTCTCTCACCACTCTAAACCCAATCAAACCAATCACCGAACAAACAATAATATTGATTGTCACCATCCCAACAATCGGCAGTTGAGGATGGGTAAACATTAAGATGCTGCTGCCCAGCCAAATAATAGCAATCACTCCTGCTGTGTATGGGTACTTGATAATCAAAAAGAACTTACTTAGCATAATTTTTTCCCTCTAGTATGCCATGAATTTGTAAGTAGAGGGGCAAGTCCGCTTCAGCAATACTACTGAGCCAATCCATAACTGTTTCGACCGATTCTTCAAATGAAAATTTCCTTGGTTGTCGCTTCTCAGATAGAGGCACATGTTCATATTCGGCGGCCAACTCTCGATAGACTTGTCGCATGTAATGATAGTCCGGAGCCAAGTAACTGGTGAAAGATTTGAACATGGTAGAACTGCGAATCACATTAAAAAATCCAGTGGGCATTTGAATCTGAAACTTTTTACCCAACTCAGCAATTTGCATCACTAAGCCAGTCAGATCTTCTCTTTTCTCCAACTCTTGGCTAATCAAGCTGTCTTTACAATCGGCAATTAACTGAGCATACTCAGCTTTGATCAAATCGGTTAACTTACTTGACTGCTCAGTTTGTCCCAAGCTTTTCTCAATCACTTCCAGTGATTGATAGAGTGAGCGCGCTCCCAATTTCAAAAATTGTTGGCTCATTGATTCCTCATTTAATTGTTCAATTGGCTGACCCAACGTTTTCATCAAGGTGAAGTACTCCTTTTTGTCGCTAGCGGTCTGATCTAAAATGCCAAAATCTATAAAAGCAAACTTGTTTTGCGGTAGCAAAATAATATTACCAGGGTGAGAATCTCCATAAAACTTATCAAAAGTTAAGTGTTGTCTGATCACTTCGGTAGCGATTGAGAAAAAAACCATTTCCAAATTGATGCCGTACTGTTCCTCTAAAAATGTGTGGTAATCAGTTCGCTGCTGTTTCCAAGTAATTACCTGAGTCAATGGTATACCTTGAACATACTCCTGAACTAAAACGTTGTTGGTGCAGAGCTCAGCAAAAGTTTCTGGAATTACGATTTGAGGATGATTGCGATACTGTTCAAAAAAATATTGAGCATGTTGGAGTTCAAGTTTATATTCCAATTCCTGAAAGGTAGTTTTTTTAAATTCTTTAAACAGCTGAAGCAAATCTAGTTGTTCAAAGTCGAACAATAGCAGAATGACTCGACAAACAATCGTCATCAAAAAGAAATCAAAAGTCACCTTTTGGTGCTGGTCGGCTCGGCGAACTTTAACAACTACTGATCGCCCATCTTGTAGTTTGGCTTTGTATACCTGTGCAAATGAACCGGTAGCAAACGGTGTTTTTTCTACCTCTTTCAATAACTGGCGTTTCTCTCCTAACTCCTGGAACAAAATCTCTTCGACGTCCATCTCTTCTTGATCTACTTGATCGTATAACTTCACAAACTGAATTTTGACGTCGTCATCAAACATTTCTAAACGAAGACACAAAAACTGCATGAACTTAACATAGACGCCGCCCAAATCCTGAACTGCTTGGTAAAGCAAGTTCATTGTAACCGCGGTTGGCTTGGTATAGTAGGCAAGCACAAGGATAAATAGATGGTAAATAGTCTTTTTTAACCGATTAAAAACGATCATTTGTTTCTCCAAAAACCAATCAAAAAGAGCACTGCCGTGAAGATCATTAGCCTGAAATAAAGTGAAAAAACCAAATTGGCATTAGTGGTTGTGGCAGCGAAAACCACAATACTGACCCAGGCGATAAAAATAGCAAAGAAAACTGATAAATACTGCATCTTTTACTTGTTAGCTTAGCCTTATTATCTCAGTTTTTCTAGATTATAAATTTTGGTTAGAGGCAATAAGATAACTTTTCCTCCCCATTTCGTCTTAATTTCGTGTATACTGTAGGTACCTCACTCCTCGATCGGTTTGAAAGATTCTATGAAAAGTATGGTTAATCTAGACGTTCTTGTCGTTTATTCGGCTGACACTGCTCTGAGTTCGTCAGTTTCTGACGCTGATAGTTTGCATCCATTTTCTCTGAATTCAAAACAAGCCAACTATAATCGTTCCTATGCTTATTTGCTGGATGCTTGTGAAAAATCAGGAATGACCGCTGGTTTTACCACTTCAGCCGACATCATTGGACCCGGTACCTGCAAAACTTACTGGACTCATGAGTCGGGTAACTGGGACAAAAATGACGCTAAGGCGAAATCAGCACAAGTCTTTGATAAGGTTTCTCCAGTATCACAAATCAGAGCGGCTGAAAGAGATCTGCTTTTTTCTGACCAAATGGTCAAAGCTTTTAATGATCCAACATTATTCATGACCTTTTTTGACAAACTTGAAACCTTTGCAAAATTGCCAGAGTACACACTACCGACAGTGGCAATCTATTCAAATAACCTGAAGAGTATTAGCTCAGCGATTAAAAAATTGCGAGCCATCGTAAAGAACTACCACTTTGCTAGTGACTTTTCTACCAATATTATTTTGAAAGATCGGTTTGGGTCTGGTGGTAATCATGTCTACAAAATTAATCGTGACTTTGCTCACAAGATAAAAAAAATTATGATGAAGAACAAGGATATTAAGTTTGTGATTCAGCCATTTTTAGCCTTTGATAAAGGATTTGCTTATAAAAATAATCAAAATGCGACTGATATTCGGCTCATCTTTCATCACAATCTGCTGATACAGTGTTACCTAAGGGTCGCCAAAGCCAATGATTTTAGATGCAACATGCATCAGGGGGGTCAATTAGCGTATGTGACTCCAGCCGACATTCCCAAAGCAGTGCTTTTAACTGCGGAAAAAATAGTGAGAAACATTAATAAATGTAATACGTTGTATGCGCTTGATTTTGTGGTTAGCAACAACGGGAATGTCTATCTTCTTGAAGGAAATATTGGTCCCGGCATTGATTGGGATGTTGCTCAGGCTGGTGACGAAAAAATGTCAAAGCAACTTATCAGAAGTATCGTCAATGAAATTTCTGCTAGAATATCTGGTTCCGCTGTTGATACAATAGCGGCATGACAAAAATACTCTCCTCTCAGACGCCGACCACTTTGGATCAGGCGTTTAGCCAAGTTGAACGTGAATTGCTAGAAATGTTTATTAAAAAACATCAGGACTACGGCAAAGGTAACATCTTGTCTAATAAGGAGCTGGGTATTGCAATGAGAGTGAGTGAAAAAATTGAACGTCTCAAACATTTGCTTATCTCTCAACAAAAACCAACTAATGAGACAATCGAAGAAACCTGGATTGATATTGCCGTCTATGCCATTATTGCGGTGATGTATCGGCGTAGTTGGTTTCAGAAGTTAGAGTTGGGGGAAGGAAAGAAATAGCCAGGAAGCTAAAGGATGGTTTCTCCTAGATCATTATATGAGGCTTGGACAGAGAGTCGAGAAATTAATTTGCCTTGTTCATTATTCATATTCCTGAGAAATCCCGGACATGATTCTCCGTTAACAACCGCTTCTGTATTTTGTTGGGTTACTTTCGGTTGATACGAATTGAGTCAATGGTGACTACATAGGTGATTAAAACGTATCGTTTGGTCTGGGGGTGTTTCACTTCACAGACTAGCTCTAATGTATCTTCATGTTTAATTTGACCCCTAAAATCTCGGTATTTTTCACTATGCCGGTGTTGACCATCACGAATTTCTTTTTTCTCCAGGCGATATCTTTCTAATAAACCGGCAACGTGTTGGGTTTGATGAGTCATTTCTACCCAGTTTTGGGAATCCTCTTTCAGATCGATGGTGCAAGCCAAACCACCGCCACTTCTTTTAATCGTGACGCTCATTCGCTTTCTATCTTCAATCTGAATTGTGCAATCGTAAAAGTTATGTCTATAGGTACCCTTGGGAGTCTGATACTCAACTCTAAATCGACAAAACTCAAGATTAGATTTTCCTTGGTTCCAAATTAAATTTGCTACGGCGACAGCGCACATGGAGTGTGGTTGCATGCCCGTATTATCTCACACTAGTGCAAGAAACCACAAAAACCGGTGAAAAATTGAACTTATTTTTTTGAAGTTTTTGGTTTGGTGTTCAACCTCTTTGAAAGTTTATGAGCTTCTGTAAGCGCTTTTGAGGCTAATTTTTTGCCTTGAGCTTTTAATTCAGCTTTCACTTTCTCAGGATCTGTTTTGTATTCCTGCTTGAGCAACTTGACTTTGGTTGTGGCTTGATTGATGGTGGCTCGTGTTTTTATTCTGTTCTCTTTTTTCGACAGAAAGACGGCCGCTGCACCTAACACGATGCCTGTTAATAATGCTCCTAGACCAGTATTCTTTGCCATACGTCTCCTTTAGGGAATAGTGATAACTTGTACCGTATTTGTCAGACCAGGCTGATTCCAGAAAGTGCCGTGAACCACTAACACTACTTCTCCTGATTTAGCGATACCAAGCTCTATCACCTTACTGACAATCGCTTCTGATTCTATGAGTTTATTGATTTCGAAGTCAACCATGTGTGGAATCACACCAAAGACCAAACTTAATCGATTATAGGTATGCTCTGTCTGGGTCAGCGTAAAAATACTGCGAGAGAATCTGAATCTGGATAAGTACTTGGCAGTCGCTCCGCTATCAGTTAAACAGACCAAGTGATCAATCTGAAAGGCATCTGTTGGTCTTGCCGCTGACGTCAGCAACAAAATTGCCGCGTGGGTAATGGCGGTGCTGGGATTGGTATCCTCTGGATCAATCAATGGTGGTCGGGAATAATTCTCAGTGTACTCAACAATCTCCGCCTGGGTTTTAACTGATTTAACTGGATATTTACCAATTGTAGTTTCGTCGGACAACATCACCGCATCGGTGCCATCGTAAACAGCGTTGGCCACGTCAGACACTTCTGCCCTTGTCGGTCTAGGTGAATTGACCATGCTCATCAGCATTTGAGTGGCGGTTATCACTGGCTTGCCGGCCAATCTGGCTTTATAGATGATCACTTTTTGCCAGTGAGCCAGCTCCTGATACGGCACCTCAACTCCTAAATCACCTCGGGCAACCATAATCGCGTCGGAGACTTTGATAATTTCATCTAGATGGTCAATTGCCGATTGATTCTCAATTTTGGCCACAATCTGAGCGGTTAGCTGACGCTTCTCTAGCTCCTGTCGCAAAATCTGAATATCTTCAGCCGTTCTGACAAAAGACAAGGCGACAAAATCAACCAGCTCGTTGGTAATGCCGTCTAAGTGAATCAGATCCGATTCAATCAGTGAAGGTAAGACAATGTCTACGCCAGGCGTATTAAGAGTTTTACGCTTTTTAATTACCAAATCTTCTAGGACTTTAACGACTATCTCACCAGCTTTTTTTTCAATTACTTCGAACTCGCCTATGCCGTCCTCAATCAAAATTTTGTCGCCAACTTTAACGGCTTGAATGAGCTCAGTCGGCACAATCACCAACTTGTCACCTTGCGCGGCATTATCTTGGGTAAAAGTCACCAGATCTCCGGCTTTGGTTGCAAAGCTGTCAACTCCACTGGGTAAAATTGTTCTGATTTCTGGACCTTGCAAGTCCATCAAAATACCCACCGGAACGCCCAACTGTTGCGCAATTGCCCGCACTCGTTTAATCCGTTCCTGATGCCAGGCTGGGTCACCATGCTTGGTGTTAAAACGGGCCACGTTCATACCAGCCTCAATCATTTGTTGAAGGGTCTCTTCAGATTCTGAAGCGGGGCCAATGGTGGCTACAATTTTGGTTGATTTTTGGAGCATATGTTTCTCATCCAACAAGCAATTAAGTATACTATGATCAGTTGAGTATGATCAAGCAAGGGGCAAAGACCGCTTGCTTGGTGACTTGGATTACGCTAGAGTGTGATTGTTTTACCCTCAGTCAGAAAGGTAGTATGGCAAACAAGAAACAGTCTATAGACAAACTGGAGTCAGCCGAAAAATTAACTTCGGGCGAGGATTTGGCGCTGGCGGCGTTGTCACAGCAGTCAGCAGCTTCAACCATGGCAGGGATATCTGACGATGAAGACGAAGGAGTTCAATCAGATAAACTGGCCGGCACTTTGACTCACCTGCAAAATATCATTGAGCGAAATGCCAATGAGTTGCTGCGAATTAGCAGCGAATTAAGAGAACTAAGAGAAGGCTTAAAAAATGTGTTTGAAAATGATGCCGAATTAACAGAAGCCCAAGATCAGGCTGAGGTGATTATCCAAGCGGTCAAACAGCGGCGAACTCAACTGCAAAACAATCCTCAAATCACTTCTCTCAAGGTAAAAATTGGGGATCTGAACGAACAAAAAAAAGAAGTCGAAGAAACTATTAGTAATCATTTAGTGAACTATTTTGCTTTGACCAACTCAAAAAGTTTTGACACCAGTGATGGCGATCAATGGGAGTTTGACATTAAGGCAAAAGTAAAACCACGGAAAAAGTAAATCAACTAAAAATCCCGCTTAGGCGGGATTTTTTTAGAGCTACACAAAATTTAGGCGCTTAGCCGGTCGTTGATTCTCTGCAAAGTTTGAGGCGAAATATTCTTCATTTTTTTGAGAGAACGTGCCCGTTTACGCAATCGTTTCATTTCAATCTTTTTGACGGCTCGCTTTTGAGACGGCTTTTGATAAAACGCTCGCTCTTTAGTTAGAATCACAATGTTACTGGCAGCGCTGGCTTTTTTAAATCTTTTAATCACATCACCAGTGGTATCACTACCTTGTGCTTTAACAATAATTGGCATCTATTCTCACCTCCTTCCCAAAAAGATAACTCGGGTACTACATTTTGAGTATCAGTGGCAGCATTATATCATTATTGATCTGGAAACTCGCTAACAAAGCCTTGAGAACTCTGATTTAGCTCTTCGGTTGATTTTTCCTGATCCCAGCCACCTAATAAATGAAGGTGAATATGATGAACAGCCTGTACGCGTCTGCCAACATTCATCAGTAATTTGTAGTTAGCACTAATCCCCAACTGTTTTGCGACTTTGCGGGCTGTTTGCAGCAAGCGGGCGTGGAACTGGCTGTCCTCTGGGTCAACATCCTCGAGCGTCTGAATTTCTTTTTTGGGAATAATCAAGACATGAACTGGTGCCACTGGATGAATATCTCTGATCACAATATACTCATCGTCTTCATATTCAACGATGGCGGGAATTTCTCCAGCGATAATTTTACTAAAGAGTGATGGCTTGTCTTTCATGAATAAAGATGTTTAACCAATCCAACCACGTCCTGCAGCGAGAGCGGTGTTGGCTGTTGGTTACGGTGTTTTTGAGAACCATTCAGCAGCATTTTGCCACCCGGGTGATAGTACCAGTTGCCAACTTCATCTTTTTTCTTGATTGCCTGGTAGAGAGTTTCAAGAGAAAGGTCGGCGTCCGGTCTGGCTTTAATTCTAATGTTACCCAACTGAGGATCTTTGCGAATAACCAGAATATAACCGCTTTTTTGCGCCAGCTTAATAGTATCGTCGTTGCTGGTTTCTAATGCCAAAGCTGGACCGGCCTTTAAGTGAAACTCTTGGCCTTCATGTTCAATAATTTCTTGAGCTTTGAGGTATTGAGTAATAGTGCTGTAGACGCTGTCTAAACAAGTAAAACCAAAATGTAATTGTGACTCGTCCGAGTGTGCTTCTAAGTTTTCCAGGCCGCGAATCAACTCGTGAATCATAAAAAGGTAGCGAATGTCTCCCGCTTCTGGCCAGTGCACTTCTTGAAAGTGGTCAATGTCGGTTACAAATTGGGCTAGTTTTTCCAGACTTTGATCTTTTTTTAGCTCAGGGTGAACATCGCAGGCGTATTGGTAGGTCAACAAGGTGGCACTTAAAAATTCTTTGCCCCGATCTAGTTGATGATGGTCAAACTCGCCCAGGCCGGTATCAACATGCGTGACTTGATGAGGTTGACAACCAAACTGCTCTGCCTCGGCGGGAGCGATTGTTTCGCCTGGATTAACAAAAGCAACTTTGGCATCGGCAAACTCCTGAGCCACAAACCGTTTGAGCATCCAAGTAGCGGCAATTGCGTCCAAGTCAGGAGCATGATGAGTAACAATTAACATTCTCGTATTCATGCCAGTAGTATATCGGGTCTTGAGAAAAAAGAAACCCACCGCAACAGCCGTGTTTTCATGGCGCTAGACCAAAAAAAGAGGTCAGTTGCAGTGGGTATTCCTCACCGGAATGTGTTAGTAATATACTGCCTGATGCAGAAAAGACCCAGAAGTAAAAAGGATTGATTGATGAGTGTATAGAAATATCACCTGATGACAGGAAATATAATTATAGGTCATAATAATTCCAGCAGTTTATGAATGAAAAAATAACGGCCAAATCTTTTTTAGTGCCTGCCAAACCAACCAAAATGGAAAGCTGATAATTTTCCAAAAAATTGATGGTTGATCTTCCTCTCCCCTGACCCAAACGGAGATAATCAGCCATTTATCTTCTTTTTTTAAGTAGTTTGCGACTACCTGGAGCTTTCGTTGCTTGATGGTTTTAACAAACTTTGTTGATTGATCTACAGCGTACTTGGTTTGAAATGTAGTCACTACCTGGTAAACCATTTCTTGCGTAACTAAGCGTAAGCCAAGCCGGTCAAGCGCATGGTCAGTAAAAACGAGTGATTTATAATTTTTTTGCATCAAGTCTGTTCAGCAGCTCATCGACAGAAATCAGTTCTATTGTGCTCTCTGCTCGTTTTTTCCACTCAACTTGTTCCCCGGTTTTTGCCGAGACAATTAATCGTACAGGGACTCCAATCAAATCAGCCGCGGCAAATTTTTCACCAGCGCTCACTGCCCGATCATCCCAAAGGACGTCAATGTGTTGTGCAGTTAACTGTTGATACAACTTTTGAGCGGCTTGTTCTCCCCCAGTTAAAGAGACAAGATGAACTTGAAACGGGGCGACCGACGATGGCCACAAAATCCCTTTGTCATCGTGAAACTTCTCAACCAACACTCCCATTAACCGGCTGGTGCCAAGCCCATATGAACCCATGTACGGAAATTTTTCTTGGCCGTCTTGATCCGTAAAAGTGTAGTTAAAAGCTTTGGTGTACTTAGTCCCTAGCGGAAAGATGTTGCCAACCTCTGAGGTTTTTTTAACTTGAAATGGCTTGCCATTGGCAGGATTAAGGTCACCAACTTGCGCAACTTTAATATCATAGAATTGCTCAGGTTTTTGTACATCTCTGCCCCAGTTAACATTGATACTATGGTAGTTATCTTTGTTAGCACCGCACTCAAAATTAATGTGGTCTTTGATTGATTCATCAACAAAAACTCTTATTCCTGCTGGCAAGTTAAGTAAACCAGCATAGCCCAACTGGGCAGTGGTTGTTTTCTTGACCGCTGCCTCAGAAGCCAAATGAAGCTCGTTGCAGCCAACAACGTTTCTCAATTTAATCTCATTAATTTCATAGTTACCTCTAACTGCGGCTACAATCACTTCGTCAGTTTCAGTTTGATAAATCAAAGTTTTGACGCACTTAGTAGCTGGTACCTGCAAAAACTTGACCAAAGCATCTATACCGGTGATATGTTCGCCATAAACTTCTTTTAACTCATGCTGCTGCCCATCATAATCAATGGCCGGTGCTTGACTGGGTGCTACTTCTTTGTTGTAGTAGGTGTTGGTGGTTTCGTCAAAAAAGATCAAATCTTCTCCAGATTCGCACAACGTTTGAAATTCATGCGAGTACGCTTTGGTAAAGTCACCACCAGATGCTAAAGTGACCACTGTGTCCTCGCCAAGTCCAACTCGCTCATACACTTTTACATAGGCGGCTTTGACTTTTTCGTAGTACTCCTTAAGATCAGACTCAGAAACGTGGAAACTATATAGATCCTTCATCCTGAACTCACGACCTCTGAGTAGACCTGATTTAGCTCGGGCTTCGTTTCTAAACTTGGACTGGATTTGGTACAAGGCAACCGGGAAATCTTTGTAACTAGTGTTAAACTTTTGCACTAACGGTGTAATTACATCCTCATGAGTACAGTTGAGCACGTATTCATTGGTATTTTTACTTTTTGAAATTTCATTAGCGCCCGCTGTTTTCATCAACACATCAACCGTATTTAAACGACCAGTTTGAATCCATAATTTTTTTGGAGATAATGCCGGCAGCAATACTTCGGTGGCGATTTTATCCATTTCTTCTCTGGTAATCTGTTCAATCTTGTTTAAAACGCGTAAACCCAAAGGCAAAAAACTATAAACGCCAGCCATAGTTTGATCAATAAACCCCCCTTTTATCAGCAGAGTGGCGTTAACCGAGCGGTAGCTTTTGCTCACTTTTAAAGTTTTGGTATAGAGCTGTGAATACCTCATATGATCCTTTCAAAAATTAAGGGCATAAATCTAAAATTAAGGGCACAAAAAACCCTCCAACGCCACCACAGCTGTGATGATCTTGGAGGGTTTAGTCTTTAAAGCAAGCTCAAAGACGAAACGGTACCACCTCGGATTTTACTTATTGCCAGCTGTTACGGGCTTACCCGAAATAGTTAAACTTGACAGTCTTCTCTATTTTGCTCTCTATCTTGAAACACAGTTTGGGGACTGTGTCTTTCGTTTCTACGAAAAAGCAGTGACTGCATTATACGGGACAAAAAAAATTAGAGCAAGCGCTAGTTTAAGCTTTCTCTCACGGTGCTGGTTTAAACTGGGGTTGGTTTAAAACCACTGCTCTAGTGATTTGACAAAGATATCTGAAACATCAACCACTTTAATTTTTTTGGATTCTTTTTCCGGCGCAATTGTATTGGTAACTACCACCGAATCAATGGGCGCAGCTTCTATTAATTGATAGGCTTTAGACACCATGGGTCCATGGGTGGCTAAAAAATGCACTTTTTTAGCCTGAGCTGCTTTCATGGTTTCGGCAACTTCCTTGATGGTGCTGCCGGATTGAATGGTATCATCAACAATCAGCACGATTTTGTCTTTCACATTACCGTGTAAAATTGCCGAGGAAATTTGGCCTGATTGCAAATCCCGTTGTTTGTCGATGTTAACTAGGTTAAGTTGCAACGCATCAGCAAAGACGCGGGCGCGTTTAAGACCCCCAAAGTCTGGACTGGCAACCACTGCCTGTTTTAGATCAAAGTTAGCCTGTGCATACGTTACAAAAGCTGACTGAGCGCTGAGATGGGTTGTTGGCACTGAGAAAAATCCAGGCGTACTAGTGTTATGAACATCCATTAGATAGATTCGGCGAACATAACAGTTGGATAAGACATTAGCTATCACTTTCACGGCAATTGGTTCTCCTGGTTTAAATACTTTGTCTTGCAGTGAATATCCTAGCCAGGGGACAACTAAATGGACATCGCGCGCGCCTAAGCGCTCAACCGAGTCAATTAACAACAATAACTCGATCAGATGTTCGTCAACTGGCCGGGACAGGGACTGGACAATCACCACATCTTCGCCAGCCAACGACTCTTCAATCCAAACTCTTTTTTCGCCATTAGCAAATTGGGAAATGTCTAACTTAACTAAAGGCAAGCTAAAAGCCTCGCCGATGGCCGTGGCTAAACTGATATTTGAAGAACCGGAGATAATTTTCATACGCTCATTGTACGGGAGGAAGCCAAAAAGTGCAAAATGTATCGCGACTGATTCAAATGTCTTGCGACATGCTTAAGTGTCTCTGAGTTTATTGAGGTATTTCTTTGGCTGATTGTTGTTCCCAAAGACGATTAAGAATTTTACAAGGAGTAACGATTTTTTTGTTAGTGATCGAATAAAAAGCGTTTTTGCCACTTCGATGTACTTTGACCGTGTTTAATTCTAATAAAATTGCCAGGTGTTGAGAAATATTCGCTTTTTTCAATCCCATAATTTTAACCAATTGTGAAACGGTCAGCTCATGCCTCGCCAGTAAATTAAGGATTTCTAGTCGCTTAGCATTAGCCATGACCTTATAAAATCGAGCATTCCTTTGGTAGGTTTGTTTTGAAAATGGGGACTGAATTTTTCTAGGCATGATTGCTGAATAGTTGCATTATACCCCAGTTACTATGGTGTGTAAAAGTTGAAAGTTAGATTTTTAATTCCAGATAAAATGTTAACTGAACAACTCTAACCTTGATGTTGGGGAGCATTAATCAGGCCACACCTCTTGTATTTTAAGCCACTACCGCAGGGACAAGGATCATTCCGGCCAATTTTAACTTTTTCTACTCCTGGGGTTGGTTTGGGAGCCCCAGTTTTAGCGGTCTTCATGGCCAAAGCCAAGTCAGAGAGTGACCCTTGTTTATTTTCTGGTGCGCTGGTGGGCATGGCTGCGTCTTTGACTTCTTTGTCTAAACTTTCGTGAATGTCGTCTTTCTGTTCAACTACATCCCGAGGAATAGGCTGCATCTGCAGTGGTTGCAAATTAGCTCTAAAAATTCGGCTGGCAATCGTTGACTCGATTTGCTGGATCAGGGCTTCAAACATACCAAAGCCCTCTTTTTTATATTCAGACAGCACGGTGCGTTTGTCACCCCGCATCCAAATTCCGTCACGCAAACTATCCATCGCGTCCAAGTGATCCATCCACTTTTCATCAATGGTGCTTAGAGTAACCAAGCGTTCAATGGTTTGCATCTGTGCTCTACCCAGCACTTTTTCACGCGAAGTATACGTTTTTTCGGTCACTCTGACCAAAGCCTCAACAATTTCTTCGATTGAGTGGTACTGGGACAACGATTTTTGCAGTTCCCGCTGTGAAGCGGTGTCAAAAGGTATAATTTTGCTAAACTCTTTGACCATGATGTTATACTCTTCTGGCGTGTAATTTTGAGGCGCGTACAAAGTGGCGAGCGAAGTAACTTCGTCTTTAACATACTCAAGCATTTCATTTTTGAGTGAGGTATCCTGGTTTTCTGCACTAGTTTCAGCCGTTTTTTCAAGCAAGCGGCGTCGGCGTTTGTAAATAATTTCTCGTTGCTTGTTCATCACGTCGTCAAACTCAACTAGTCGTTTGCGCTGATCAAAAAAGAAGCCTTCTACCTTAACCTGGGCAGACTCAATGGCTTTGCCAATCATCTTGTGCTCGATAGGCAAGTTTTCATCAAACTTAAGAAAGTCCATCACTTTAGTGATTTGTTCACCACCAAAAATTCGCATGATGTCATCCTCGAGTGAAATGAAAAACTGAGAGGTGCCAGGATCACCCTGCCGACCAGCCCGACCGCGAAGTTGGTTGTCAATCCGGCGCGACTCATGCCGCTCGGTGCCCAGAATGAAGAGGCCGCCTAAACTAACCACCTCGTTGTGGTCTTTCTGCCAAGTTGCAAGGGCTTTTTGGTAGTCAGTAAGCTGGTATTGTTGAGGGTCAATCGAAGGTGGCAGTTGTAGCGACTGCGCTAGCTCAAGAGTTTTTTTGCTTGGTTTACCGGTGGTTTTCTCTGCTATGCGAAAATCTTTGAGCTCTGGTTTAGCGCCGCCTAACACAATATCCACTCCCCGGCCGGCAATGTTGGTGGCAACAGTGATAGCGCCTTTTTTGCCGGCGTCAGCAATGATAAAAGCTTCACGTTCGTGGTTTTTAGCGTTTAACACTTGATGGGGGACATGTTTATGTTTTAAAAACTCAGCAATTACTTCGTTGTGTTCAATTGAGCGGGTACCGATCAAAATAGGTTGTCCAATTTTATGAATTTTTTCGACTTCAGCCGCAATAGCCGAGTACTTTACAGCCGTAGTTTTATAGATAATGTCAGAGCGATCATCTCTAATTACTTGAACATTGGTTGGTACCACCAGCACTGGCGTACGATAGATTTGTTGAAACTCTTCGGCTTCGGTGGCGGCAGTGCCGGTCATACCGGACAATTTTTCATAGAGGCGAAAGTAATTTTGGATTGAAATGGTAGCCAAAGTCCGTGATTCTTGTTGAATTGGCACCCCTTCTTTGGCTTCGATGGCTTGGTGCAAGCCGTCAGAGTAGCGACGACCGTACATTAGGCGGCCGGTGTGCTCATCAACGATTACCACTTGGTTGTCGCGGACAATGTAGTCTTTGTCACGCAGGTAGAGGGTTTTGGCTTTGAGCGCCGACTCAACGTGGTGGATAACATCAAAAGCTTCTTCATATAAATTTTTGACACCCAGTTTCTGTTCAATCCGCTTCACACCCAAATCAGTCAAAGTTACGGTTCGTGATTTTTCTTCCAAAGTATAGTCAGCTCCTTGTTCTAACGTGGTCACCATTTTGGCAAACTCGAAGTACTTGGAGGTGGGTTCGGAATCTGGGGCAGAAATAATTAGCGGGGTTCGAGCCTCATCAATCAAAATTGAGTCAGCTTCGTCAACAATAGCGTAGTGATGACCATTATTTTTGCGCTGAACCATCTGGCCAATCGACTGAACCATGTTATCACGCAAGTAGTCAAAGCCAAACTCGTTGTTGGTGCCGTAGGTGATGTCAGCGGCGTAGGCATCTTGGCGACTGATTGGTTCAAAGTGCTCTAACCGTTCGTCTCCCCGTTCCTCGCTATTGAAGTCAGGCTGATAGAGGCTGGATTTTTCGTGCACGATGGCTGCTGTCTTCAAACCCAAAAAACTATAGACCGGACCCATCCAACCAGCACCCAGCTCTGCCAAGTAGTCGTTGACGGTGACCAAATGGACGCCTGTACCAAAAAGCGCGTTAAGATAAATGGGAGCGGTGACGGTCAGCGTTTTACCCTCACCGGTTTTTTGTTCGGTAATGGTGCCGTGGTGCAACGCAATGCCGGCAACCAACTGAACGTCAAAGTGGCGCATGCCCAGCACCCGTCTGGAAACCTCTCGGACAGTAGCAAAAGCTGCTGGTAGTAAAGCATTAAGAATGTCTCGCTCAACCTGACCTTGTTGTTTGGCTGCCTCGATCTTTTTTTTGAAAACTGCGGTTTGACCAGCCAATTTTTCATCACTCAACTTTTTGAGTTTAGGTTCTAGCGCGTTAATTTGATCCACGACCAATTGATATCGTCCCAGTGATTTTTTGTTTTCATCAAATAAATTAGTTAAAAAGTTAAGCATAATCACCTGTTTATGAAAATGTCTGAAGCATCGTTTTTACTTGAACTGGATAACCTTTCACCACAAAAAAAACGTATCGGGCAGGTTCTAACGCTTGGATTGTAGCAAAAGTTAAGAGAGAATGATAGCTTGACACAAAACGGCTCTCTTTGTTAGCAGGGTTATCGGAGTTTGATGTAGGTTTTAACGAACGTGACCAAAAAACTCCAGTCCAGTCATCACTTTTTTGTAATCTCCTCAAACCCGGTCAAGTCCTTAAGCACGTCAGGTACTTTGACACTGCCGTCAGCTTGTTGGTAGTTTTCAATGATCGCGGCCAGCAAGCGTGGAGACGCCGCCATTGTATTGTTCAAGGTGTACACGTATTTGGTTGTGCCATCTTTGGCTCGATACTTGATTCCTAGCCGCCGACTCTGAAAATCATTAAAGTAACTGGCCGAATGGGTTTCTCGATACTTTTGTTGGGAGGGGAACCAAGTTTCCAGATCATATTTTTTTCGTTGCCCCGCCCCCATGTCTCCAGTACACATCAGTACTACTTGATATGGCAAACCAAGTTCGCGCAGCAGCGCTTCAGCATATCCCACTATTTTTTCGTGCCACTCCCGGGTCACTGTTTCATCAGCCACCGTATAAACAACCTGCTCAACTTTATTAAACTGATGAACTCTGATAATACCTTGAGTGTCTTTGCCGTATGAACCAACTTCTCGTCTAAAACAAGGAGAAATGCCCACCATTTTGATTGGTAAATCAGCCTCTGGTAAGGTTTCTCCGGTAAAGTATGCAGTCAAGGCAACCTCAGCGGTGCCAGCCAACACTTGCCCATCTTGGGTCTGGTAGTGGTCTTCACTACCCCAAGGAAAGTAACCGGTGCCCCACATTGATTTCTGGTTGACCAACACTGGAACAGTTAATGGCGTAAAGCCGGCGTCGATCAGTTTTTTCAAAGCGTACTGCAGTAACGCTTGCTCCAAAATCACCGCTTCATTTTTCAAAAAATATGACCGAAAGCCGGCAATCTCGACCGCGTGCTTGGTATCCAGTAGGTTGAGATTTTCCATTAACTCCTGATGCGGTTTTGGTTGAAAATCAAACTGTGGAATTGTCCCCTCCTGGCGAATTGCGACATTGCCCGTTTCATCGTTGCCCACTGGCACATCTTGGGCGGGCACGTTGGGGATTTGGAGCGCCAACTCTTCGTAGGCTGCTTCTAAAGACTTTAACTCTGGCTCCAATTCTTTCAGTTGAGCTTTCAGTTGTCTGCCTTGTCCAATTTGCTCATCCGAGGGTTTGCCGCCTTGGCTGATTTGCTGTTTAATTGCTTCAACTTGTTGATTGCTTTGTTGGCGTAATTGATCGCGCTCAACTTGCAGTTGGCGCCGTTTTTCATCTGCTTCTAATAATTGGTCAACAATACTTGAATCAAGTTGCTTGTTTTGAGCGGCTTGCCTCACAATCGCTTGGTTATCCCTAATGTATTTAATCGCTAACATAGTTCCTTCCTCAGTTGATAGTTTGAAAAACTTCAATTAAAAACTGAATGTGTTCGTCGGGAGTTTTGCCAATCAGGGCAAAACCTTGGTCGATGTCGGCTCTGCTTACGTTGGCGGCAAATGATTTATCTTTCAGTTTTTTCTTGATTGATTTTGGTTTCATGTCAGTAAAGCCACCAGGCCGCATCAGTGAAACCGCGTGCATTAAACCAGAGATTTCATCACAAGCAAATAAATATTGGTCTAAAGTAGTGACTGGTTGTTTGCCAGTGCGTTGTGGGGCGTGAGCAGCGACAGCAGCTCTTAACTCTGGGGGATAGTCGTTCAGCAGTTCGGCAATTGCTTTATGTGGATGTTCATCGGGATATTTTTCCCAGTCTAAGTCATGAAGCAGGCCAGTGGCGTACCACAATTCTGGGTCTTCACTCAGAGTTTTGGCGTAGGTTTCCATCGCCACCGCTACCAGCTGACAGTGGTGAATCAAGGCTGCATTTTTAATATATTTAGTGAGTAGTTGGTGAGACTGAGCTCTAGTTGGTAGCGACATTTAGCCTTTCTGAAGTGCTTTAAGTTGATTGATTCGTTCAGTTCTGAGCTGTGGGTCAAGGCTGAGCAAAAACCAAGCGGCTTTTGGTCCGGCTTCTTTGCCAAGATAAGCGAGATAAATTGCTTGAAAAGCGGGTTTTGAACCAAGGCTGGTTTTGGCAGCTTCAAAGATCCATTGTTGTAAATTTTCGGGTAAAGTTGTTGCGTTTTGCGCTAAGTGTTGGTTAATCTGTTCCAGGAAATTAACTTGATCAGCCGTCAAAGTTTTTGCTTCCTCTGGCAGCTGGTTAGTAGCAATAAATTGGTACTCTGCGGGCGCGTAGCCTCGCACCCAAATTTTGGCATACTCTACTCTAGTCGCCAGTTCAGTTCTTTCTTGGTCAGTTAATGCCGAACCTTTAATTTTTTTGAACTCAGTCGCCAGATCTAACTCTGGATACTGCATCCACAAAGCTAGATCACGGAAGCGAGGCAAAAAGTGAGGTTGTGGCGTAGCGCCAAGTTGCGATAACTCAAATGACCTGCCCAAACGGGTGTCACCCTGCTCTTGTCCCCAGTAAATTTTGGCGGCCTGATCGTATTCATCAAACAGGTCCGGAATTGCCATCGTGGTTGGGTCAAAGTCGATCACTTGGTTATACTGCTTATTGACGAATAAAAACCGGCCAACTTCGGGTGGAAACAGACTGATAAAGTCTCGAGCTGAGGTGCCGATCCCTTTACTAGAGCTCATTTTGGTGCCTTTGATCAAAATCCATTCATAAGGAATGTCAAATGGCGCCGGTATCTGAAAAACTTGGTTGCAAATGGCGTTGGCCATGTCTCTGGAGCCGCCTGCGGAGGTATGATCTTTGCCGGCGCCCTCAATGGTAATGCCTAAAGCTTTCCAGTGACCTGGCCAGTCAACTTTCCAGAGTAATTTGCCATTGCCACCAAACGGAGAAATTTTGCCAGCGTGTCCACAGCCGTGTGCCCACTCCACCTTGTTTTCTTGACAAATGTAGCTGACTTGCTCGCCATCCCAGCCAGTCACTAGGGTTGAACCGGTTAAACCACACTGTTCACAAGTTACCTGGAAAGGATACCATTGCTCCGGTAGTTGATAATCTGCTACTTTTTGATAAACTTTTCTTAACTTTGCTACAGCATCTAATGCTTGCCGAATCACTTCATCCATTTTTCCCGATTGATAGAGTTGATGACTCCAGACTATCTCTTGCGAACAGCCCAAAATTCTAAAGGCCTCAATAAAATCTAAAGCATAGAACTCGCCCATGTTGGTCGCATGTTGATACGGCGATTTCTTTTCATCGCTGACTCCTAAAAAATTAATGCCTGATTGGTCAAGCGGCGGAGCGGGAATTTTGTCTAGAGACCGCCCCATGTGTCCCGCATACTCTACTGGCAAATAACCAGGCAAGCTATCCATATTGTCCATGTCGTTGAACACATAGGTGCTGGCAACAGCTTGGCCAGTTTTTTCACTTAAAACTTTGGCCACCAAATCATGTAAAATCACACCACGCAAAGCCCCAACGTGAACTCGGCCTGAAGGAGTTTTCATGTCATCGACGTGCAGGGTTAAAATCCCATTCTTTGCTTGCCACTTTAAAATCCCGTCAACCAATTTGTCTACCCAGTGTTGTGATTGTTGATTTGTCATCATTGTATGCCTAACAGCTATTGTACCGTATTACTTCAGCATAAACCAAAAACCCCGCTGGTTGCGGGGCTGAGTTTTTCTTTCTATTTTTTACTTAATTGATTTGATTGTGTACGAAACAGCTCCCGCTGGTGCTTGCACCGTTACTGCGTCCCCCTTCTTGCGGCCAATCAAGGCCTTGCCAAGAGGAGAGACGCTGGAAACTTTAGATGAAGCTGGGTCAGCTTCAAACTCGCCAACAATTGACACTGTTAATACTTTTTTTTGCCTAGCCTCAATTATTTCAACCTCAGAGCCCATACCAACTTTTTGAGTGCTTTTGGTTTGATGGACAAGCTTGGCTTTGGATAGAATACTCTCAATTTCTTCGATTCTGGCGGCCAGTAGTTGCTGCTCGTCGCGGGCGTTGTGATACTCAGAGTTTTCGGCTAAATCACCATATTCACGGGCACGGGCAACCCGCTCAATTGCCGTGGGCAGTTTCAGTTTTTGTAATTCATCAAGTTCGGCTGTTAATTCGTCAAGCCCTTCTTGAGTAAGCTCGATCATATCTGGCATTGGTTTGGTTGTTTTTGCCTTCGGCATAGTGGTAAGTATACTGAGTTTTTTGGGTGGCGCAAGGAGAAAACCTTTTTTGTCCACGTATGTTATAATTTGGGCCTAAAAAATGAAAGAACAAGCGAGAGAAAGACTCAATCAGATAATTGGTAACTTTACTGATACCCTCAGAGTGTGGGAAACGGTGGTTTCTCCGTCAGAGATACCGGCTAGCTTTAGCGATCTTGCAGCTATGAATACTTTTCTGGTACAGCAAGAACTCAGATCACAACAAGTATCGGTGTTGAGTCAGAATGTATTAGATTTTTTGGTGTCTAGTGAAAGGGAACAGATTGAAGAGAAAATAAGTGAGCTGAAGTGGTCTTTAGCAGCGAGCGCAGCTGAGATAGCAAGGTCGGCGGACGCGCCTTTTTCTCTGGAAGAAAATTTACAGAATATTTGGGATTTATATCAAAACGTCATAGAGCGAGTAAGTAAATCTGAGCTGAATGAGGCTACTAAATCTAGATTTGCAAGTGAGGCAACTGACCATGCCCTAACTGAAGCTCAAGCTATCCTTGTCGAATCTGGTAATCAACGATTACTGTTAACTTTACAGTTACTGGCTCAATTTAAGCAAACTGGCGACGTGAATATCTCACTGTTGGCAGTAATTAAGTCATTAGAACTGCCGCCTTTTATAGAGTTAAAGTTTGAACCAGTTCCAGTTACCCCAGCTGCTCAAAAAGAGAGCGAACCTTTAAAGTCACAAATTATTGAGAGGTTAATGGTTACAGAAGAAGTTGAAGAAAGACCAGAAGAACTAGTAAATGCCGACTATCAAGAATTTGCTGACAGATTAACCCGTCTATTACTCTCAAGTGATTATTCTGGTTTTGAAACGGCAGTGGCATTAGAATTTATTCAACTACACATTGGTTGCTCAACAGCGGGTAAACTAAAGCCATTTTCTATCTTAGAAGCCGCTCAAAGCATAATTGGCAGTTCCGATCCCATTGCTCTGGTGCCAGTTATTGCTGCATTAAAGAAGATGGTTGCTGCAATTAACGGTGATATTGACTCCAAATTTTATTTTTCTGGTTCTTTAGAGCGGCTTGAATTAACCAACAAGCTTGGCGTTCCATTTATTGAGCTAACTACCTTTCTGGAGATTGACCATAAATTTTTTGACAGACGCACCAAAACGTTAAGCAAAGCTGAAGCAACAGCAAGATGGCTGCAATACAGATCTGCTTATGCTTTCGACTTAGAAAATCTTGATCAAGATCAACTAATAGAGAGTCTAAGACAAATTTGCTCAGAAGATGGCAAAAAACAAACTTTAAAGCCGTTAATCGAAAGTATGAGTATGTTTGATAAAGATAAAAAGAGAATTTTTAAACCAGTCGCTCAGGCAGATCTGGTTAATGGTGGTGTGATGCGTTCAGAAAGTAGTATTCATAAGGCAATGATTAGAATTGAGCAACTTATCGCCAAACATAAATTACCTTTGAGAATTTGTAGGACAGCCGATAATCCATTGATTAATCAGATATATTTGGTAATGCTACCAGATACTTCACGTCGTTGGACTGAAATGGAGATAGATCAAGCATCAGGTCTTTTGGATGACTTAGTGCTTAAAGTCTCGCCAACAGAATTTGATCCTATTCGCCACGGGGCATTGCCAAGTGAGTATACTACTCAGGAAGGTTTTAAGATAAGCAAAGGGGATGAGCTGGAATTACATTTAGTATCTGCCTCTCCAGAGGAACTATCCGACGGAATGGAAGAAATTAGCTTTGAACCATCTCACGTAGATACTCAACCAATAGAAGCTGTCCCGGGAGTAAAATTTAGTTTTGATCAAATGGCAAAGATTTTTTTGAATGCCATCGGAAATATTAACAATCCAGATTATCGGGAAGCGATTGAATTGAGCTTAGACCGATCAGTTAATCAAATTGCCGAAGAAAAAGGGGTAAAGCGAACCTTAATTTCACAAAGGATTACCAGAGCTAACAACGAATTACTGAAGCTGCCGGAAGTTCAATCAATGGGATTATCAAGGTATCAACTAAAAAGACTGGCGTTTATCATTTCTGAAGATCATCGCGAAGCGCTTGATGAGACTAGAAATGGTTTCCAGGATTGGTTGCGGACTACTATTGCTGGTAACTGGACAAACCAATTGATTGCGCAACTGAATTCAGAATCACAAGAAGGTACTGTCCAAGATCTTACTATAGGGGCTAACTCAGAAGATTTACGCCATATATTTGCCGCGCTTGGGCTATTATCAAAACGCACATATGATTCGGTTACTCTTCATGTTGAGAATGCTATGTTTGGCACAGTCCTCAACATTCTTGATTCGAACGGTGCCGTACTGAATAAATTCATATTGTCTGATTCTCGAGGACAACGTTTAGATTTGCCTTCCATTATGCCTGGTGGCAAACTATTGACTGCATCCAGAATCAACGCATTTATAAAGTTATTTGAAGGAATGCCGGTTGATTTGCAAGAGTCACTTTCAAACAGATTATTGTATCCCATGAGGCAAAATGACCGCCAAGTGGCAGGACTTTTGCAGCTTCCTCAGCTCAACGGAGAAGACTTGCAGGCAGTGGTACCTCTAAGCTACCCCTATCGCGAGGTCTCAATTCGTTTACTTTCACTAGACATTGTTGCTCAGACGTTTGATATGGAATTGTTTCATCAAAATGACGATGGTTCAGAAGACTCTCACTTTAGGTTAACTAGAGAGGGTTCTCAATTAAAAGTGATTATGGAAAAAACAGGCGACGTTAGAAGAAGAACCAAGCGTAAATATTCTTATAATTTGATTGATTATATTGAGGGAACAACCGATCAGCTTCCTCAATCTGAGCCAACTAGGGTAAAAGGAAAACATATATTGATCAATGGTTCACAATATCTGTCTTACTATTTTGCTTCAAATCGAGTTGTACGCATCAGGCTAACAAGATCAGCTCCCAAAGAAGGAATTTTTAAGCCTTTTGAAATGAATGGCCGAGAGTATGTAGGTTTTTGGGATGCCGCACATCCAAATGAGCCATGGCCAATCAAATATTTCGATCACCTGAATAACTGGAAAGTTAGGCAGATTGAAAGCCCAGAAGCTTAATACATTTGAAGTAATTGACAATTTAAATTCTCGTCCGCTTTGTTCGCTCGGCAATTTTGATTTCTAACAGGGCGCGTCTAAGGCTTGCCTCGGCCATAATTCGCTCACGCTGATTATCTGTCACTTTGAGAGTTTCTTGAGCGTTTTTGATTGCTTCTTGAGCCTTCTGCAGGCTAATTTCTCTGGCGTCAACGGCGGTGTCTGCCATCACAGTTAACTGGTTATTGGCGGCAAGGGTTAAAAAACCTTTGCTAATCACCAGCGAAGACACTTTATGATCGATTCGATAGATCAACTCGCCAGTATTCAGTTTTGTGAACAAAGGAATATGACCCGGCAGAATCGTGATTTCACCCTCAGTGGTGGCGGCGGTAACTGAATCAACAGTTGTGTCCAGCAACGCTCTTTCTTGAGAAACAATCTTAAGTTGCAACTTTGACATATTGGATTCTTAGAGTTTTTTAGCTTTGGCGACTACTTCGTCGATCGAACCAACCATGTAAAAAGCCTGTTCTGGCAGTGAGTCGTGTTTGCCCTCCAAGATTTCTTTAAAACCTTTAATAGTGTCGGCAATTGAGACGTACTTGCCCGGTACATTGGTGAATTGTTCGGCCACAAAGAAGGGCTGGGTGAGAAACCGCTGTATTTTACGGGCTCTGGCGACCACTAATTTGTCTTCTTCACTCAACTCATCAATGCCCAGAATAGCAATGATGTCCTGCAATTCTTTGTAGCGCTGCAAAACTTGTTGTACCTGGCGGGCAGTTCGATAGTGCTCTTCACCCACAATCGTTGGATCCAAAATTTTTGATCCAGAAATGAGTGGATCAACCGCTGGAAACAGCGCCTGTTCAGAAAGTTTTCTATCTAACGAAAGGGTTGAATCAATGTGAGCAAAAGTAGCGGCAGGGGCGGGATCGGTGTAGTCATCAGCTGGCACATAAATGGCTTGAATCGAGGTAATTGAGCCTTTATGGGTTGAGGTGATTCGCTCCTGCAGCGCCGCCATTTCTGATGCTAGGGTTGGTTGGTAACCCACAGCAGAAGGAATACGCCCCAAGAGAGCGGAAACTTCAGATCCTGCTTGACTGAACCGAAAGATGTTGTCTAAGAAAAAGAGCACGTCTTCGCCCTTTTCATCACGGAAGTATTCGGCCATACTCAACGCGGTCAAAGCAATTCTCAACCGATTCCCAGGCGGTTCATTCATCTGGCCAAAGCACATCACCGTGCTACTCAAGACGCCAGAATCTTTCATTTCGTGATATAGATCATTGCCTTCACGCGTTCGTTCTCCTACACCGGCAAAGACAGAGTGACCTTTATGTTCTTCAGCAATGTTGCGGATTAACTCCTGAATGACCACCGTTTTACCAACGCCGGCACCACCAAAAGCGCCAACCTTGCCACCTTTGGCAAACGGAGCAATTAGATCAATGACTTTAATGCCAGTTTCTAAGACCTCAGCTTTGGTTTCTTGATCAATGAGCTCTGGGGCTGGTTTGTGAATTGGTGAAAACAGTTTGGCGGTGACTGGTTTGCCTTCATCAATTACTTCTCCGACGACATTAAACATTCTGCCTAAGGTTGGTTCACCAACTGGCACTGTAATTGGGGCGAGCGTGTCTTCTACCTCAAGCCCGCGTTGTAAACCATCGGTTGGTCCCAGCGCGATACACCTAACTTCATCGGTTGAAAGTTGCTGTTCGACTTCTAGCATTAATTTGCCACCGTCTGGCAGCTTGATCACCAGCGCGTTGTAGATTTCTGGCAAGTGATACTCAAACTGAACGTCAACAACTGGCCCTAAAATTTGAGTTAGTGTTCCGACTGAGTTTGGCATAGATTCCTTTGTAATTATCCTTCTAGCGAAAGAGTTGCGGTCGTAATTTCAAGCAGCTCTCTGGTAATACTTTCTTGTCTTGACTTATTGAAAACTAGTTGCAGTTCTTTAACCAGATCTTGAGCATTATCACTGGCATTTTTCATTGCCACCATTCTGGCACTATGCTCACTAGCTTTGCCTTCAAGAAAAGACTGATAAATCGCATTTTCAATGTAGTACGGAATTAATTCATGCAAAATTTCTTTTGGAGAGGGTTCAAACACAAAATCAGCGTGATCTTTTTCAACTAAAATCACTTCATTGGTTAACTGCTTGATTGGTAATAACTGAGTTAGCTGGACTTTTTGTGACAAGGTGTTCACAAAATCCATGTAGACTAATGAAACCGACTTGTAGAGGTGTTGAGTAAAGTAATCAATGATCAGGGTGCTGATTGGCAAAATATCTGCCAAACTGACTTTATCTGGCACTTTAGTAAACTGGGCGGCAATTTCTAGTCCCAGGAAATTAGCAAAGGCAACCGCTTTTTTGCCGATCATAATAAATTTGCCTTTTGGGTGAACCTTATACCATTCCATGGCTTGTTTGAATAAGTTTTGGTTCAAACTGCCACATAAACCGCGGTCGGTGGCAATGACAATCAAAACGTCCTCGCCCTCTGAGTGTTGAGAAAGCAGAGGATGGAGCTCGGGGGTTGTTTCTCGGGCCAGATTTTGCAGAGAATTAGCCAAAGCCTGAGCATACGGACGAGCGGACAAGGTTTGATCCTGAGCCCGTTTCATTTTACTGGCAGAAACCATCTCCATTGCTTTAGTAATTTTTGAGATG
>Ga0210057_1002688_pt1 | contig 25222 bp, 27 predicted proteins | sample CryGeyCG2114_010_2_FD_183968 | JGI IMG/M metagenome (GOLD analysis project Ga0210057, IMG submission 183968) | Groundwater microbial communities from aquifer - Crystal Geyser CG10_big_fil_rev_8/21/14_0.10 (SPAdes) (version 2) | ecosystem: Environmental > Aquatic > Deep subsurface > Groundwater ...
GAGGTAGATAAAAAAGTTCAAGCGGCACGTTTTATTGAGAAAGAGAAATATGAAAAACAATCTCGCTTCAAAGAACTTAAGAGTATTTTAATGAACTTATCGACTCGAGAAGAAAGTATAAAAATCCAGGAGGAAGAATTGGAAAGAGAAAGGCACGAAGCTGTCGCTCTCGTCGGTGATGACTCTTTGATTTTAATATCTGGTGAATTGCCATATAATATTAACGAGCAACGTATCCTTAGAAATCAAATAGAACGAATTAAAATAAGACTTGAGGACAGCGGAGCTATTAGTGAAGAAGTCATTATTGAATATGATGAAGTTAAGAATCGAGATGAATTTTTGTCTAAGGAGCTTGATGACTTGGTTCGTTCTTCTAGTTCTTTAAAAGAGTTATTGCTTGAATTGGAACAAAAGATTGATGGCGAATTTAGAATTGGCGTTAAGAAAATAAATGACGAGTTTAAATCTTTGTTTGTTGAGGTCTTCGGAGGAGGGACGGCTGAATTGAAAGTTGTTAATATAAAATTGAAATCTGAAGATGGGGAAGAAGAAAAAACAGAAGAAGGTGTTGATGTTTCGGTTAACTTGCCAAAGAAAAAAATTGGTTCTCTTGACATGCTTTCGGGAGGGGAGCGTGCATTGACCTCAATCGCTTTGCTTTTTGCCATGTCGCAGGTAAAACCACCTCCATTTTTAGTTTTAGATGAAACGGACGCTGCTTTAGATGAGGCTAATTCACATAGGTACGCTAATATGTTGGAGAAACTGAGCAGTGAGATTCAACTTATTGTGATTACTCATAACCGTGAGACAATGAGTCGGGCTGGGGTGTTGTATGGAGTTACGATGGGGTCAGATAGTATCTCAAAGTTGCTTTCAATTAAATTTACAGAAGCGGAAGAGTATAGTAGCAGGTATTAAGTTTACGTACCTGGCTATGCGATAGCCAGCTGGCTATCGCATAGCCAAGCCCTATATTATTTATGTATCTATCTTTAAACAAAAAATATTTTGAGGGGGATATCTCAAGAGGTTTTATCTCTTTGTATATTGGGAAAACTGTTATTATGATTGCCAGTGGTTTGCTTGGTTTGTTCCTTCCTATTTTTGTTTTTAATTTGCTTGATCAAAATTTTGTTTTGACGATTCTTTATTTTGTGGCGAGTTCTGTGACTTATGGGTTTCTCGTAATAAGTGGTGCACAGTTTTTGAATAGTTTTGGTTTCCGAAGATCTTTGCGGGCGAGCGTTTTGTTCGGCGCTTTGTTTTATGTGATTTTTTATTTTATAGACAAAGGCAATATGGAATATTTTCTTCCATTGTCTATTTTGGTTATAACATTTTTTCGTTTGTTACATTGGGTTCCTTATCACACCGATTTCGCTAAGTTCACAGACAAAAAAAATAGAGGGAAAGAGTTAAGCTCTATTATGGCAACAGGGCTCGCTATTAGCGTTTTTATTCCTCTGGCTGCTGGGGCTATTATAACTAAATTTGGTTTTGAGGTTTTGTTTTTTATTGCGATTATTTTATATTTAGTAGCTATTGTTCCTTTTGCAACTCTTCCTCATACTCAAGAGAAATTTGTATGGAGCTACAAAAAAACATGGAAAGAATTTTTTTCTAAAAAAAGAAGGGGGGTTGTTTTTGCTCATATGGCAAATGGAGCCGAGAATCTTATCGGTGTTATAATTTGGCCGATATTTATGTTCCAGATTCTAGATGGTAATTATTTTAATGTTGGTGCTATTTCTACTTTGGTTATATCGGTGACGGTTGTTTTTCAGCTTATTGTTGGAAAATATCTTGATAAGCCACACCACAAGGATAAGGTTTTGGGTTGGGGATGTTTTTTGTATTCTGCTGGTTGGCTTGCAAAGATTTTTATCACTACTGCTTTCCAAATTTTCGTAGCTGGCGCTTATCATAGTATTGCTCATATATTCTTTAGGACTCCGGATACTTTAACTTACGAGATGGCAGCTGACGAAGGTCATTACGTTGATGAGTTTACTGTTATTAAAGAAATGGCAGTCCATTTTGGGAAAATTATTGCTGCCGCTTTGATTATTTTGTTATCCATGTTTTTTGCCTTGCAGTGGACTTTCTTGTTGGCTGCGATGGCAACTCTTGTGTTAGTTCTTCTTAGGTCTAGGGGAGAGGAGCTGAAGGTTAGCCAGTAAGATTAAAAATTTGTGTGAGGTAAATGTTATCAACTTGCTGTAAGGGGGCTGATTGGTGTAAAATTAGTAGGTAAATGTTAATTACAAATAAAGAAAAAATAGAAAACCTCTTTAAAGAACTCAAAAAAGACTTTGAGATTTTTGATTGTAGAAAAGACAAGTTGCCATTCAAGAAATATTTTTTTCCTCCTGTCCAGGAAATGTTTTCTACAAATAAGCTTGGAGGAGAAATTGAAATTAAGTCTGGGACTCACGACAAGCGTTTTGTTTTGTTCGGGTTAGGGTTGTGTGATCTAGAGGCTTTGACTCAGCTTGACGAGATTATGAGAGAGCCAAATGGGGATGATTTCTATTTTGAAAACAGAAAGAAATCTATAGTAATCGGTTTTATTAAAGAAAATATGGATGTCCCCTCTGGCGGAGATCTTGTTCTCCAACAGATTGGTGCTGATGAGTTTGAAGTTATGTTTGGTACTATTAAGGGTGAAAATCTTCTTAAACATTATAAGGATTTCTTTGATGATGTTCCAGACAGAGAGAGGGAAAAGCCTCAGATACCTACAAACAAATCTCTTAATATTTGGTCTCAGGAAATGAAGAAGTTGCTTTTAGATGCAGAACTTTTGTCTGACGTTGTTGAATGGTCTTGGGAGAGCAAGCATAAGGTTTGGGATGAATTAGCTGGTAAGTGTTTAGGGTGTGGAGTTTGTACTTATGTTTGTCCTCTGTGTTATTGTTTTTCAGTTGAGGATACTGTTGGGTTAGATGATAAGTGTTCAAGGTGCAGAAAGTGGGATGCTTGTACTCTGCCTGGGTTTGCGAAGATAGCGGGTGGACATAGTTTTAGACCAACAATAAAAGAAAGATACTATAACTGGTTTTATCATAAGTTCGTGCGAGCATATAATGAGTTTGGAAAATCGCAATGCGTCGGGTGTGGCAGATGCAAACACGCTTGCCCTGCTGGAATTGATATCCAAGAGATATTAAAAGAGATTTTAGAGGATTATAAAAAAACAACGGCTTACAAAGAAAACTATGAGTAAAAAAGATAAAACATTAATACCGAAGAGCAAACAAGGAGATCATTTAACTCGCCCTCCACGTATGGGTTCTCAAAACAGAAGCACGAGACCTCCTGCCCAAAAGGCGAAGAAGGGGAAGTAGCGTTTTTAAATTGAATTAAGATTATGGAAAATATTTATCTGCCAAGAAGGGTTAAAATTATTAAAACTGTTGAATTGTCTCCAACCGTTAGGTTTTTTAGATTGGCGCCGGTTGTTTCGACATTGAAAGAAAAAATTTCTGGTACTTCTTTTGAAAAAAATAAAGACGGATTAGTTTTTGTCCCTGGACAGTTTGTGAGCGTAGGGCAAATTGGTTATGAAGAATCACCGTTCGGACCATTATCTTCTCCTTATCAAGATAAATATATGGATATCGCTGTTCGCAAAACAGGAACAGTGACGGGATATCTTCACTCTCTTAAGGATGGAGATGAAATTACTTTACGTGGACCATTTGGGAACGGGTTCCCTCTAGATTTCTTAGAGGGGAAAGATATCGTGATGGCGACTGGTGGTTGTGGTATTCCTCCGATTGCGTCTTTTATTGAATATATAGTTGAAAATAGAAGAAGTTTTGGAAATGTTTATGTTCTTTATGGTGCCAGAAACCCAGAAGAAATTTTACTTAAAGATTTGCTTGTAAAATGGGAAAAGAGTGGTATTCAGATTGTCACAACCATCGATAAACCAGCTCCTGGCTGGGAGGGTTGTGTCGGGTTCGTGCCAGAGCTAATTAATGGAATTAAGATTAATGAAGCCAATACTGCTGCCGTTATGTGTGGACCAGGGCCGATGACTGATGCCATGGAGAGAGTGTTCAAACCACTAGGAATTCCTGATAGAAGAATATTCGTGAGTATGGAAAGAAAAATGCAATGTGGAGTAGGGAAGTGCCAGCACTGCACAACAGGCAAGAAATATGCTTGTGTAGACGGACCTGTATTCAATATGGACGAAGTAGATAAAAATTGGGACTAACCAAAATCAAAAATATGACTGAAAAAACAAACAAATCAAATAAACCTCGAGTAGCAATTTACGATTTCACTGATTGTGAAGGTTGTGAAGTAAAATTAGTTTCTTTACGAGAGAAACTTCTTTTGCTTGAAAATAAAATTGATATTGTTAATTGGCGTTTGGGACAAGAGTATTTTGAGCCTAACGATTATTTTTTAACTATTATTGAAGGGACAGCTGTTACTCAGCATGAAATTGACCTTTTGAAAGACTTGAGGAAAGAGTCTAAGGTTTTAGTTGCCTTGGGAGCCTGTGCAGCTTTGGGGGGAATCCCTGGAATGATGCCGAAGAAAGATAGGAGGAAATGGTATGATAAAATTTATTCTCCAAAATATAAACCGAAAGGAATTGATGCTCCCGCTTTAAGTGAGATTGTTGATGTAGATTATACGATTCATGGTTGTCCTGTTGACGAAGATGAAGTCGTTAAAGTTATTTCTGATTTACTTGCAGGGAAAACTCCGCGTTATAAAGATTATTCAGTTTGTTTTGAATGCAAACAGGCGGGTAACCCTTGCAGGATCGCAGAAGAAAAGAAACCTTGTATGGGTCCGATTACTCAAGGTGGATGTAAAGCTGTTTGTATAAGTGGGGGCTCTCCTTGTTATGGTTGTTTTGGAATTCGTGAAGAAGCTAATATTTCAGCTCTCAAAAAAATACTAAATAAAATTGCTGATCCAAAAATAGTAGAGCGATATCTGACGATGTTTCATACTAGGACGAAGGAGATAAATGAAAAAAAATAGATCAAAAAGCCGGGAATCTCGGCTTTTTGTTTTACATTGTTTGGCGTTTAGAATTATGCTAAAATTTAGGGTAATATATTAGTAATAAGCAATAAGAACTATGAAATTAACACTTTTTAGTAATTTGGGGGATAAAGATAAAAATAAAGCTGTCGAGTACTTGATCCAAAGTAGTTCGCCACATCAGGAATTTTTTCTAATGGTCATCCTTTCTGTTTTGATGGCAGCCTTTGGGCTTTTAATTAATAACGCTTCTGTGATTATTGGAAGTATGCTTATTGCACCGATTCTTTATCCAGTGCTTGGTTTATCTTTAGGTATAACAATGGCAGATTTTGGTTTGATTACTCGATCTTTCAATGTTTTGTTGAAGTCAGTTGTGTTAGGTGCTTTATCGGCAGCGGTGATCACGCTTTTGTTCTTTGGAAGCAGTGCTGCTAATTCTGAAATAGTCAGTCGGACAGCACCTTCGCTTGTTTATTTCGCGATTGCAGTTGTTGCTGGGTTGGGAGCTTCTTTCGCCTTAGTTAAACCTTATTTGAGTGAAATGCTTCCTGGTGTTGCTATCTCGGTTGCTCTTATTCCACCAGTTGCAGTTATGGGGATTGGTCTTGCTAAATTTAGTTGGGAAATTTTTAGTGGGTCATTTCTCCTTTTATTGACAAATATTGCTGGCATAGCTTTCGCTAGCTTGGTTATTTTTTCTTTAACGGATTTATATCCTAAAAGGAAGGTCGCTGATAAAGCGATAAAAAAAGAAGATGCTGAATTGCGAAAAGCAGAAGACATTGCTGAAGATCTGAGTAGAAAATAAAAAGTAATAGTTTGTTCCAAGAATAATATCACACAAGAAATACTAAATTTATATAAGCCGGTAGGGATGACGCCGTTGGCAGCGATGGATGTTTTTAGGGCTCAAAACGAGGTTTATAAAGGCGTTTCTATGACTTATGCTGGAAGATTGGACCCAATGGCAGAAGGCGTTCTTTTGGTGCTTGCAGGCGATTCTGTTCATCAAAAAGACGAGCTTTTGAGGCTTGATAAAGAATATGAGGCAGAGATTTTACTGGGAGTTAAGACTGATACTTTTGATGTGTTGGGGGTGGTTGACCCATTCCTCTTAAATTACAAAATACCTATTTTTTATAATTTAAGAGCCGAGCTAAAAGGATTGCAGGGCGATTTTACTTTTTCTTTGCCACCATACTCTTCATATAAGATTCAAAGTAAGCCTTTTTTCCAGTGGGCGAGGGAGGGTAGACTTGATGAAATTAAAATTCCAATAAGGACAACAAAAATTTATGAAATTGAATTGTTGGGAGAGAGAAAAATTGACGCAAACGGATTGTCGAAAGAGATAACGGAGAAAATAAATTTAGTAAAAGGCGATTTTAGACAAGAAGAAATTAAAACTAGATGGAATGAAATATTAAAATCTTGTTCGCCATCCGATGACGAACAATTCAAGATTGTTAAAATTCGCGTTAACTGCTCAAGCGGAACTTATATTAGAGCTATCGCTGATAAATTGGGCGGATGCTTGCTTGGTTTAAAGAGGACAAGAGTGGGGGATTTTAGAATTAAGGACGCGATCTTTATATAAATTTTTGCGTTGAAAAGATGTTTATATTTTCAAAAAGTCAAGATTGCAAAAAACATAATTTATGAGTTCCCGAAGGACTCCCCTTCGGGAGGGTTTTTGGAAAATTAGTGTGTTATAATAATTTATAATTATGAATTACGGTTTTAAAGACAAAAAAATAACAATGATGGGGTTGGGAATTTTGGGGCGAGGGGTGAATGTTGCCAAATTTCTTGCTGAGAATGGGGCGATTTTGACTATTACGGATTTGAAGAACGCTGAGCAACTTGAATCATCGCTTATTAAGCTTAAAAAGTTTGAAAATATAACTTATGTTTTGGGCGAGCATCGCTTGGAAGATTTTAGAGATAAAGACATTGTAATAAAATCTGCTGGCGTGCCGTTAGATTCTGTTTATATTGCCGAGGCTAGAAAAAATAATATTTCGGTAGAGATGGACGCGTCTCTTTTTGTGCGATTAGCAAAAGAGAGCGGTAAAAATATTACGATTATTGGTATTACTGGCACAAGAGGAAAAAGCACGACGACTCATTTGCTTTTTGAAATTTTGAAAAACGGATTTGATATTCAGAAAAAAAGTGTCGTTGTTTCCCGCTTTAAAAAAAAGGGGCTAGGGGGGATTTTCGAATCCAGCAGACAAGTTTTTCTTGGCGGCAATGTAAAAGGCTTGGCGACACTTCCTCTTCTCAAAAAAATAAAAGATGGTGATATTGTTGTTATGGAATTGGATTCTTGGCAGTTACAGGGTTTTGGTGATGCAAAAATAAGTCCTGATATTGCCGTGTTCACGACTTTTATGCCAGATCATTTGAATTATTATAAAGGTGATATGAAAATGTATTTTAATGATAAAGCGAATATCTATCGGAATCAAAAAGAGGGAGATGTTCTTTTTATGCGCCCAGAAGTAGCTGAATTTATACAAGACAAAGATGCAGATAATATTAAAAGCGAAATTGTTGTTGTAGATAAAAAAGATGTCCCTGAAGATTGGGATGTTAAATTGTTGGGAGACAATAATCGAGAGACTGTCGTGCTGGCTTCTGCTATCGCTGAGAGGCTGGGGGTTGAGCAAAGTGTAATTAAAGAAGCAGTTGAAAATTTTGGATGTTTGGCTGGAAGATTAGAGTTTTTAAGAGAAGTTAACGGTGTTAAATATTATAATGACACTACCGCGACGACACCAGATGGGGTTATAAATGCTTTAGATTCTCTGAGCGATTACAGAGGAAAGATTGTTCTTATCGGTGGAGGGGCAGATAAAAAACTAGATTATACAGAATATGCTGAGAAGGTTAAAGAAAATGCAAAAGCTTTAATTTTATTTATGGGGGAGGCGAGCGAAAAAATTCTATCAGTTTTGAATAATAAAATTACACGGTCATCAGATGGTCGTGTGAAAGAATCCTCTATTATTTCAGGAATAACAAGCATGAAAGATTCTTTTGCAAAGGCACAAGAGTTTGCAGAAGAAGGCGATATCGTTTTGCTTTCTCCAGGAGCGGCGAGTTTTGGAGTCTTTAAAAACGAGTTTGATAGGGGAGACCAATTTTGCGAGCTGGTAAAGAATCTTTAAGGTGGTAAAATAATCATTATGCAAAACGATAATATTTTAAAAGAGGCGAAGAAGGTTTATTTTCTTGGGATTGGTGGAATTGGGATTTCGGCAATTGCTAGGATGATGCTAGAAAATAAGGTTGATTCTAGCGATGATAAAATGCTTGAAAAAATTGTAAGTGGTTCTGACAGAAGCTTGAGCGAACTTACTAATGAATTGAAAGGGTTGGGGGCAAATGTTTTTGAAGGGCATTCGGATAATAACTTGGCAGATGATACAGATTTGGTTATTTATTCTCCCGCGATTCCTGAGTCTAATCCTGTTAGAGTGAAGGCTAAAAAGTTGGGCATCCCTGAGCTTTCATATCCAGAAGCTCTTGGTTTAATTTCTAAAGATAAATATACGATAGCTGTTTCCGGCACTCATGGAAAAACGACAACGACAGCCATGCTTGGCGAGGCTTTGATAAAAGCGGGGCTTAATCCTACCATTGTTGTTGGTAGTTTATTTAAAGGGCGAAACAGTAATTTTGTAGCGGGGGAGAGCGATTATTTGGTTTGTGAAGCCTGTGAATACAAGAGATCTTTCTTGAATCTCCATCCGAATATTGTTGTTATCACAAACATTGATTTGGATCATCTTGATTACTATAAAGATCTCGAAGATATGCAGAGCGCTTTTATAGAATTGGTTTCTAAAATACCAAAAGACGGATATTTAGTTTGTGATCCAAACCACGAAAATTTGGGTCCAGTTGTTGAAAAAGCAAATTGTAATATTGTAGATTATTCTACTTTTGTAGATCCAAAATTGAAAGTTCCAGGTAAGCATAATCTTGATAATGCTAAGGCTGTTTTAGCTGTGGCAAAAGCCGTAGGGGTGAATGAAATAAAGACAGTGGACTCTTTGGAAAATTTTGAAGGTGTTTGGAGGAGGTTTGAACATAAAGGCGTTAGCGAGAATGGGGCTGTTGTTTATGATGATTATGCACATCACCCAACTGAAATAAAAGCCTCGTTAAAAGGTGCAAGAGAATTTTTTGGATCAGCTCCTGCTAAGAAAGGAAAAATTCGATGTGTTTTTCAGCCACACTTATATAGCAGAACGAAACTTTTGCTTGATGATTTTGCAGAAAGCTTTGGAGACGTTGATGAAGTAATTATCGCTGATATTTACGCGGCGAGAGAAGTTGATAATGGAGAAGTCCATGCAAAAGATTTAGTGAATGGAATCAATAAAAAAGAAAAAAATATTGAAGCTCTGTATTTTGGGAGTTTTGAAGAAATAGAAAAATATCTAAAAGAGAATGCTCAAGAAGGCGATGTCATCATCACAATGGGAGCGGGGGATATTTATAAAGTGGGAGAAAGATTAGTGGAGTAAGTTTAATATCTAAAGTAGTCAGACTTAAAGAAAGATAAAAACCGCCCAACTAAGTTAAAACAAATAGGGCGGTTTTTTGTTAGTTTTTTTTATTTAACCCTACTTAAAGTAAGGTTATTTGCCCTTGCTATCTCTACGCAACGGCTTTCGGGACAGTCTTCGCAACTGCCCCTTTTTTTAATTCCTCCACCTGCAGAGCGGAGGACATTCTGCTCTGAGAGCCATGTTATGGCTCTCATCAGAGGGAAAAGACACTCTTCTCCTCCGTAGGGGGAGAAAGTTTTTTTTCTCCTCCCACGGATAGTAGTTAGAAAATCCATTTTTCCTCCTTTTTTTGTATTCTACTTGTATTTTACTCTTTAACCCATAAAAAAGAAAGTCCTTTGATTCCCTTATGGTTTTTCTTCGTAAGAGCCGAGATTTTTTAAAAAACTTACTTTTTCTTCTAATAGTTTTAAAGCGCTTGGGAGTTTGTCTTCTCGGCAATTATTTAGTTCTACGAAAAAGACGTATTCCCCGAGGCTGTTTTTTGTTGGGCGAGAAGATATGTGTGTCATGTTTATGTTAAAAACATCAAAAACTTCTAGCACTCTTAAAAGTGCCCCAGGTTTGTCTTTTAAACCAAAGATTAAGGACGTTTTATCTCTATTTTTTGAGAGAGGCTTTTTCCCAAAAATTACAAATCTTGTCGTGTTGTTTTCTTGGGAGTTTATTTTTTCTTTTAATATCTTTAGCTTATAAATTTCTGCGAGCTTTTTGCTACCTATTACCGCATTTTGTGTATTTTTAAGCTCACTGATTATTCTTGCTCCGTCAGAAGTACTTTTCTCTGGGTATGTAGTCGGGCGAGACTTCATGTTTTTTATGAAGTCCTCACATTGTGCAAGGGGTTGTAGATGAGAATAAATATTTTTTATTTCGTTTGTTTTGGCTCCCTGTAATCCAATAAGATTTTGAATTATCTTCATTTTTATTTCAGCAATTATTTGGAATGAATTTCCACTTTTCACCTCATCAATGATTCTATCTAAGGCCGAATTGACAACACCCTCAATAGAGTTCTCTATTGGCACTACCGCCATCTCTATTTTTTTGTTTTTTAGTCCATCGATTACTTCTCCTATGGACGAGTATAAAACAACATCCGCCTTGATGTTATTTTTTTTCAAAAAAGACAAAGTAGCCTCTTCAGAGAAAGTCCCTTCAGGCCCAAGACACCCGATTTTGTTTTTAATATTATTCATTGTCTATTATTTTTCTATGATTTTGCTTTGATTTGCTTGTTATTAATCTAAAGATTTCAATAATAAAATCTTCGTCTAAGCCAAGAGCTTCAGAGAACTTGGTTCTTTTTTCCATCATCTCTTTTTCTCTTTCCGCATCTAGGGGAGGGAGGTTGTTTTCTTTCTTGTATAGCCCGACTTCATGAGTAACAGAAAAACGCTCAGCTAATATTTCTATTAGCTTTTTATCTAATTTATCTATTTGTTTTCGATAATCTTGTAGCATATTTTTAATCAACGAAAGTTAAGTATTTCTTATATCTAGCATTTTCATCGTGGACTATATCCATGTACGATTTCTGAATTTCTTTGGATTTTGATACTGTTTTAAATGTGTAATTGTCTATTTTTTCGATAGAGCATACCTCAGCAGCTGTGCCACAGAAAAAAGCTTCTTCAAAAGAAGGGATATCTTTTGGTTGGATTTTTTTCTCTACAATTTTATATCCAAGGTCTTTCGCAAGTTCAAAAATCGTGTCTCGTGTGATTCCGGGTAAGATTGTCCCTGTCTGCGGAGTATAAAGAACTTTGCCTTTAATGAAGAAAATATTTTCTCCAGGGCCTTCAGCGATGTTGCCGTCAAAATCAAGAAGTAAGGCTTCGTCGGCTTTTGCTTTGTGAGATTCAAGCGAAGTTAAAATTGAGTTAATATAATGTCCAGAGATTTTTGCGTCCATAACACTTGATTGCGGGTGGATACGAATATACTTAGAAATAATAATTGAAACTTTTTCTTTGCTTAGGTAAGCACCCCATGTCCAAACAGCAATTGCTACGTGGACAGGTGCGTCGATGGGCGATAACCCCATTTTGTCTCCATAAAAAGCTATTGGGCGAATATAACATCCGTCTAGCTTGTTCACCTTAATGAGCTCTGTAATTGCATTTGAAATTTCTTCTCGGGTGTAAGGCAATTTCATCCCCATTGTCTTCGCAGAAAAGAAAAATCTTTCGACGTGTTCGTTTAGCCTAAAAACGGCAGGTTTACCTTTTGTTGATTTCGCTGAAGAAGGATATGCTCTTATCCCCTCAAAAACAGCACTTCCATAATGAAGGGAGTGGTTTATCACATGTATATTGGCCTTGTCCCAGTCAACGAATTCACCATCCATCCAGATTTTCTTTGTTTTAGTCATAATTAAGATTATATCAACATTCTTCAAAAACAAAAGGGTGTTTTTTTCTACTTGAAAAATAACGCCCTTTTGTTTTTGGCAAATTAAAGTTTAGCTGATATAATAAGTAGCATGACAAGTAAAATTTCAAATGAATATATAGCAAAAATTGAGGGGCATGGGACACTTGATATTGATTGGAACAAAAATACAGTAAAGATGAATACTCATGAGGGCGAACGTCTCTTCGAGGGAATTCTTGTGGGGAGAAGTTCAGAGGAAGTCCATTGGATTACTCCGCGAATTTGTGGAGTGTGTCCGATTGCTCATAACTTATCTTCTCTTGGGGCAATTGAAGATGCTTACGGTATCCAGATAACCGAGACTGCAAAATTGCTTAGAGACTTAATGGTAGTGGCTCAGATGATCCAGAGCCATGTCTTGCACCTTTTCTTTTTAGTGTCGCCCGATTATATGGGAATTGACCGAGGGACAGAATTAGCCCAAAAAAACCCTGTTGCTTTTGCGAAGGCTTTGTCTTTGAAAGAGCTTGGTGATAATATTGCTACTATTGTTGCAGGAAGGAATGTTCACCCAACAAGAACAACTGTCGGGGGTTTTCATAAAATTCCTACAAAAGAAGAATTACTCAAATTGCAGGAGAACCTGAAAGCGACACAAGAAGCTGCCAAATGGACGGCTGATTTATTCGCTGGAATTAAATATCCTGAATTGAAAGTTGAATTGGACTTAGTGGCAATTAAAGGAGATAAGATTATCTCAAGCGTGGGAGGGGAGACAAGTGTCGCAGATTACAAAAAAAATATTGAAGAAGAATTAAGAAGTTATTCTACCGCTAAGTTCGGTAAATTCCAGGAGAGGGAAATGATGGTTGGCTCTCTTGCCAGGTTGGCTATAAACGGCGCCGGGTGTGAAGGTGTTGGAAGCGAGATGTCTAAGTTGGATTTTCAAAATCCTTTTCATAATAATTTAGCACAAGCTATTGAGGTTTTTACTTATCATCAGAAAGGGTTAAAACTTATTGAGCATTTGCTTGGTATGGAGATGAGTGACGAGATTATAGGAAGATCTGAAAGTGCGACTTTAAAGGGTATCGGTCATATTGAGGCTCCAAGAGGAGGTCTTTACAACGAGATATATTTGGATAAAAATGATGATGTTATTTACGCTAATATTATTACGCCGACAGTCCAGAATCTGACATCAATGGAAAAAAGTGCCAAAGCCTTACTTGAACAATACGCAGACAAAAGCAAAGAAGAAAAAGTGAGATTGATGGAGATGATGATTAGGGCATATGATCCGTGTATAACTTGTTCAGTGCATTAAAATTATGGAAATTCAAAATAAAGAACTTCATAGAGTGACTTCAACGGCTATAATTTATCAAGACAATAAGTTTTTGATTACGAAGAGAAGTCCTCAAAAGAAAGCTTTTCCAAACAAATGGACGGTACCAGGCGGTGGATTGGAGACTGATGATTATGTTAATTCGCCTCAAAAAACAAGTGCTGGACAATGGTATTTTGCCATTGAGAATTCTTTAAGGCGAGAAATAAAAGAAGAAGTTAATTTAGAAGTAGGGAAATTAAAATATCTTCTCGACCTTACTTTTGTTCGTCCAGACGGTGTCCCTTGCATTGTATTAAGTTATTATGGAGCATATAAATCGGGGGAAATCAAACTTGACGAAGACAGCGTGGAATATGCTTGGGTCACTTACGAAGAAGCAAAAGATTATGATTTGATTGATGGAATTTTGGAAGAAATTGAAATGGTTGATAGGATTTTAAAAGGAGAGGATGAAAATTGTGTTTGTTATAAATAAGAAGTAATTATAAATCAATTTTAAATAACAAATTTTAAATTTAAACATTCTGTTTTTAATTAAAATTTAAAATTTAAAATTGGAGTAAAGCGACTATGTGTCTAGCAACCCCAGGGAAAATTTTAAATATAAATATAGAAGATGATAACGCAACCGTTGATTTTGATGGGCTTGTTAAAGATGATGTAAATATTTCTTTGGTCAAAAAAAACGCGAAAGTCGGCGAATATCTCATCGTCCACGCTGGCTTCGCCATTCAAGTAATTTCAAGCGAAGATGCAAGCGATGTCTTGAAAATTTACGCGGAGTCAAAGAAAATACATAAGCACTAAAAATTTTAAGATTGTTAGTGGAATTTCTAATGTCTAATTTTTTTAATATCCACGCTTTTTAGGGCGAAAGGAAGATGCTTTTTAGTTATATTTACTTCATTTTGTCAACTCTTGACAAATTCATATATATATAATTTAAAAAGTTTCGAATAAACGGTTGTGCGAACCGTAAAAGGCAATAATGCCACGCACTTTTTGAAAAGGAGAAAAAATGAGAACAGAAAAATTTTTACTGACGCGGTTTGATGCGTCAGGACACTCTTTTTGGGCGGGGAGACAGCCACACCCCACCCAGAAAAAAATTTTCTCTCTTATTTACAATAAGAGAGAAAGAAAGTTTTCCCTGAGGATAGAGACTCCGGAAGTCTCTATCTCAGGGTGGAAGGGGGTTTCCCCTTCCAAACTACACGAATGCCACACGTGTGGCAATTGTGTAGCGGGAGAAGTTTCCTCCCACGGAAAAAGAGAGGAAAACTTCTATTGCTATGGAGGGATAGAGGAGACAACCGTCTCTGTTGTCTCCTCCAGTAGCCGTCCCATCGGGGGGCTTCTCGTCCAAGGGATAGACGATTGGAGTGGAACGTCCTTTGAGTCCTCCGATGGACGAGATCATCCCGAGGATGCCGTCTGGGATGAGATTGTGTGGAAAGACCCACACACTTGTCCCGTGTGCGGAGCAGGGATGGAGGACGAAATGGGGTATTGTTTCTCCTATGAGGAAATAATACCTCAGATGAAAAGTCCTGTCCGAGAAGGGGAGTACATTCTCGGACAGATTTGCCCGGAGTGTAAATATCGGGCAAGGGATTGTTCTCCCGTGCCGAGGCACTGGGAGAAAAAAATAACCCTATTAAAAAACGGAAATTATTCCGACTCCGAGATGAGTGGGGTCGGATTTTTGAGGGAGGTCTTCGGGATTACCGAAGACGATTTCCCTGAGTATGGAAACAAAATGATTGAGTTTCCGCAACTCAATCATTTTGAGAGAAAGTCTTCAAGGGGGACTATAATGTGGGCAATCCCTACATTGGTCCTTGGAGAGGACAAGAGTTGGCGGCTGACTCATCGGGAGGATGCTGTCTGTCGTATAAGGGCGGAATTAAAGAAGGGAGGATTTAAAATTAATCGCAACACGATTGCGATTAAAAATAAATTAAATTTTTAAAGCAAAAGGCGCCTGCGTTCACAGGCGCCTTTTTTAATAGATTTTAAAAATTTAAAAAATAAAAAATTGATTGTCGGAGTTGGTATGGTACAATAAATTGTGTGCAAAAAAATTGAGAATTGGTGTAAGAAAAAGAGTGTTGTTTTGAGTTTTTCAGTTTTATATCCTTGCTTTATATTTCTGCCTTTAGGCAGAGTTGAGTTTTCGCTATTTGTATTTTCATAATATTAAATTAAGACAATATGTTAAGTAAAAACAGCCAAAAATTTTTTCAGGAAATTGTTCAAAAAATACACAAAGTTGCCGAGGAAATCAGCAGGGAAGTTTCTCTTATGGAAGTTTGCGGAACACATACACAGGCGGTTGCTCGCTATGGAATTAAAGAATTGATGCCGAAAAATGTGAAATTAACAACTGGTCCAGGTTGCCCAGTTTGCGTTACCGCGCAAGAAGATATTGATGCGATTATTTCTTTGGCGATGGCTGGAATCCCTGTGGCGACTTACGGAGATATGTTGAGAGTGCCTGGATATGGCGGAAGTTTGGATGACGCGCGTTCAAAAGGCGCGAAAGTTTTTTCTGTATATTCTGTGATGGAGACGGTTAAACTTTTGAAAGATTATCCTAATTTAGTTTTTTTTGGTTTAGGTTTTGAAACAACGACACCGATGACGGCTTACGCTATAAAGTCAGAGTTTGAACGGCGAAATAATCAGAGAAGTTTGGTTGTTGGAAAAGATTGTTTGGGTAAAGAAAATTTTTCTGTTTATTCAACTCACAAACTTTTTCTTCCGGCAATGCAAGCCTTGCTTGATATGGGCGAAGCAAAAATAGACGGTTTTTTAAGTCCTGGACATGTTTCAACTATAATTGGCGTTGAACCTTATAAATATATGGAAGTTCCGCAAGTTATAACAGGTTTTACAGCAGAAGATGTTTTACTCGGAATTTATATATTATTAAATCAAATTAAAGACGGCAGGGCTGAAGTTGAAAATGAATATGTCAGAAGTGTAAAAGAAAAAGGGAATGAAGAAGCGATGAAATTGATTTTTGAAGTTTTTGAGCCAGAGGATGGAAATTGGCGAGGCTTTGGAATTATTCCAAATTCAGGTTTAAAAATTAAAGAAAAATACAAAGAATTTGATGCAAAAGTAAAATATAAAAATATTTTAGATAAAATTAAACACACGGCTATACGAAAGCCGTGTGTATGTAAATGCGGGGAAATTATTAGGGGATTAAAAACACCGGAACAATGTCCTGTGTTTAAAAAGGTTTGTACGCCAGATAAGCCGATTGGCCCATGTATGGTTTCATCCGAAGGGGCGTGCAATGTAGCGTTTAGATATAACAAGTAAAAGTTTATGGGGTATAATAGCAAATATGCAAAATAACAACAGTGAACAATTTATTGAATTATCTCACGGTTCTGGCGGTTTAAAATCTTATGAAATCCTGAAGGAAATTCGTGGTGTTTTGAAAAATGTCGGAAAATGGAAGAACACGGGCGATGACGGTGCCGTTTTGGATTTAAACAACCACCTGGTAGTGCGACTACCAGGTAAACAACCACCTGGTAGTGCGACTACCAGGTGGTCAAGGCTTGTTTTTACTACTGACGCTTTTATAGTTGATCCTATATTTTTTCTGGGCGGGGATATTGGAAAAATTGCGATGTGTGGGACGATAAATGATTTATCTGTAATGGGCGCGAAGCCGTTGGGAATTTCTTTGAGTATTGTAATGGAAGAAGGATTTCCAAAAAAAGATTTGATGAAAATAATTGAGTCAATAAATAAAGTCTCAAAAGAGTCCGGTGTTCCTGTCGTAACTGGCGATACCAAGGTTACAGAACGCGGAAAAATAGACAAAATTGAAATCACGACTTCTGGCGTTGGTTTGGCTGAGAAAGTTATTTCAAATAATGGTATTCAAGATGGAGATGCAATTATTGTTTCTGGCGATTTGGGAGAGCATACTGTCGCACTTCTCTCTCAAAGATTTAATTATAAAACAAAAGTCAAAAGTGATTCCAAGCCTTTAAATAAAGAATTGGCAAAAGTAGGGAAGTACTTGAATGCGTGCAAAGATCCTACAAGAGGGGGACTTGCTGCCAACTTGGTGGAAATGGCGGAAAAATCTGGAGTAAAAGTGGTCTTGGACGAGGGGATAGTTCCATATAAAAAAGAAACAATAGCATTGTCGGAATTACTTGGCGTAGATGTTTTCGCTTTTGCGTCAGAGGGAAGGTTTGTTGCCAGTGTGTCGCAAGAAAATGTAAATAAAGTTTTAAAAATTTTAAGAACATTTAATAAAGAAGCGAAGGTGATTGGAAAAGCAAGCAAGGCGAACAAAGGAGAAAAAGTTGGCGTGTGGCTCAAAACAAAACTTGATTCACTCCGCCCGATAGAGATGCCAAGAGGGAAGATCGTGCCGAGAATTTGTTAAATGAGTAGTTAGTATATTGATAATCGGTAGTCAGAAAAAGAAAAAACCAGGGCGGGTGCCTTGGTTTTTTTGATAAATTTTATATTTAATTTTTTACATAATAATTATATTGCTTAGGTCATGCAATATAATTTTTACCTCTGCCCAACTTTGTGGCAGAGATATGCACCCCCACATTGAAATGACAATGAGGAAAGAATTAAATAAAAATCCTTTTGAAAATATTAACTACCCTAAATACTTATAGGGTCAAGGGGGCTATAACAGTTTTGCAATTGTTTCGTTATATCGCGCGTTTAATCGGTGCCCAGTTCGTGGAACAATAATATCGCCTGGTTCGTCTTCTCTGTCACCATAGATAACCGTCTGATTGCACGCGCGGTGTTTGGTTCGTAATTTTTTAGATATATCTTCTATAAACATCTTGCCCCATAAATCAATAAGTTCTCTTTTTATTTTTTTATTCTTAAATGAATAAAATGGAGTCATGGATGCCAGTATAAGCTTGCGACATTTATATTGTTGAGCAATAAGATGAGCTAAAATTGCCCCCAGGGAAAAGCCAAAAACAATGGCATTTTTCTGTACAGGGAATATTTGAGATGAAAGCGGTTTGTTCCAGTCTACATCGTAAAAAATAGCATCATAACCTTTCTCCCTTGATAGTTCGGCAAGCGATTGATAGATCTTGTATTTAGATGATTCTTTCCATCCTGGAATAATGTGTATTGTTTTTTTCATGGGAACTTGTAGCCAATTATATAAGAAACGGGCAAGATTTGCATCTTGCCCGTTTGTGTCAGGCAGACGAGTCGCTAAAACTCGTTAGCTTTGACGGCTTTGGTGAAGGCTGTCCATTCGTCGTGAGTAAAGTATAGTGTTTGCTTGGTGCAATCCTTACTATCACGAATGGCGACACCTTCGGTTTTTTTTGCAACTAGTACACATGTTTTCGGATTGTTTTTTGACCATGAAGATTTCCGAAAATCTTTGTCTTTTGTTGCAAACTGACAGTTACATTGATTCATATTTTCACCTCCTTTCTAAAAAGTATCTATACTGTAGGTTACCGTTCTCTCTCTCTCTCTTGTCAAGGATTTAGGCAAGGGCATCAAAAAACTTTCTGCACCTATAAAAAATGATTGGGGTTTGGGTCAAGGGGATTTGTTAATTTAAAAGATAATAACAAATTTGCCCGAAACTTATTCCAGCATCTCCGCGTAGTTTTTTTTTATTTATTATAACACCCTTTGATTCAAAGTATTCTAAAATTATTTTGTTGTTTGTCAGTCCTCCTCCCGCAAAAATAATTGGCGGTTGAGAATTGTCGATAGAAGACTTTGCAATTATTTCATATAATCCTTTCGCTATATAAAGTTGTGCTGTAACGGCAAGTCGTTTTTTATCTTTGCCTTCAGAAAGACTTTTGATTAAATACTCAAATAGAGTAGTAGTTGATAGCGTATAATTCCCCTCTATGTATTCCTCTCTATTAGGGAGCTTGCGCGAAGCAATGGTGTGTTCAATTATAGGCTCTATGTCTCTATACGCTTCTGTTCCAATAGAATTTTTCTCCAATAAATTTATCGCTTCGTGTTTATATTTTCTTTCGTTTCCGCAAAAACCAAGCAGTAAAGAAACGGCGTCTAAAATTCTCCCAGCACTTGAAGTTTCTTGACAGTTAAAATTTTGTTGAAGTTGATTGTATAAAACCTCAAATTCTTGCTTTGAGTAATATTTTTTGACGAAGTTATAAATTTTATCTTTTGGTAAAAACTTGTTTAGTATTGAAATCAGCATTCTCGCTGGCTCACGTATCGTTAAGTCCCCACCGATAAGAGTTTGATTTTCCAAATGTCCAATTCTTTGTATTTTGAAATTGGAGCTTTGGCATTTGTTTGTTATTTGTAATTTGTTATTTATAATTTTACTTTTAGTTTTACTAAAAGAGAACACCTCTCCTCCCCAAATATTTTCATCAAAACCATAACCAGTCCCGTCGCAAGCAATGCCGATAAAATCATCGCTTGGAAGTAAGGCGTCCCAGTTGGTTCCTAAGTGTTCTCCGACTGCTGAAAAGATGTGAGCAAGATGATGTTGGATTTGGATAAATTCTGCTTTATATTTTTTTGCTAATTCTTTGCCCCAAAGTGTCGTTTTAAAATCGGGATGTAGGTCTGTCAAAATAATATTGGGTTTAAGTTTGTTTTTTTTAAGATGGGCAAAGACTTCTTTTTGAAAATTCTCAAAATTTGCGCCATCCAATAAGTCTCCAAAATCAGGGGAGTGGTAAAACTCTCCTTTATTATAAACACAAAAATTTCCAGCCGATTCTGCACCAAGGGCTAATATTGTTTTTGTTTTATCGTTAGCGAGTTTGTTTGTTTTGACTGGTTTTTCTTTCACCCTTTAATTTTACATAATTTAATGATAAAGTATAATTAATAGAGTTTAATATTATCAAATAAATAATAATGAATTTGTTTGAATGTGCGAATAGCAATTCGTATATTTGTGCTAATTTATAATTTGTATCATATGAAGAATGTAACAGTTTACTCAACACCAACTTGCGTTTATTGTAAGATGGTTAAGGATTGGCTTACAGAGAAAGGGGTTCGGTTCACTAGCGTTGACTTGTCTACTGACATAGAAAAACAGCAGGAGATCATAGAAAAAACAGGTCAAATGGCAGTCCCTGTAATTGAAATAGACGACGAGTTTTTTATTGGATTCGATAGGTCTAAATTGGCAGAAACTTTGGAAATTGAAGAATAGAACGTTAATTTTATGTCAGGGTTTGTTTATATTTTAAAAGATAGTAAAGATAAGTTTTATGTTGGCAGTACAAATGATTTAGAAAGAAGGTTAAAACAACATCATAACGGATACACACAAACAACACATAATATGGTTGTTCCTGTCTTGGTTTTATTCCAAGAATATGATACTTTGAGACAAGCAAGAAAAATAGAAAGAAAAATTAAAAATTTTAAACGTAAAGATTTTATAGAAAAGATGGTTAATGATGGATTTATTAAATTAAAATAAAAGCTCTCATAGTTCAACGGATAGAACAACCCCGTCCTAAGGGGTAAATCTGGGTCCGATTCCTGGTGGGAGCACAAAGAAAATAGTTCAAAGCCGACGCCCCCGCAGGGGGTCGGCTCTCCGACCTCTGCAGAGCGTCGGAGCGGATAGAACAACCCCGTCCTAAGGGGTAAATCTGGGTCCGATTCCTGGTGGGAGCACAAAGAATAGTGGGACCGTTCAATAAATTGTGTCTAGCGTTTTCTGGTTTTTGATAATTTTTTTAAAGTATTTGTAATTGGTAACTGGATATTTCATATAATTTTTTTCTTCAAACTCCTTAATAATCATAAAAAGATAGTCGAGCAATCTTTCGGGCGATTCAAAGGATAATTTGTTTCTAGTGGTTTTTCTAATTTGTCTATTTAAGTTTTCTAAACTGTTGGTGGTGTAAATCATTCTGCGAACGTTTGGGAAAATTTAATGTAAGTAAAATAGTATTCTATACTTCCTTCCTTAAAAAAGTTTTTAAGGTTGGGGTATTTTAATTTCCATTTCTTTAAAAGCCGAGCGACTTTCTCTAAAGCTTTTTTAAGTGTAGCATCTTGGTCAAAATTATCAAAAACGAATTTCAAATCTTCGGCCATTTCGCCTTTATCCTTTAGTGCGGTTTTGTTTAAAATGTTTCTCATTTTATGCACCACGCATTTTTGAAAGTCTGCATCGGGATATGTTTTTAAAACTTCTTCTTCTAGATATTGCAATCCATCGGCGACAAACAAATCTATTTCTTTTACTCCTCTTTTTTCTTTTAATTCTTGGAGTAACTCTCCCCAAAACTGAGCCGATTCGGTCGGATTTAGCTCTAAAACAAGCAATTCTCGACGATTATCGTCTCTTACTCCATACGCCACAAATACTCCTTCCTGAGCATATTCGTTGCCTCTTTTTACGGTCACGAAAATCACATCGCCAAAAACAATTTTGTAATGTTTTTCTAGTTTACTATTTTGCCAAGCCATTCTAAATTTGTGAAAAGTTTCTGCTAAGTTAGAGATTTTGGCTGGCGACATTCCTTCCTCAAACACTTCGTCCAAAAAAGATTTAATGTCTTCCGAAGTCATGCCTCTTCTGTACAAAGACAAAGCGATTTCGTCCACTTTTTCTCTGTTGATTTTTAGTAATTCTAAAGTAGCCGGAGAAAACAAACCGACCCTTGTACGAGGGATATGAACCAGCAAAGAATTGCTGGAGAGGGTTTTCATGGCTCTGGCATAGTAGCCATTACCTTTATCTATTTTCGGGTCATTTATTTGTTCTAGGTATTCGTCTCGTTCTATTCCCATTAAAGTTTCGATGGTCGTGGCTACAAACTTATCCATTGAAAGCGAATCTAAATTTTCTCTTAAACTTTTGATACTTTTTTCTAATAATTTCTCTGTTTTATTGTTTTTGTCTTGCATAGTAATTTGATTTTACTACACCAGACACAATTTTGTGAGGGGTCTCTGTATTTTTCGTCTGTATTTAGAATATGGTATCTCAGTAGGTACGTTAATTGGCAAGTGGTTGCTTTTTTGTTAATTTTATAGTATAGTTGATGAACTAAAGCGTTTAATTATATGAAATGCTCCTATAGGGGCTTTTATTTTTAACTAAAATTAAAAATTATGGAAATTAGAAATATCGCAATTATCGCCCATGTTGACCATGGAAAAACAACTCTAACCGATGCTATTATGAAGCAGACGGGTATGTTCGAAGAGGGTGCAAGCATGGACACAGACAAGATTGAGCAGGAAAGAGGGATTACTATTTATGCGAAGAATACTGCGACTATTTACAAAGATACGAAGATTAATATTGTTGATACCCCAGGGCATGCTGATTTTGGTTCAGAGGTAGAGCGTGTTTTGCGTTCGATTGACTCTGTTCTTCTTATTGTAGATGCTCAAGAAGGCCCAATGTCTCAAACTCGTTTTGTACTTAAAAAATCTTTAGAACTTGGACTTAAGCCGATTGTTGTTTTAAATAAAATTGATAAACCAGCAGCGAATCCAGACAAAGCAGAAGAAGATGTTTTAGAACTTTTTATGGATCTTGGTGCGACCGATGAGCAAATGGATTTCCCTGTTATTTATGCTGTTGGACGTGATGGGGTAGCAATGAAAAAATTAGATGATGAAAAGAAAGATTTAACACCATTACTAGATGCAATAATTGAGAATGTTAAACCAGCACCGAGCAATTCAGAAGCTCCTTTAGTCGCTCAGCCTTTTAGCCTTGCTTATGACAACTATTTAGGTCGTCTTGCTGTGGCTCGTGTATATGAAGGGACTATTAAGGATGGACAAAATGTTTTTATCTCAACCCCTGAAGGGGAAGTGAGAAAAGGTAAGGTAACAAAACTTTTTAATTTTGAAGGTACTTCCAGAAAAGAGATCAAAGAAGCTTTTGCTGGAGATATTATAATGGTCGCTGGTTTACCTGATGTTTTTATTGGGGAGACTCTTGGCGAAAGAGAGGATATAAAACCAATGCCAGCTATCAAAGTTGATGACCCAACAATTACTCTAAACTTTTTGATTAACAATTCTCCATTTGCTGGACGAGAAGGAAAGTTTTTAACATCACGCCAAATTCGTGAAAGATTAGAAAAAGAGCTTGAAGTAAACGTAGGACTTAAAGTTGATTTGTCGCAAATGGATATTTTTAAAGTTTATGGAAGGGGGGAGCTTCATATTGTTGTCCTTTTGGAGAATATGCGTCGTGAAGGTTATGAAATGCAGGTGTCTCAGCCCCAAGTTATTATTAAAGAAATTGATGGCGTTAAGTCAGAGCCTTTTGAAGAAGTGACGATTGATGTTCCTTCTGAATTTCAAGGAACTGTGATTGAAAAGTTAGGGAAAAGAAAAGTCATAATGAAAGACATGAAGCAGGACGGGAATACCGTACGCCTTATCCTTGAAGGACCGACTAGGGGTCTTTTGGGTTATAGAGGACAATTCACAGTTGACACAAGAGGTGATGGAATTTTAACTACTAGAGTTCTTGGATTTAAGCCTTACGCAGGAGAGATAGAAAAGAAAGCTACTGGATCAATGGCTTCAATGTCTTCAGGCAAAGCACTTGCTTTTTCTCTTAATAATTTACAAGACAGGGGAACTTTATACATTGGTCCTGGAACTGAAGTTTACGAAGGAATGGTTGTGGGTAATACTTCTAAGGGTGAAGAAATGATAGTTAATCCAATTAAAGGTAAACAACTTACAAACATGAGGGCATCTGGTTCTGACGAAAATATTCAACTTGCCCCTCCTGTGCCCATCACTATTGAGTCTGGCTTGGAAATAATGTCTGGCGATGAATATTTAGAAGTTACACCTAGTAGCGTTCGCCTCAGAAAACAGGTTTTAAATGAAGGGGAGAGGGCGAGAGTAAATAGAAAGAAATAAATCAGTATAGAATTTAAGTTAAGTGAACTTTGAATTTTTTTGAATGTTTTGGTATAATAAAGCGAATATGACAGATACACAAAAATACGTGATTATTTCGGTGGGGCTCGTTTTAGTCGTGGCGACGAGCGTTTATTTTTTATTTTTTAACAAAAACAAAGTAGATAATATGGGAACAACACAACCAGAAGAACAGGCACAAGAACAAGAACAAGAACAAGTAGAGTCTCGGGACCAAAATACATTCGCGATAATGAAAACTAGTATGGGCGACATTAAGCTAGAGCTTTTCGGCGACGATGCACCTAATACAGTCGAGAATTTTGTTAAATTATCAGAATCTGATTTTTATGATGGTACAAAATTTCATAGAGTGATTAAAGACTTTATGATTCAGGGAGGGGACCCAAATAGTAAAAGTGATGATTGGTCTACTCATGGTATGGGAGGTCCTGGCTATTCTTTTGCAGACGAATTTAATTCTCATCCTGTTGTAAAAGGTGCGTTGGCGATGGCGAACTCTGGACCAAATACAAATGGTAGCCAATTTTTTATTGTCACCGCTGAGTCTGCTCCATGGTTAGACGGTAAACATACTGTATTTGGAAATGTCATAGAAGGTATGGATATCGTAACTAAAATAGAAAATGTCGAGGCCGATAAAACTAGGGGTGATCATCCTATTGAAGATGTCGTGGTTGAAAGTGTTGATATCATAAAAGAGTAATATTACTGGTTTCGGAAAAACCCACCTTGAAAGGTGGGTTTTTTAATATTAATTTCATCTTTTCTTCATTTTTTTTTCATCTTTTCTTCATTTCTAAAAAGTTATACTTATATAATACAAGACTTTTTGAGACCCTACACAAAACTGTGTCTGGCATAGTAGAATAGAAACACTATGAAAGACAAAAACAACAAAACAACGCAATTATTGGAGAAAAGCATTAAAAGCTTAAGAAAAAACCTAGACTCGTTATCA
>Ga0210057_1002690_pt1 | contig 25218 bp, 23 predicted proteins | sample CryGeyCG2114_010_2_FD_183968 | JGI IMG/M metagenome (GOLD analysis project Ga0210057, IMG submission 183968) | Groundwater microbial communities from aquifer - Crystal Geyser CG10_big_fil_rev_8/21/14_0.10 (SPAdes) (version 2) | ecosystem: Environmental > Aquatic > Deep subsurface > Groundwater ...
AAATGAGTGTAAGACATATTGGTTTTGGTTATATAATTAGTGACTTAATTATTATACACCGACCAATATGTTTTTTTATTACTATTTGGTAGTTTTAACTATGTTGCACTTGGGACCAGAATTCAGCCGCTTTTTATTGACAAAAAATAGAAAGAATGATATAATATAAACATCATAAATAAGTACTTTAAAAAACATTTAAATTTAATTGACTACTAAGTTCATCTCCTTTTAAGAGCCAAGTTTACGAGACGTATTTAGTAGTCAATTAAATAAAATCATAAACAAAACAAATTTTATAGCCATGAAAACAACATTAAATTTTTTGATTATGGCCATGATGATGGCTATAGTAATGGGTTGTAGTAAGCCCAGCGGTCCTATTGATTTAGGAGCAAAACCAACGGTAACAACTGGCAACGTAGCTAGTATTACTGAAACGGGCGCCACCTTGAATGGTAATGTTACTCTTGATGGAGGAAAAACTGTAACATCTAGAGGAATCTGGATATCAATTAACAGCAACCCAACATCAGCTAACACTGTTTTAAATGGTGGTCAAGGATTGGGTTTATTCACGGTATTAGCAAGTAATTTAAGTCCTAACACGACTTATTATTACAAAGCTTATGCCACGAACTCTAAAGGAACTAGTACTGGAAACGAAGTAGTTTTTACTACTTTAGCTCCTGTGCCCGCTACTTTAGCGCTAACTCTATCAAGTCTTTCTTTGAGTGGCGCTGAATTACAAGGAAATATAATTCCTAATGGTTCCATTATTTCAGAAACTGGTCTTTGTTACGCTACAAGCCACGATCCAACAACTGCTAGTAATAAAATACCTAGCAACGTTAATACCGGAACTTTTACAAAAACCTTAAGCGGTTTAAGTGAAAATACAAAGTATTATGTAAGAGCTTATGCTGTTACAAACAGCGGTACTCTTTATAGTCCAGAGATTGAAGCTTGGACTTACGGCTTGACGGATATTGATGGTAACGGTTATCACGCAGTAACTATCGGAACACAAACCTGGACAGTGGAAAATTTCAAATCCACTCATTACCTTAACGGTGATGAAATTCCTAATGTGACCGACAATACTGAATGGTCAAATCTGACTACCGGAGCTCGTTGTTATTATAACAACGACCGTGCTAGTTATGAGCCCGTTTACGGTTGTTTATATAACTGGTATGTTACCAACGATTCAAGAGGATTAGCTCCGAGTGGTTGGCATGTGTCTGATGATGATGAGTGGGTAAATTTAATGAGATATCTCGGTAATAATTCTAATGCAACCGTTGGAGGTAAACTGAAGGAATCAGGCACTGCACATTGGAAAGATCCAAACACGGGAGCAACAAATTCTAGCGGATTTACTGCTTTAGGGGGTGGTGCTCGTGGTATTGCTTCGAGTGGCGGAGTATTTGGAGACTTAACACTTAACGCATACTTCTGGTCTTCAACTGATTATGGACCATACGCTTATGGCGCTTATTTACAGAACGATCTCAATGCGTTATATCATTCATACGTTTTGGAAAGAGGCTATGGCTTTAACATTCGCCTAGTAAAAGACTAAAAATTTTTAAAAACTCAAGGGGGATCTAAATAGATACCCCTTTTTCTTATTTAAAATTTAATTTTATTATTATTCCCCTTTTTTCTTTCTGCGTTTCCATAAAAATATTCCCGAAGAAGAAACAAAAATAATTGCCACAAAGGAAACCCAGCCTGATATTTTTTCTCCAATTCCAGACGAAAATTTAAGATTAGTTTTTCCTGTAGCAAATACTAGCATTTGGCCCGGAGTTACCTGATATACTTCCTGATCAGAGTTTTGACTACGCCAATTAGGAAAATAAGATGCATTAATAATAATAGGACCTTGTCCAGAAAAAATAATATTTTCATCTTGCCAGGTTGTCGCCCTTAGATCGGCCTGTTCACTAGATTTATTGTTGACTGATACCAATTCAATGTCTTTAAAAATAGTTGTCAGCTTATTAAGACCATCATAATTAGTTGGCCAAAGGACACTGCGCCCATAGTAGTTAACCGCCGGTCTAAAATCTTCGATTAGTTCAAAATTATTAGGAAGAACGTCGCCTTGATATTTTTCTTCAGATAAAACTACTACTTTTTTATTTAATAATTTAAGCTGCTCTATTTCTTTAAGGGATAAGTTATTAGCATGAATAATTAAAAATGAAATGTTTGCTAAATTATTATTATTAATATTTTCAACATTTCTACCATCATAAATAACGGGAAAATCTAAAACATCAAACATCTTATACCAGCCTAAACTAAAATCTCTAAAGGCCAAGTTATGATCCTCGTTAATATATAGGGCCGGCAAATATTTAGGGGAACTTATATAATCTCGAACTGTAATTTTGGTTTTATATAATTCAATCGGAGAAATATCTTGGGTTATATCTATTTTCTCTACAGAGGATGTGGCCAGAGTGAGTGTCTTCTTAAAATTAGCTCCAATGGCCATAAAATATTTAGTGTTAAATAAACTTAAATCTTTAATAATATTCTCTGAAGATTGCTGATTATATTCCTCGTCACTAGACAAGGAAAGCACATCTCCAACGGCTAAATTATCACTTGTTAAAATCTCCATGGGGGTAAACAAGAATGGAGTTTGATATGACGATTCAGAATATAAGCCAGAAATTACTGGCGTTTTATTTATTAAAGGTAAAAACGTATCAACATAATGCGCTGACCCCATATCAATCATGGCTGAGCGTCCACTTATTTCCGGAAAAACTCGGGACTTTATTTGTTCATCATAAAAATATTTCATGGCTTTTTTAGTATGATTTTCTAAATCATATTCTAAAAAATTATCATGATATTCTAAGGGGGCAATATAAGAATCCAGAAGCCGGGGCTTAATGTTTCTATTAGATAACAAAAAATCAAAGAAAAATATTTGTTGCGTCAGAGCGGTTAACAAAATTAATATTAAAATATTCTTTAAAGCGCGATAGTTTCGAATGCTAAGATAATCAAAACAATATTGCAAACCAATTACTCCAATAGACATATAAAAGAACATTATTAAAGGCATTATTCGATAATAATGAATGGGAATCGTTGGGAAAAGCCTATTTAAAAATTCTCCGGGAATTAAAATAAAAGAAACTAAAAAAATTACTGGTAAAATAAAATGGCGACTTTTAAATAATTTTATAATACCTACGATAAAAAAAATAAAAATAAAAAACCAAACCCAATTAAAATTTAAAAATTCACTAAAATTTACTTGGAATAGATCATTAATATCGAAGCCCAAAAGTGGTAGCAATGGATTAGTATAATAAGCAGTGCCGTTAACAGGAGAGCCGGACGTAAGTCCTAAATAGGCAAATAAGGGAAAAAGGCTGTAAGCACTAGTTAAAATTAAACCTAGGCCTAAATATATAATTTTTTTAATATTTCTTTTACTTAAGTAAAAGAATGAAATAAGTAAAGCAAAAAAGGCAGCAAAAATAGTCGATAAGATATGAGAATAAATAGTCAAAGTCCCAAAGATAATCGCTCCAAAAAAATTATGAGAAAAAATATCTTTTCGACTACTCGTTAATAGTTTTTTAAAATACGCTAAAAAAATCAAAACAAAATTAGTAGCAAATGTTTGAATAAATAAACCAACCGGGATTGCTCCAGTAATACCAATACCTATACCACCAAATTCAAATGGCTGATAAAATAGATAGGCCAAACTAAAACTCAGGGTAGCCAATGGATAGATTCTCTTTCCCGGAAAAAAAGCTTTAACAAAAAAATGAAAAGTAACCGGAATAAAGGCTAAGCATAAAAACAAGAAGGCTTTAAAAATCAAAATAGTTGAAAAAGACGAAAACAATAAGGCGACTAAGCCCATTAACCAAAAAGCCAAAGCGGGATAAAAATAGAAAAATGGCATCCCCCCAAACCAACTAAGGGTATAGCCTCTTAATTCTCCGTGTTGCAATAAGGTTAGCCCCTTTAAAAAGGCATAATAGTGCCCCAACGTATCCCAGCCAGGAAGAATCGAATTACTGGTAAATAAAGAGTTGAACTTTATAAATAAGATTAAACCGGTAATCAAAAAAATTAATAGGTATTCCCTAAAAACCCTTCCAACCAACAAGAAGTTATACAATTTTTTTACTAAAATATATTTTAGTGCTTAAATATTAAGCTTTATCGACAGAACACTCTTACCTGTCCAAAAACGGCAAATTGATAGGTAGATCCAGTATAATAATACCAACTACCACTAGATCCTGCAGGAAGATAGGATGTTCCACAGCTAGCCCCTCCTGTGGCCGTAATTGTGGTTGGAGTATATACCCCACTAGCACTTATACTATATAGAGTTTTCACATTTTGTAATAACATTCCGGATGGTAGAAAAGTTCCACTATTCCATAAACCAGCCTGATCTGGAGCAGCGCAATCATGATTACCATTATTTAGACTATCATCATAAAAGCCATAACAATCAGACGGAACGGAACAGTCTAAATTATAACCAGTATTCCCCGGCTTTACTTCAGCCGAACTATCATAACAATCAGTAGAATCCTGTACTATATTATAAGAAGAAGATGGGGCGTAACAATAATAAGGCAATATACCATAACCGTCTTTATCATAATCCCGATATCCATCCGTACAGCAATCAGTAACTGAAACTCCTGCTGGTAAATTACCCGTAAAAGCATTCCATTCATTGACAGTTTTGGTAGGAACAAAATAATCAACTGGTGTCGTAAAGCCAGCCGTCCCGCCAGTTTGGTTTACCACCTGCTTACAACCTAAACCAAAAGAGGAGAGATCGACTCTTTCATATGAGTTAGCAGATGATTTCATTCCATTTAGAAAAACAATTCCATTCCCCCACACTACCCCCGTCCCTAAAATAAGAATAAACAAAATCATCGCCAGAGGATATTTCAGTTTAAAAAAATCTTTGATAATGGTTTTTAAAATTTCTTTTTGCATAGAAAGTAAGATAAAATAAGCAAATTTTGTATTTAAAAATAAATAAACCACGAATTGAACACTAAGTAGATACTGAATCAATTATAAACCCAATATTTACTATTTTCAATATAATTATTATAGCAATTCCCTCTTTATTATTCAAGCTTGATTTTTATTCCTGATGAAAATTTTTTTGTTGGGCATAATACCACAGAACCAAAGCTATCAATGTTGGTTCATAATATTTACTTGATAAGTCCATGCACATTTCGGACAAATGACACGAAGCTTAAACTGGACGAATTCAACAAATAAACGCAACACCGGTATAATTACAGAAATGTGCACCAACGCGATATTTATAGATTAAAAACGTGATTTAGTTAGCGGCCGAGAATTAATATTCAAAATTAACGTCCAATAATTTAAAGACTTGGCGCTGAGTTCAGCGCTAGCGTTCCGGCTCCTGATAACTTTTTTGATTTCCGCTAAAGGATAAAAATCAAAAAGCCAATCCGTCGCCGCTTTAGTACCAAAATTTAAAACATTTAGAATTATTCTGACCCGGTCTCTTTGCAAATCAATCTTTTTTAAATCGTTAAACCAAAGAAACGGACGAATTACTTTAGGAGGCATATTTTTTATTTTACCCTAATATTATCTATATATTATAACAGAAAATCCGGGAAAATACTAGAAAATAAAGGATTTAAAATATCGTAAATTTAAGCAATATATAACATTTTAACTTCGCGGCTAAGTATGACATTTTAACTTTGCCTTTACACAATTTTATCCAGCTTGATTTTTATTTAGTATTATGTTAGACTCTGAATACTTTTAATTAATATAAAATTAGATAATTTCGTATGCCAAATAAGAAATCGGCAGCTAAAGAACTGCGCAAATCAATCAAAAGAAACATCGCTAACAAAAAGGTTTCCAGTAAACTTAAGGGTTTAATTAAAGATAACCTGAAACAGATTAAAGCTGTTGATAAAAAGGTTAAAGAAGATTTTAAAAAAACTGTTCAAGCTTTAGATAAGGCCGTTAAAAAAGGCGTTTTAAAGAAAAATACCGCTTCTCGAAAAAAATCACGCTTGGCTAAAAAAATTAACGCTTTAAAGTAATTTAATTTATTTATATTTAATGTACTCATCTTGGATGCGGAGCGCTTAACCGCTTCTCGGATTGAGCGCTCGAATTATGTTAGACAAAAAAGCTAAGGAGAAAATCATTAAAAAATTTCGCGTTCATGATACCGATACCGGTTCATCTCAAGTCCAAATCGCTATTTTAACAGAAGAAATTAAAGAATTAACTGAGCATTTAAAAATGCACAAACACGACTTTTCTTCTCGACGAGGATTATTAAAAAAAGTCAGTGAAAGACGAAAACTTTTAAAATATTTACAGAAAGAAAGCGCCGAACAATTTAAAGATTTAACTATAAAATTAAAGCTTAAAATCGGTTTAAGACTTCAGGAAGAGGAAGAAGAGGAAAAGAAAAAAGAAAAAAATTATATTGATCCGGAAAGTGAAGATGCTGACGATAAAGAAGAAATAGAAGAAAAATAATAATTATGATAAAACACAATGAACAACGAGTTGGAGTTTTGGTTGATGTTTCTAACATGTATCATTCTGCTAAGAACTTATATAACAAAAAGACAAACTTCAAAGAGATTTTAGTTAAAGCCGTGGCTGACCGGAAACTTATCCGAGCCACGGCTTATGCTATTAGAACAGAAAACAAAGAAGAATCACCTTTTGTTGAAGCTTTAGAACAACAAGGTTTTGAAGTAAAAATGAAAGACTTGCAAATTTTTGCCGGGGGAGCCAAGAAAGCGGATTGGGATGTTGGGATTGCTATTGATGCTATTAAATTAGCTGACAAACTAGATGTTTTAATTATAGTTTCTGGAGACGGAGATTATTTACCCCTAGTTTCTTATTTACAAAACAACAAAGGTTGTTTAGTGGAAATAATGGCTTTTAGAAAAACCTGTTCTTCGAAACTAATTGAAGAAGCGGATGATTTTACAGATCTTGGCGCTAGTAAAAAGTTTTTAATTTATAGTAAATAATAAAAAATAAATGTAACCGGCTGAAAATAATCAGCCAAAAAAATGATCGAAAATAATCGATCAAAAAAATTAATATAATTCTGACCGTTAGATAGATAGTGCTGTATACATATACAGTTCTGTAATTTAACGGCCCAGAATTCCAAAAATTATGGAAAAAGTATTCACAAGAGAATGGCTGGGCCGCCCTCTTACTATTAAAACAGGTAAAGTCGCCTTACAGGCCGACGCCGCTGTTTGGGTCCAATACGGTGAAACCGTCGTTCAAGCGACTGTCGTTCAATCTAAAACCGAACGTGAAGGAGTAGATTTCTTCCCTCTTATGGTTGAGCTTGATGAAAAATTATATGCCGCTGGAATCATTAAAGGTTCTCGTTGGTTAAAACGTGAAGGACGCCCAACTGATTCGGCTGTTTTAAGTGGTCGAATGATTGATCGTTCTATTCGTCCTTTGTTTACTTCCGGCGATAACCGCGATATACAAATAATTATTACCACTTTAACTGTTGATCACGAAAATGATCATGATATCGTCGCTTTAATTGCCGCCTCGGCAGTTTTAGCCATTTCCGGTTTAGCTTGGGATGGTCCGATTAGCGGAATTCGTGTGGGTTTAATCGAAGATAAATTTATTTTTAATCCAACTTACGAAGAACAGGCCAAAAGTTCATTAGACTTAATCATTGCTGGAACTGAGAAAAAAGTAATCATGATAGAAGCGGGCGCTAATGAAATTCCCGAAGAAACTATTCGTCAAGCAATTATTGCCGGACAACGTGAAATGCAAGGCGCTTTAGAATTAATTAAAGAATTACAAGCTGGCGTTACTCCTAGAAAATCTTCAGAAATTATTGTTAAAACAAAAACTGCTGACGAACAGAAAGCATCTGACGAAAAGTTAGAGCTTTTAAAAGTCGGCGAAGCTTGGTTAACAGAAAATGTTAAAAAAACATTATTTGATAAAATATATTATACTAAAGGCGAACGAAAAGCGGCCGTTAGCGCTATTAAAGAAAAATTAGAAGAATATTTAATTGCTCAGGATTTAAGCGCTGATAAACGCAAGTATATTATCAAAAAATTAGTGGAAGACGCTATTGATAAAGAAGTTACGGCCGCTATTTTAAATGATAAACGCCGTGTTGATGGACGAGCTTTAGACGAAATTAGAGCTTTGTCAGCCGAAGTAGCTATTTTACCTCGTGATCATGGAACAGCTTTATTTTCTCGCGGAGAAACTCAAGTTATGTCTATTGTTACTTTAGGCGCACCGGGATTAGAACAATCCATGGAAGACTTAGAAGGACAAAATAAAAAACACTACATGCATCATTATAATTTTCCCCCTTACTCCGTTGGTGAAGCTTCCCCTTTACGCGGTACTGGTCGCCGAGAAATCGGCCATGGCGCCTTAGCGGAAAAAGCTTTGTTCCCGATGATTCCTGCTCATGAAGATTTCCCTTATACAATTCGCGTTGTTAGTGAAACTTTAGGCTCTAACGGATCCTCATCAATGGCCTCCACTTGCGCTTCAACTTTAGCCTTAATGGATGCTGGTATTCCAATTAAAAAACCGGTCGCCGGTATTGCTATGGGTTTAGCTTCTAACTCCGATATGAGCAAATGGGAAGTCTTAACTGACATCCAGGACTTAGAAGATGGCGACGGTGGGATGGACTTCAAAATTACCGGCACCAACCTAGGTTTAACTGCAATTCAATTAGATACTAAAACTGATGGTTTAAGCGAAGATATAATTGCTAAAACTTTAACTCAAGGAAGAACAGCTTTAAATCAAATTTTAGAAGTATTAACAAAAGCAATTCCCGCTCCTCGAGCTGAATTATCTAAATATGCTCCACGCTTAATAAGCTTTAACGTTGATCCGGAAAAAATCGGCACAATCATCGGACCGGGTGGAAAAATTATTAATAAAATTATTGCTGAAACTGGAGTTAGTATTGATATTGAAGATAGCGGATTAGTTATGATCTGCGGCACTGACGCCGCTATGGTTGATGAAGCAGTTAGACAAGTTAAAGAAATTGTTCACGTCTTTGCGGCCGGAGAAATATTAAAAGGAAAAGTTGTCCGCATGCTAGACTTTGGAGTTTTTGTCGCTTTAAATGCTAACCAAGACGGCATGGTTCATGTTAGTGAATTGGCTCCATACCGAATTGAAAAACCAAGCGACTTTTTAACAATCGGCGATACTGTTACTGTAAAAATCAAAGAAATTGATGATCAAGGACGAGTAAATCTAACCATGAAAGGTTTAGAAGAAAATATGCCCTTATGGAAAGACGAAAAAGGTAAATCAGCTGGAAATTCTTTTGGAAGTGGTAATGGTCGTCCTAGTTTCGGCGGAAACGGACATAGTAATAGTGGACCAAGCCGACCAAGCCGTTTCGGTAATCGGAGCTAAATTAGCAATTATCATTAAAAAGGCTAAGACTCCCTTTACATTGACTTTTATTTAGTATTAAGCTATTATTTTTCCATATAAATAATACCGATAAATTAAAATTATGCTAGCAATCAAATTATCCAAAACTGGAAAAACCAACAAAAAAATGTTTCGTATCATCGTTTCTGAAAAAAGTCGCGATCCATACGGAAATGTCTTAGAAATTCTCGGGTCTTATAATCCTCATACTAAGGAATTATTAGCTAAAACCGATAGAATTAAACATTGGTTATCTAATGGAGCCCAAATGACTGCCACTATTAATAACCTATTATTAGAGAAAAAAATAATTGAAGGCAAAAAAACAGTTGCTTCTAAACCTGGTAAAAAAAGCGATAAAAGAACCGCTCAAATAAAAGCCAAAGATGATAAAAAGGCAACTGCTAAAGCAGCTTCAATCAAAGAAAAAGAAGTACCAGAAACTCCAGCAGAAACAAGTGAAGTAGAATCTCCAGCCGAAACCTCAACAGAAACAAGCGAAATAGAGGCTCAGGTTGAAATTCCAACAGAGACACCAGTAGAACCTCCAGCCGAAACCCCAACAGAAACACCTGTTAAATAAGTCAAAAAAAATTAATTAACATTGACAAATTCCCATTAAGTATTACAATTATTAATAGAAGGCTGCTTATTCTGGCAGTTATTTAATAAAATTTCTTTCTATTTTGATCATTTGCAAAAATGTTCAAATTTGAAAGACAAATGAAAATTATGGTAGAACAAGACAAAGAGTTTCTAGAAATGGTCGTCAAAAGCATCGTCGGTAACCCGAATGATGTAGTAGTTGACCGTACGATTGATGAAAGAGGTGTTCTTTTAACCCTCAAAACCAATCCAGCGGACATGGGTTATGTTATTGGCCGTAAGGGTCAGACAGCTCAATCAATTCGCACCTTATTAAAAATTATTGGTGCTAAGAATAATTCTCGCGTTAACCTTAAGATCTATGATCCTGAGGGAGGAAATCACGTTAGAACTGAACGTCCAAACGAAGGTCATCAAGAACGCCATGAAGGTCATCAAGAAAGTCATGAAGAAATTGATACCTCCGCAATCGACGATTTAAAAATCTAAAAATCAAAACATTAAATAAACAAAAGCCTCCTGTTAAAAAAGGGGGTTTTTGTTATAATAAGAAAATAGACTAATGTGAAGAAGTTTACTATAAGCACCATTTTTATTTTAATAAATAAATTAATTTTATGAAGTTTCATCTACTGACTATTTTTCCGGAAATTTTTAACTCTTATATAAACGAGAGTATTTTAAAGCGTGCTCAAGTTAAAAAAATAATTAAAATTAAAATTCATAATTTGCGTGATTGGACTACTGACAAACATAAGACTGTCGACGATACTCCTTACGGCGGTGGAGCTGGCATGCTTATGAAAATAGAGCCTCTTTATAAAGCTTTAAAAGATATAAAAAAACTTAGTAAAAATACTAAGAAAAAAAAGATTATTCTCTTGTCTGCTAGCGGAAAAAAATGGACTCAAGCTAAAGCCCAAAAATATTCTAAACTGGAAGAAATTATTTTAATCTGTGGCAGATATGAAGGAGTCGATGCGCGAATTAAAAAATTTATTGATGAAGAAATATCCATCGGCGACTATGTATTAACCGGCGGCGAATTACCGGCTCTAATAATTATTGATTCTCTAACCCGCTTGCTGCCCGGAGTTTTAGGTAATAATGAAAGCTCTATTGAAGAATCACATTCTCAAGAAGGTCTTTTAGAATATCCTCAGTATACTCGTCCAGAGATTTTTACAGTTGCCGGAAAAAAATATATTGTTCCTCCAGTTTTATTATCCGGTAATCATCAAAAAATTAAAGACTGGAGAAAAAAACAGCAAAAAAAGGCTAATTGATAACTTTCCACCCGCCAGCTGTTCTCGCTAAGCGACCTAGTAAAGAAAATCCGGCCGCTTTTTTGTGCCCGCCACCACCCCAATTTTGCGCTATTTTCGCCACATCAATTATATCACTATTAGTCCGTAAACTGCCCTTAACAAAATCACCATCTTCACGTAAAAAAAGAGCAACACTCACTCCTCTTAAGGTACTTAAAAAAGAAACAATATCCCCAAATAAATCAACATTTAACGCTTCGTCTTCAATCGGTAAAAGTTCGCTTAGTTCTTGAGAGGTTAAAGATGAAGAAACTAAACCAGTATTCTCATTAAACTGCATATTTTCTATTGCCCGTCCCCAAACTTTAAGAGCGGAAAATGATTTATTATTAACCGTATAATTAATAATTTTAGGAAGCGAAGCGCCACGCAATAACATTTCTGAAGAAACTGAAATTGCTTCTTTAGAAGAATTAGCATGAAGAAAATGTCCAGTATCAGTCATTAGACCGATTAAAATACAATTAGCTAAGGTTTTAGTAATCGGCAAATTATTAACTTGTAAAAAATGATAAATAATTTCTGTAGTCGAGGCTTTGTTCGGCAAACGAATTTCTAAATCAGCATATTTTTCTTGCGGTTGATGATGGTCAAATTCTATAATAAAGGGACGCTTAATAATTCTTCCCTCTTGAGCAACTTTAATTAAAGTTCTGATTCTCGCCTCTAAGCCGGTACGCGAAATCGACCCGCAATCTAAAATAATAATTAAATCAAAAATTAAAAGATCAGCCGGTTCTTCGCCTTGAACTTCTTCTTCACCAGGAATAAAGCTATAAGCACCGGCTGTTTTTCTGTTAGCATAAGCATATGTTTCCAGTTTTAAATCATGAGCAATTTCTAAAATCGCCCCCACCGAAGCTAAAGCATCAGCATCTGGAGAAGTGTGCCCCAGGACTAAAATGCGCTTAGATGTTTGCATTTTAGAATAAGCTAATTGTAATTTTTCTTTTAAATTCATAACCGCTTATTCTAAAGGAAAAACAAAAAAAAGTCCAGCCTCGGCGAACTTTTCTTTACTGACACTTAAATATTAATCTCGATTAATAATTATTAAAACAACGTAACTGATATTTAATCTGGCCTAATCAGTATTTAATCTGGCTTAATCATCTATCTCTTTAATTAACTGCTCAATTTTACTAGCCTCACGTTCTGTCGCGTCAAACTCCCAAATCAAATGAGGCAATTTACGTAATTTCAATCTGTTTCTTAAAACGCCTACTAACTGTCCGGTAGAAGCAGTTAATTTTCGCAAAGTAGTTCCCGCTAATCTATCGGGTAAAACAGAAAAACCAACTCGCGCCTGTTTTAAATCAGGACTACATTCCACATAAGTTATGGTTATCAAAGCATCCTCCATCATTATCTCTCGATTAACGGCTTGAGCTAATTCTTCCAATATTAATTCATTATAACGCGGAATTTTAGACATAGACTAAAATCTCCACCGCAGTGGAGATTGAAAATTAAATTTTATTTATAATTTTTTCTTCTTGGTATACTTCTAAAATATCACCAACTTCCACAATCGGTTTACCTTCATATTTCAAACCGGCTTCTAAATCTTTATCGACTAAATCAACATCTTGTTTTCCGGATTGCAAACGAGTTAATTTTCCGGAAACAATAAAATCATCATTGCGTTTAACATCGATTAAACTATTATTTTTAATCACACCGTCTAAAACTTTTCCGCCGATAATTTGACTATCATTTTCAGTTCGAAAAATTGCTAAAACTTTTAAACGTCCTAGTTCTAAACGATTAATTTCGGGTTTAACTAGTAATTGCATTTCATCTTTAACAAATTTTATTAAATCATAAATAACTGAATAAATTTGTACGGAAACCTGCCTTTCACGAATTAAAGTTTCAATAGCGGGAGAAATTCTCACATTAAATCCTAAAATTTTAGCACCGGCATCTTCAGCACGCTTAACATCGCCCTCGGTAATATAACCTAAACTCTTGCTAATAATTTTAACTTTAACTTTTTCACTATTTAATTTTAATAAAGATTCTTCAATCGCTTCCGCTGATCCTAAAAAGTCTGTTTTAATCACTACTTTAACTTGAGGAATTTTATCTTCCTTTTTATCATCACCGGCGGACATTACCACATTATCTCTAGAAACAGAACTGCCTTTTATTTTTCTAATTTTAAGTTTCTCGCCAACTCCCACATTTAAAATATCACCAACTGCCGGAGAAATTTTCAAACCTAAAATTTTTACGGGAGTTGACGGTCCAGCCTCAGTAATATCTTCTCCTTTATAATTTTTTAAAGCCTTAACTTTTCCATATATAACTCCATTAAAACATAATTGATCACCAATTCTTAAGGTTCCGTTTTGGACCAATAAAGTTGCTAAAGGACCAACTGCTTTATCAACGTTAGATTCTACGACCGTTCCTAACCCAGGAGAAGCCGCATTAGCTTTTAAATTAGCACTTTCTGTATCAGTAACTAATAAAACCATATCTAACAATTCCTCAATGCCGGTTCCCTCTTTAGCGGATACCAGTGCGCAAATAATTTTTCCACCCCAATCTTCCGGAGTTATATTTAATTGTGTTGATAATTCTTGTTTAGTACGATTAATATCAGCAGCCGGTTTATCAATTTTATTCATAGCTACTAAATAAGGGATTTTAGAAGCTTCAATGATACGAAAAGCTTCGATTGTCTGCTGTTTAACGCCATCATCAGCCGCTACCACTAAAATAGCGACGTCTGCAACTTTCGCTCCACGGCTACGCATAGCTGTAAAAGCTTCATGCCCGGGCGTATCAATAAAAGTTAAAACTCGACCATTGCGAATAATTTGATAAGCGCCAATATGCTGCGTTATTCCCCCAGCTTCTCCGGCAATAACATTAGTTTGACGAATAGAATCTAATAACTTTGTTTTACCATGATCAACGTGACCCATAACAACAATAACCGGCGGACGATCCTGCATATTTTTTTTATCTTCCAGGGCTAAAGCATCCGATAATTTATTTTCTTCCGGAAGCTCATCATTTACATTTTCTTCAGCTGCCTGCACATCAAGATTAAGATTTTCGCCAACAATCGCCGCTGTATCAAAATCAATTTTTTCATTGATAGAAGTAAAAATTCCATTTTTCATTAATTCCGCTAAAACGCGATTAATAGGAATGCCGGCCAATTCAGCATAAGCTCGAACAGTTATAACACTAGGAACAGCAATAATCTTTTTTTCTTTAGGTAAAACTTCATCCTGTTTCTTTATTTCCGCAGCCATTTTTTTTTGTTCCCATTGGCGACGTAAATAAGGCCAATCTTTAATGATTTTTTTAGCAGTATTATTATCTACTTTAATAGCTTTTTGACCAATAGAAAATCCCAGTTCCGGTAATAAGTCACGTAACTCTTGAGGCGGTATTCTTAAAATACGGGCTAGTTCAGTTAAATTCATGAAATACTTAATTTATTTAATAAAACAAGAGGGTTAAAATATAGAATACTTTAACTATTTCTTAATATTACGTTATTTTTCACGCTTAGTCAACCAATAAAAGCTTTTAAAATGGACAGAAAGTGGACATGATCCAGTCCAAGAAATAAAATAAGTCCCTACCAAGCTAAACTTAAATGCCAAAACGCCAAAATGAGTCTTTACCAAGCTAAACTTAAATGCAAAACGCCAATCCTGAACCTTTACAAAGCTAAACTTAAATGCTAAAGTAAGAAAGTAAATTTAATTATTAATTAAAATCTGTTTTTAGAAATTATTAGAAGGATTTTCCGTTATTGTCATTTAAGCCAAACAAATTTATTTTATTCTGATCAATTACCTATGTTTTCTCTGATTTTTAACTCAACATTAGCTAAAAAAATCAAAACACTATCTTTGGTGTTAAAAAAATAAATAACGTCGATTACGACGTCGTTCTGGTTTTTAAAAATTTAATACTTCCCTTTAGCCACCCTTAATCTCTAAAAACAACCCCTTTTGTATGGAATATTTGAACTATTTTCTGTATATTGTTTTAGCAATTGGTGGTTTTTTTATTGGCTATTTTTTCTACAAAAAATCAGCTAACTCAAAAATTAGCAATGCCGCTGAAAAAGCCGACAAACTTTTAAATGATGCTAAAATTAAAGAAAAAGACTTAATTTTAAAAGCTCATGATAAGGCTTTAAGCATTATTGATGAATCTAAAAAAGAGGAGTCTAGCCGTCGCCAAGAAATTAACAATCTACAAAAAAGATTAGAAGAGCGAGAAACATCTTTTTCTCAAAAATTATTAGAACTTCAAGAAAAACAACAAAAATTATATGATAAGGTTACCGAAGTTCAAGATATTAAAGAAAAAATAAAGGTCATAAAAGAAGAACAAGAATCTAAATTAGAAGAAATTGCCCATTTAAATAAAGACGAGGCTAAGGCTATTATTTTAAAAAATATTGAAGAAAATAATGCTGAGGATTTAATGGTTCGAGTTAATAAATTAGAAGATAACTCTGAAGATACTATTAATGAAAAGGCCCGAGATCTTTTAGCACTAGCCATGCAAAGAATGGTTTCATCTTATACTGTAGAATTAACAACTACAACTATCGACTTACCAAACGATGAAATGAAAGGAAGAATTATCGGTCGAGAAGGTCGAAATATCAAAGCTATCGAACAAATGACCGGCGTAGAAATTATTGTTGACGATACTCCAAGCGCTATTACTGTTTCTGGATTTTCTTTAATTCGTCGTCATATCGCTAAAAAGGTTTTAGATTATTTAATAAAAGACGGACGTATTCATCCCACTAAAATTGAAGAGGCCGTTGAAAATGCTAAAAAAGAAATTTCTATTGATATTAAAAAGGCTGGTGAAGAAGCAATGTATGAAGTTGGGGTAACCGGTTTTGATCCTAAATTAATTCAAATTTTAGGTCGCTTAAAATATCGTACTAGTTATGGCCAAAATGCTTTACGCCATTCCGTTGAAGTCGCTCATTTAGCCGGCATGTTGGCAGAGGAGTTGGGTGCAGATGTGACACTCGCTAAAAAAGGTGGCTTATTACATGATATCGGCAAAGCGGTTGACCACGAAATTCAAGGAAATCATACTGAAATTGGCCGTGATATCGCTAAAAAATTTGGCTTACCACCAGAACTTATTGCCCCAATTGAAACTCATCACGAAGATAGACCACCAACCCTTATTTCTGTTATAGTTAAAGTAGCTGATGCTATTTCCTCTGCCCGACCAGGAGCACGTAGTGATAATTATGAAAATTATGTCCATCGCTTAGAAGAGTTAGAAAAAATAGCTTTAACATTTGAAGGTATAGAAAAAGTATACGCTATCCAAGCCGGACGTGAAATCCGCGTCTTCGTTCAACCAGAAAAAGTCAACGACTTTCAAGCTTATAATTTGGCTAGAGATATTGCAAAAAAGATAGAAAATGAGTTAAAATACCCAGGAGAGATAAAAGTTAATGTTATTAGAGAATTGCGGACAACCGAGTATGCCCGTTAAAGATCAAAACACGCTAAAGATTAAAATTTAAAAAATTGCCATGTTAATAATTAGCTTGAAAATTCAAGCTTAAAATATAAACATATGAACAAAGCACAACTCATCGATAAGATTTATCACCAAGTCGAAGGTCTGAATAAAAAACAGGCCGAAAAAATGCTTGAGGTTTTTACTTCTACAGTGGTTGAAGAATTAAAAAATGACCACGAGGTAACAATCGCCGGCTTCGGCACATTTCTTTCACGAGTTCGTTATTCTCGCGGTGGAGTCAATCCACAAAAACCTAGTGAAAGAATTACCATACCGGCTGTAAAAGTTGCTAAATTTAAAACCGGCTATCATCTTAAGCAGGCTTTAAAAGGTAACCGATAAAAATTATAGATACACCAAAAATAATAAACCCTTAGTAAAGGGGTTTATTGCTCGCGCTCGTAGCTCAACTGGATAGAGTACTTGGCTTCGGACCAAGGGGTTGCAGGTTCAAATCCTGCCGGGCGCACCAAAGATATAATAGTTCATTAATTCTCGCTAATTAGCGAACCGACAATTTAAAAGGCTGGGTAGCTCAGTTGGTTAGAGCGTAGCACTCATAACGCTAAGGTCGCGGGTTCGATCCCCGCCCCCGCCACACCAAACACAAAAAGCGCCTATAGCTCAGTTGGTAGAGCAACAGCCTCTTAAGCTGATGGTCGCTGGTTCGAATCCAGCTGGGCGCACAAAAAATTTTAAATAAAATTTAGAATTTAAACCTATTCAAAATTAATTAAACTAACAACAAGTTTTCTAAAAACATGCTTAATATTATTATTTTCGGTTCTCCGGGAGCCGGCAAAGGAACACAAGCGGAACTGATCGTGCTTGAATATAAACTTACGCATTTATCTAGCGGTGAAATATTACGCCGTGAATCACAGAACTCTGAATTTGGAAATAAAATAAAAAAATATCAAAATGCCGGCAAACTTGTTCCCAATGATTTAGTTATTAAAATGGTAAATGAAGAAATTAAAAAAAACTTACTGGGAGCTGGCTTTGTTTTTGACGGTTATCCTCGGAATATTAAACAAGCTAAAGCTTTAGACAAAATATTTAAAGATAAGGAAAAAACTATCGACCTAGTTTTAAATCTTCATCTTAGTGAACGAGAAGCAATTCAACGAATAATAGTAAGATCACATACTTCCGGTAGATCAGATGATAATTTAAAAACAATTGAAAATCGGTTTTTGGCTTATCGGACACAAACAACTCCTCTTTTAAAATATTACCGAACACAAAAAAAAGTAATTACAGTCGACGGACGACTAACAATTACCGCCATCTCTAAACAAATTAAAAAAATATTAGACACGTACAAAAACTAATTAACAATCGTGCCAATAAATTTTTTATTAGCCAGACACTTCTCTAAATTTTTTAATTTTTTACCATTAAGTATCACTACTTTCATTTTGTGTTTCGCAGCAGCACGAGAGGCTATCGGATCAAAAGGCACATTTGAACCTGGTTGCCATTTATTCCCAACAATTTTACGAAAATCTAGCCAAGATACTGTCTTTAATATTTTAGCATTCGGAAATTTACGAGGATCATGATCATAAACATAATCAATATTAGACAAATTAATGACAGTCTCAATTTTGTTATTTATAGCTGCTAAAACGGCCACATAATCCGTTGACCAGCCAGGTTTAAAACCCCCTGCAAAAATTATTGATTTATTAGTTTTAACCGCTTTCGTCGGGTCAGTAATAATTTCAGAATAAGCATATTTACCAAAAATAACTTTTAATAATTCCGCATTCAAACGCGTAGCTTTAATACCCACTAAATCACGATCATAGCTACTAACCGTCGTGGTTGCTAAAGCGGCTTTAATGTAAGTCCGAGCCGTTATTCCTCCACCGACAATTAAATAAAATTTATGTCCAAGTTTCACTTGTTTTAAAATAAACTGATGAAACTCTTTTAAAAATCGTAAATTGATTCCCTCTTTAGAACTTATTAATGATCCGCCAACCGATAAGACAAAAGTTTTAGGCATAAATTTAATTTAAATAAAATTTCAATGATTAAAACTCACAAAAATCGCCCCCAACTTAGAATGCGGAGGCGATTTTTAATATAGTTATTTAGCTTCTTTAGGCTCTTTAGCTTCTTTAGGCTCTTTAACATCTTTATTTTCTTTTGCTTCTTCAATATCTTTACTTTTCAGTTCTCCCAAAATTGCCTTTCTTATTTCCATTAATAATTTTTTATCACTCTTAATAGTTTTTTTAGCAACTTCTCGACCGGTTCCTAATTTAACCTCTCCGAAAATATAAGTATTACCATTCTTTTTAATAACATTATTTTCCACTCCCAAATCAACTAAATCTCCAGAAACTGAAATTCCTTCATTATACATAATATCAAATTCACAAGTTCTAAAGGGTGCGGCTACTTTATTTTTTACAATTTTTACTTTAACTCGATTGCCAATAATTTTCTCACCTTGTTTAATCTGGGCTGCACGACGAATCTCTATTCTCATTGAACAATAAAATTTCAAAGCATTACCACCGGTCGTAGTCTCCGGACTACCAAAAAATACTCCAATTTTATTTCTAATTTGATTAATAAAAATTACCACAGTTTTAGTTTTAGCAATAATCGCTGTTAATTTACGCAAAGCCTGACTCATTAAACGCGCCTGTAAACCCATATGGGAGTCACCCATTTCACCTTCAATTTCTTTTTGAGGAACAAGGGCGGCCACACTATCAACAACGATAACATCAACTGCATTAGAGCGAACTAATGTTTCTACAATTTCTAGCGCTTGTTCTCCACTATCTGGTTGCGACAATAACATTTCCTTAATATTAACACCAATTTTAGTCGCATATTCAGGATCAAGAGCGTGTTCAGCGTCAACAAAAGCCGCTATTCCTCCCGCTTTTTGTACTTCAGCAACGATATGTTGCGCTAAAGTGGTTTTTCCTGAAGACTCTGGCCCATAAACTTCAATTACCCGGCCACGCGGTATTCCCCCGACACCTGTGGCAATATCCAAAGATAAGCAACCAGTAGAAACCACGTCAACATTTGTTTTTGGCACATCACCAAATCTCATAATGGCCCCTTCGCCAAATCGAGTTCTGATTTGCTCGATGGCACTTAAAGCCGCATCTTCACGTTTCAATTTATTATCTCCACGATCAGAAACAACCTTTTTTTCTTTGTCATGTTTCATAAATTTAAATCTTAATTTTTATTAATATATTCATTATAGCATAAACCCCCTCAAGAAACTGCTAAAAAATTCTAAACTTTTGATAAATTATAAACACCCATATTTCGTTAAAAAACGGTAATTTTTATACTTATTTACCTAAAAATTTAAGTGGCAAAAAAAATTTATATTCATTATCACTTTTTAATCTGAGAACTATCTCTACCCCGTCAGTGATTGGACTCCACTCAAAAACATTATCTAAAGTAAGCTGATTATTACTATTATCACTATTTTTATTCCAAGCTTTTTGAATGTCAGATTTAGCGTTGTCTAAAAATCCTTTAGAATTTCCAATCGGCTCAGTAAGACCATCTAATTGATTAAACATATTACTTGTATCAGAAAATTGGCTTGCTTGAGAATCGGGACTGATGCTAGTTACATCATCGACAACTCCTAGAGCTAAATCAAAAAGCACCCGCGTCTTTTGCCAAAAAAAACTATTATCAACTTTAGCTTTTTGAGCAGCATCATCATTATACAAAACAGTGGCAATAGCTGTTAAGGCTAAAATACTAACAACCGCCAATAGACTAACAACTGAATTATGAGCTTGAGACATAAATTTCTAAAATTAAAATAATTTATTCTCTTTTTAAATTAAACGCTTTAATAAAATAATATTAATCGTTAAAAATATTAATTATTCCATATTCACCATCATACCCAGGCTTAACAATTAATTTTCCTATTCGCATCTTTTCAATCCCCTTAATAATTCGTGAAAGAACATCAATAACTGTCTTGTGATTATTTTTATGATTAATTTGAAAATTATCCCGAGAATCAACCTTAAGGTCGGTCTGGAAATCAATTTTTGTTAAATCTAAATCTAACAAAATAAACAATTCATTTCCGAAGCGGTTAATTATCTCCTGATATTGTTTTTGAACTCTTACTGAATTTCTATTCTTAATATTTAAAGCTTCCGCTATTATCTTATCTAATTCTACGATTTTTTTAAAGCCGACAGCGTTTTCGGGGCGATAAGTGCTCGGACGGTCGGCTAATTCCGCAACCCGATTTAAAACGCCAATAACTAGAGGCCGCCCGCACACCGGGCAAATATTTTTATAGCTATAACTTTTTTCTGGTAAACAAGAAAAATTACAATCACGATGACCGTCTAAATAATAACGCCCCTCTTCCGGATAAAATTCTAACGTCGATTTTAAACCGATTTTAGCTGGTTTATTTTTATTTGCTAAAGATCTTTCTGAAATTTTCCAATGATTTTTAATAACTTCATAAATCTGATTGTAACCAGGTAAATCTTCAAGCTCCATAATATTCGCTTCACGCCCAATATTAGGCAAACTATGAGCATCAGAGCTTGATAAAATTGTTAAATTATCTAAAGCCGATAAACGCCAATTCATTTCCGGATCACTAGATAGACCAGTTTCTACGGCATAAATATGCTCAGTTTGATCCTGAAAGCATTCTTCTAAAGAATCAAAGCCGGACTTAGAACCAAAAACAGAGAACCAGGGTGTCCAAATATGTGCCGGATAAATTAAAAAATGAGGATCAATTTTTAAAACTAATTTCACTAAGTCTGGGGCACTTATTCCTAAAATAGGCCGACCATCAGAACGGATATTAAATTTTCTGTCTAACTGTTTGTTAAGTACGTTCGCGGCGGCAATGTTTGGCGCATGAACAAGTAAATGAATTTTTCTAACCTTATCACCTTCTTTATAAATTAAAGATAATTCTGTGCTTAAAATAAACTTTATTTTATCATCAATGGCTTTTTTTAATTTATATAAGCCGGAACCGGAAAATGTTTCTGTTAATTCCTCATTAATAGATTTAAACCAGGCCGGATAAGTAAAATCACTAGTGGCAATAATATCTATTCCTTTAGTGCGGCAGACTGAATCAATATTTTCTAAAGTTAGAAGTGGCGAACAAGCCCGAGAATAACGTGAATGAATATGGAGATCTAAAATCTGTTGCATATTTTACAATAATTTTTTTCAATAAACTTTTGGTAATAAACTATTTACAATAAGCTTTCGGCGACCTGCAATTCTTCGACACTATTAATACCAATAGCCTCCGAAGGATCAACTGTCAAAGAATCAATAACAAATCCCCCCTTAAAAGCAATTTTTACTAAATCTGTTAAATAATATTCTTGCTGTTTATTTTCATTGCCGAGTTTGCTTAAGTTTTTTAATAACCAGTCTTTATTAAAACACATCACGGCTGGATTAACCTCATTAACTAAAAGTTCTTTAGCGTTAGCATCTTTAAACTCAATAATTTTTTCAATTTTTTTATCAAGTCCACGAATAATGCGCCCCCAATGATAAAAATTTTTATGCCAAGTCGAAAAATCCGGTAATTTAGTGGTCATCATTGTTAACGATAAAGGATTTAGGTCGGCAATTTTTTTTAAAGAAGCGCTTCGGAAAAAAGGATGATCACCGTAAAGAACTAAAACGTTTTTAGTATTTTCATTTAATAATTTACTAGCGCAAGCAACCGCATGTCCGGTTCCTAATTGTTGCTCTTGAACAACGTACTCTAATTTATAATTCTTTAAGGCTTCGCTAACAATCCCCTGATTGCTAGGAGAAACAACTATTAAGGGTCTGGCATCAATTTCGGCCGCTTTAATAGAATCTAATAAATAACTAATCATCGGTCGATTTTTTAAAGGCACTAAAACTTTCGGTAATACCGAATTCATCCGCGCTCCCTTACCGGCAGCCAAAATTATAATACGAGTCATAACAAATGGATTATCTCACTGTAATTATTATCAAATTAAAAGATTAAAAAAGTGAGAATTCTCTTAATAAATAAAGGAAGTTTTAATTAACTTCCTTTATATTTTAACATTTTTTTATTGTGAGAGCAAACCATTATTAAGCGAACAAACTAAAAAATATTATTTAATATTAGCCGAAATTTTCTTTTTTATTTCTTCTACTTTTTCTCTGGCTAATTCTAATTGACGTGCTTCGGCATAAATTCTAATAATCGGCTCGGTATTAGAAGCTCGCAAATGAACCCAAGAATCCGGCCAGTCTATTTTTAAACCATCAACTTCAGTAATTTTTTCCGTTAAATAATCCTGTTTTATTTTATTTAATAATTCAACTAAATTAATTCCCGGGATTAAATCTATCCGATCTTTAACCATAAAATATTCCGGAAATTGTTTTTTAAATTCTGACATTTTTTTATTCTCTTCCGCCAAAAAACTTAAAAATAAGGCCACGCCCACTAAGGCATCGCGACCACAATGAAGTTCGGGATAAATAATTCCGCCATTACCTTCTCCACCGATAGCCGCCGCTGTTTCTTTCATTTTTTGCACAACATTAACTTCACCAACGGCCGCAGCATAATAGGCGCCGCCACGCTTTTCAGTAATATCACGTAGTGCCCGAGAAGATGATAAATTAGAAACACTTATTTTTTGATAGCCGCAACGACAATAATTTTTTAAAACATATTCAGCGACAGCAACTAAAGTGTATTCCTCGCCAAACATTTTCCCTTGTTCATCTATAAAAGCTAAGCGATCAACATCCGGATCGACTACTATGCCTAAATCAGCTTTTTCTTTTAGGACTAAAGCTTTAATGGCATTTAAGTTTTCATCCAGCGGTTCTGGTTTATGAGCGAACTGCCCATTCGGCACACAATTTAGCTCAACAATATCATTAACGCCGAGAGCCCTCAAAAGCTCGGGGATAACCGTTCCGCCAACTGAATTAATACCGTCAACCACGATTTTAAATTTTCGCTCAGCAATTAATTTTTGTTTAACAAGCGATAAATCTAAAATAGCTTTAATATGTTCATCGGCAGCTCTTTCATTAAATTCATATTTTCCTATTTTTTCTTCAGTAACTGCTTCTAGATTAGTATCTTCCGCTAATTCTAAAATAACATTTCCTTCTTCGGCTGATAAAAATTCTCCTTGATGATTCAAAAATTTTAAAGCATTCCAGCCTTGCGGGTTGTGAGAAGCAGTAATAATTATTCCTCCTTGCGCCTTTTGCTTTATAACCGTCATTTCTACTGTCGGGGTAGTTGCTAATCCTAAATCAATAACATCAAGTCCTTGACTTAAAAGAGCGCCAATAACTAAATCCTTAACCATTTCTCCGGAAATACGAGCATCCCGCCCGACAATTATTATCGCTTTTTTGTCAAAATTAATTTGGTCAGAACCACTTTGACCAACATGATTAGTTTGACCAGAATCAAACAAACCATTATTTTTAATAAAAATACCATATGCAGTGCTAAATTTAAGAATATCAAGTGGAGTTAAATTTTCACCAGCTTGGCCGCCGATTGTACCCCGAATACCAGAAATAGATTTTATAAGTGACATAAATTTATAATAAATTTTCTAACAATACTATTATAACACTTTTATATTTGAAACGCTTTATAATAATTTATAATTTTGGGTACAAAAAAACACCATTGTTCTGGCGGCGACCTACTTTCCCAGGGCTCAGGCCCAAGTATCATCGGCGCTGGAGGGCTTAACTTCTGAGTTCGGGATGGGATCAGGTGTGACCCCTCCGCTCAAAACCACCAGAACAATGGTGTCTTTTTCTCTGGACCCCATTTATAGCCATAGCCATGAATGGGTACCATGATATTTAATATTTTTATGTTAGGTAAAAATTCTGAATTTCATTAAAAATAAAAGTGTGGGAAAATCAAACGACTTATTAGTACCGCTCCGCTCAATCCCTTACGGGACTTACACGTACGGCCTATCAAGGTTATATTCTCTAACCAGTCTGTGAAACCTAATCTTAGAGACAGCTTCGCACTTAGATGCTTTCAGCGCTTATCTAAACCGAAGGTAGCTACCCTGCAATGCCCTTGGTAGAACAGCAGGTACACTAGAGCTTCGTCCTTCCCGGTCCTCTCGTACTAAGGAAGGGCCTCTTCAAGTTTCCACGACCACAGTGGATAGGAGAC